>ERZ869936.1574-NODE-1574-length-15889-cov-34.652204_pt1 | contig 15889 bp, 13 predicted proteins | sample MGYA00520876_ERZ869936 | MGnify/ENA primary metagenome ERZ869936 (study PRJEB32218, sample SAMN09650985) | biofilter metagenome | isolation source: enrty point of leading RO module | place: Saudi Arabia: Thuwal, RO plant located on Red Sea | collected 2016-02-17...
GCCGACGCGGCGAGCCATCATAATCAGCATCGCAACAGAGCGCGAAAGTCCTGATCGCCAGGAAGAGCAAATCAGACCCTGCCCCCCAGCAAATCAGACCCTGCTCCGCAAGCCAGATCCTGCCCCCAAGCTAGACCCTGCCCCGAGGTCAATCGCCATGGCAACTCGCCCCGACGCGACGCGACGTCGCTTTCTCAAGGCCGCCGGCGCGGCCATCGCCGCTCCCTATGTGATCACGTCCACCGCGCTCGGCGCGGGCAACGTGCCCCCGGCCAGCGATCGTATCGTGGTGGCCGGCATCGGCATCGGCAACATGGGCCGCGGCGACCAGGTTGCTTTCTTGCGCCGCAACGATGTGCAGTACGTTGCCGTCTGCGACGTGCGAGCCAGCTTTCGCAACGAGGCCAAGGCCAAAGCCGACGCCCACTACGGCAATCGCGATTGCCAGTCCTACAACGACTACCGCGAGATCCTGCAACGCCCGGACATCGACGTCGTGCATATCGCCACGCCCGACCACTGGCATACGATCATGGTCACCGAGGCCTGTCGCGAAGGCAAAGACGTCTACTGCCAAAAGCCGGAGACGCTCACGCTTCGCGAAGGTCCGCTGATGATCGACGCCGCGCGGCGCTATGCCCGCGTTGTATCCGGCGGCAGCCAGCGTGTACTGGAAGACTATCGCCGCATCGTCGATCCCTGCTGGGGTGGCCGCTACGGCAACATCGAATCGATCAACGTACTGAAGCTCGATATCTCGAAGCGCTGCAATCTGCCGGCCGAGCCCGTGCCGGACGACATCGATTGGGAGATGTGGCTCGGCCCGGCCCCCTGGGCTCCGTACAACGCGGCTCGCTGCGACGGGAACTTTTCCACGGTTGAGAACAGCTGGCGATCGTACGACGACTATTCAGGCGGCGCGATCACCGACTGGGGGGCGCATCATTTTGGCGGCGCCACCTTTGCCATCGACGTTCGCGAACTGCAGCCGATCGCCGTCGACTATGGCGAGGGCTCGCGCGGTCCCTACCTTACGTTCCGCTATCCCAACGGTCGCCAACTGCATCACAACCATCCGGAGATGGCGCATCTGCAGGTCGTCGGCGACGGCCACGTGCAAACGGCCAAACGGGTGCCGCGTTACAAGGGCCAGGGCGGCATTTACGGCGATTTCATTGAATGTGTGAAGACCCGCGAACGCCCCTTCCGCGATATCGAACTGGCGATCAACACGATGGTCGTTTGCCACCTCGGCACCGCCGCCTACAAGCTGCGACGTTCGCTGAAGTGGGACGTCGCCGCCCAGCGATTCACGGACGATGCCGAGGCCAATCGCCTGCTCGATCGGGCGCGGCGCGAGCCGTGGATTCTGTAGTTTCGCCGCCGCGGCGGGCCGCGGTTCCCGCCCACGCAAGTCCGCGTACCCGAAGAAGCAGAACGACAATCACGAACGAGTATCACGAACCGAGACTCCTGGAAGAGACCTACCCATGCTCGATCAAGCCATGACCGCCCTCAGAACCTTCGACTGGGGAGACGATCCGGAATTGCTGCGGTCGATTGACGAAGAAGTCGTTGCCTGCCACGGCGATGAGGCGCGAAGGGCGGCACTGGAGCAGAAGCTCCTGGCGGCCCTCGAGCGCGATCTCAGCCGCGACGCCGTCGACTATGTCTGCCGGCACCTCGGTCGAATTGGTTCCGCGGTCAGTGTCCCGGTGCTCGCGGCCATGCTCTCCGATGAGCAGAAGTCCCACATGGCCCGCTTCGCGCTCGAGCAAATTCCCGTGCCCGAGGCCGTCGCGGCACTGCGGGCGGCGCTGCCGAAACTCAGCGGCTCGCTGCAGGTCGGCGTGATCGGATCACTTGGCACGCGTGCCGACGCGGCGAGTGTCTCGGCGTTGGCCGCCTTGCTGCGCAGCGATGACGAGGCGATTGCCCGCGCGGCGGCCTCGGCCCTGGGCAACATCCGCACGGCCTCCGCGGCTCAGGCACTCACCCGCACCGACGCGAATCCCGCGGCGGAATCTTCCGTCGCTGCCGCCATGCTCGCCTGTGCCGAAGGCCTCCTTGCGGCCGGCGAGAACGCCAAGGCACGTGAACTTTACACCCACCTGTCCGGGGCGAAGCGCGCGAAGCACGTTCAGCTGGCCGCCCTGCGGGGACGCCTGATGTGCGACGGCAACCGTTCCGTGAAGACGGCCGCAGCCCGCTAGAGTCGCAAACCAATAGGCTCGCAATCCACGAATCTCGACACCGCATGTTCGCCCCGAACGAAGGGCGGCGGCAACGGAGGAGATACCTGTATGAGAAGCGTTCGCGTTCTATTGACCCCTGTGCAGCCAATGAACCAGGCCGACCAGCGGGAGGCCGGCATTCCAGCCATCACCGCCGCCGCGAAGGGCTCATTAACAACGCAGCCATCAATAGGCAGTTGGATCTTGTTGCTGATGCTCGCGACGGCGCTTGCCGCGCCGGCCGAAGCGGACGACGACACAGCGCCGAACGAATTGGTGGACGCCGTCGTCAAGCTGCTGCATGATGACGATGTCGAGGTTCGCGGGCTGGCCCTGGAACAAATTCGCTACTTCGTTCCCGGCGAGGCGGCCACGCGGCGATTTGCTGCGGAAGTCGACCACCTCGTCCCCGCCGCTCAGGTCGGTCTGTTGCGGGCTTTGGCCGAACGCGGCGATCGCGCTGCCCACCAGGCCGTGCTGAAACACGTGCGGACCGGCGAGGATGATTCGGTACGGGCGGCGGCGCTCTTCGCGCTGGCCCGACTTGGCACCCGCGACGATGTGGCACTGTTGGTCGCACAACTCGCCAGCGATCGCGCGGTGGTCGTCGCCGCGGCTCGAGAGGGCCTGGTCGACCTGGCCGGGCCGGGCGTGCCGGAGACGATCGCCACGGCGCTGGCCGACACTGCCCCGTCGGTTCGCGCCCAGATGATCTACGTGCTTTCCGATCGCCGCGCGATCGATACCGTTCCGCAGATCCTCGAGCAGGCCCGCGCCGACGACCGCGAAGTTCGCCAGGCCGCGATGGTCGCGTTGAGCTGGCTCGCCTCTCCGGTGGCCGTTCCCGATATGGTCCCGGCGCTGCTCGCGATCCAGGATCGTCAGGAGCGGGCCGCGGCCGAAAAAGCCATCATGAAGATCTGTGCGAAGATCGCCGACCGCGACGAACAAGCCCGCCCGCTGATCGCGGCGATGGCGAATCTCGACGAAGCGGATCGGCTCGCGCTGTTGTCGCTGATGGGTCGTGTCGGTGGCGCGGCCGCACGCGAGGAGATCGAGAAGGCGATCGCCTCGACCGATGCCAAGGCCCGCGAGACGGGCTTGAAGGCGCTCAGCAACTGGCCCTCCGCCGCCATCGCCCCGCGCTATCTCGAGCTGATCGAGGAGGTCGAGGAGCCTGCCCATCGACGGTTGATGCTGCGGGCCCTGATTCGCGTGGCGCCGCTCCGCGACGGCCGTTCCCACGCCGAGCGGCTCGAGCTGTTGCGCCGGGCGATGTCGCTGGCCACCGGCGACGAAGAGCGGCGACTGGCTCTAAAGCGGGCGGCCGCGATTCGCGACCTGCAGACGCTGCGTTTTGTGGTGCCTTATCTCGACGAGGCGGCGCTTTCGGAAGCGGCCGCACTGGCCGTCGTCGAGCTGGCGCATCACCGCAACCTCCGCGAGCCGAACAAGGCGGAGTTCCACGCGGCCCTCGACAAGGTGATCGCCACGAGCCGCGACGAAGTCGTTCTCGACCGGGCCAATCGCTACAAACTCGATCGCACCTGGGTACGACCCCGCTAGGCGGTCCGGCGGACGATCGCCTCGTGCAAGCAAGAAGCCTGCTCCGGTACGGGGTAAGTAGAGCAGTGACAGGATCGGTTGGCGTCGCCCGCTGCGGCCGCCCACGTGGCATCCGCCTCGCCGCGGCACGTCGATACGCTAAAATCGCGGACGGGCTGTTTCTCGCTCACGAACGGCCCGAAGTGGCGGACTCGTAGCTCACCGGGGGACCAAGGAGGCAGCCAAGCCCATGCGAGTGCTCATCGCCGACGAACTTTCGGCCACGTCGATCGAAGGACTCGAAGCCTTGGGCCTGACGCTCGACGTGCGGCCCGAGACCACCGCCGAGACGTTGCCTGAGGTCGTGGGCGACGCGCACATCTTGATCGTTCGCTCGACCCAAGTCACGGCCGACGTCTTCGCGGCGGCGAGCGAGTTGTCGCTCGTGATCCGCGCCGGGGCGGGGGTCAATACGATCGACCTGCCCGCCGCGAGCGCGCGGGGAGTCTACGTGGCGAATTGCCCGGGCAGAAATACCGCGGCGGTGGCCGAGCTGGCCATCGGGCTGCTGATTGCCGCCGATCGCCGGCTGGTCGATGCCTCGGTGGCCCTGCGCGAGGGTCGCTGGCTGAAGAAGCAATTCAGCGTGGCCGCGGGCCTCAACGGACGAACGCTTGGCATTCTGGGCTATGGGGCGATCGGCCGCGCGGTGGCCCGACGTGCCGCGGCACTGGGCATGCGGATCGCTGCCTGGTCCCGCAGCTTGACCGCAGCGCGGGCCGCGGAAGACGACGTCATCTATGCCGAGACGCCGCTGGCACTGGCCGCCATGTCGGACGCGGTGAGCGTGCATCTGGCCGAAACCGCGGAGACGAAGCATCTGGTCAATGCGGAGTTTCTCGCCGCGCTGGGCCCCAATGCCCTGCTCGTGAATACGTCGCGCGGAGGTCTCGTCGATACGCAGGCCCTGCGCGAGGCGATCGACAACCAAGGTCTGCGTGTCGGGCTCGATGTGTTCGAGAACGAGCCGGCGGGTGGGGAAGCGAATTTCGCAGACACCGGTCTTGCCGCGACGCTGACCGGGACACCCCACATCGGCGCCGCGACCAGCGAGGCCAGCGAAGCGATTGCGACGGAGGTCGTCCGTATCGTCGAGTCGTTCGTGTCGACGGGCCGCCCCTTGAACACCGTCAACCTTTGCGCTCGCTCGCCGGCGACGCACCACCTCGTCATTCGGCACTACAACCAGGTGGGTGTCCTGGCCGGCGTGCTCGATCGGCTGCGAGCGGACGGCCTGAACGTCCAGGAAATGGAGAACACGATCTTCGAAGGGGCGGAGGCGGCCTGCTGCACCCTTTCTCTCGACGGTCCTGCCTCGGCGTCCACGCTCGAGCAGCTGCGAGAAAACGAGGACATCCTGCACGTCCTGTTGGAGTCGAATTGAACGAGCTGATTGACGGTCCGAAATTGACGGTCATTTTCAACCGAAGGGTCAAGCGATGCTAATCACGACGACGAACACGCTCGAGGGTCAACCGATCACGCGTTACCTGGGGTTGGTCACGGGCGAGGCGATCTTGGGGGCCGATATCTTCAAGGACTTCTTCGCCGGGCTGCGCGACATCGTGGGTGGGCGTTCCGCCTCCTACGAAGAGGAGTTGCGACGAGCCAAGGCGATTGCCCTCGGCGAGATGGAACAGCAGGCCGCCGCCTTGGGCGCCAGCGCGATCGTAGGGGTCGACCTCGATTACGAGACGATCGGCATGGGCAAGGGAAGCAACATGCTGATGGTCAGCGCCAGTGGGACCGCGGTCGTGGCGGGCTGAGGTGCCGATCCGCGACGGGCTTCTCCGGCTGCTGAGCCGAATCACCACATCCTGGCCGAGCGGCGACCGACGACCTAAGCTCGGTCGCTTGCCCTCGTGGTCTCGGTTTGAGGTCGGCTTCGCGCGGGCGCGGTGCGTCACTCGGCGTTGCGTAGCCAGTCGGTTTCCCAGACGGGATTGCCACACGTTTCGCACCAGGTGCCGTTCGCCATCGGCCGCCCGTGACACTCATGGCAGCTTTCGATCAGCGGCAAGATGGAGTTCCGCTGATTGCACATCTCCGCTGCCGAAAGATGGTCGTCAAACGCCAGGTTGGTCGCGATCCGGATCGACAGCGGGAAGAGGCGGTAGAGCACCAAGGGCACCTTCGTCGCAGCAGGGGTTGTCCGCGCCAATACGTCGCCGAACTCCAAACGACGTTCGCTGCGGGCCTCGGCGAGATAATGATCGAGACGTTCGGTGACGTGCCCACGATCGGCAAGCGTGCCCAGCCGAAGCCGAGTAAGCCAATCGCAGTACCAGGGAGCCTCGTCCACGTAGCCTCGGTCTTTCACTTCCTCCGTGGAGACCGCGATCTGGTAGATCTCGATCTCCAATTTGGTGCTCGCTTCCATCCTCCGCAGTCCTTTGATGGAAGCGGGAATCAACATCGAATCGTTTCCGCACGCCTCGGCTTCGTGCTGGAGGCGCGCGAAGAACCCCCGGCGAAGCGACCTGAGTCCCTGGGAGAGACGATTGGCCACGCGCGAGCCGTCTTGTTGCGGAAAGCGTTCCGCGAACTTCATCGCCGCCTGGGCGCGATGGTCGTCGGTGGCGTGATCGGACGTGGGGTGATTGCTGGAGATCGTCATGCTGCCGTTCAGGTTAGAATCGAGGGTGGGCGCCAACCGGCTCAGGAGGATCGGGGCCAAAGCGTAGAACGTTGATGGCACGTGATCGCGACGACCGAGTCGCGATGCCCGAGTCGCGATGCCCGAGTCGATCTGGGAGGTCATGGTGACGTGTCCAGGTGTGGAGGACGTGCCACCAACGATCGCCCCCTATGATCGCAGAATGGTCATGGGCTCTGCAAACCGTCTCGCCAAAGACCCGACGATCGACGCAACGCGGGCGAAGATTGGAGCGGTCAGGCAGAGTCTCGGGCCATGTGCTGCGGCTTCGGTATTGGCGGGAAACCGGCCGCCATTTCCACGCGGACGTGCAATGTCGCCAGGCGCGGACTCGCCGACGCCGCCGAGATTGGCGAGAATAGCTTCCGCTTTCTCTTGCCCTACCGCGCAACACGTCGGGATTGGTCGTTGATGGAAGACGCGCTTCGAGAATCACGACAACAGGCCGCGGCGGGTCGCTTTGCGGAGGCCGAGGCAACCTGCCGCCGCTTCCTGCAACAACACCCGCAGCATGTCGAGGCACTGAGTCTTCTGGCGGGAATCTACTGCCAATGGGGCGAGTTCGACAAGGGCATCGACTGCCTCCAAAAGGCGCTACGATTCCGACCGGAAGATGCCGCCTTGAACGCGACGCTGGGCGACGTCTACTCGGCGGCGGACCACGTCGAACAGGCCATCGAGTGCTATCGCCGGACCATCGAACTGAACCCGCTCGATGCGCAAACCCACAACAATCTGGGCGCTGCCTTGAAACGGAAGGGGGATCTGCACGGCGCGCGGGTGAACTTCGAGGCCGCGCTGAAGCTGCAACCCGAGCTGGCCTTGACGCGCAAGAACCTGGCCGACTTGCTCCTGACAATGGGTCAACACGATCAGGCGGTGGCCCTGTATGAGCAAGCGGTGTCGATGGCGCCGGACAACGCCGAGCTACGAAACGGCCTCGGCCTGGTCCGCTTTGGCCAGGGGAATTTTGAGGAGGCCATTGCGCAGTATCGCGAAGCGTTGAGACTCGCTCCCGAGTATGCCGCGGCGGAGGAGAATCTCGCCAGCGCTCTGCGTGCCGCCGGTCAGTTGGAAGCGTCGATTGCTCACAGCCGAAACGCGATCCGCTTGCAACCGGAGCGGCTCAGCGCTCGCCTCGGCTTGGCCACCGCGCTCAGAGACCTAGGACAAGTCGAAGAGGCGGTCGCCGTGCTTCAAGCCCTCTTGAGTCTGGCACCGCGGCACGCCGATGCCCGCAACAATCTCGGACTGGCGTTGACCGATCTCGGCAGATTCGACGAGGCGATCGCGTACATCGAAGAGGCGCTGCGGTTGAATCCCAGTCATGTGTCGGCGTACCACAATCTGGGAGATCTTGCGCGGCAAGGGAAGTACCGGTTCTCGGCGGACCAGTTGGAGCGAATCCGGGCCTTGCTGGCTTCCCCAACCTTGCCGCTGGCGGACCGCTGTCTGCTGAACTTTACCCTGGGCGGCGTGCTCAACAACCAAGGCCAGTTCGACGAGGCCTTCGGCTGTTACCAGCAGGCCAACGACATCATGCAGCATTTGCGCGAGAAGACGGCGCGGAGTTTCGACAGGGCGGAACACCAACAACTCGTCGATGCGACGATCGCAACCTTCGATCAGAAGTTCGTCGAAGACGTTTCGCTTCGAGGGCTGGAGACGGACGTCCCCATCTTCGTGGTCGGCATGCCCCGCAGCGGCACCACCTTGGTCGATCGGATCATCTCGAGTCATCCCGACGCGGCTTCGGCCGGAGAATTGCGGGACATTCCCCAACTCGCGTCGCAGTTGTCCAAGATGACCGGCAACGTGGACTACCCCGCCGGTGTCGTCGCCGTTAATGAACGTACGGTGCGTGATCTGGCCCAATCGTACTTGGAACGACTGCACGAACGCACGGGCGCGGTCCAGCGGATCATCGACAAGGCTCCGGTCAACTTCATGTATCTCGGCTTGATCTCGCTGCTATTCCCCCACGCGCGGATCATCCATTGCCAGCGGGAGGCCATGGACATCGGCCTCTCCTGCTATTTCACGAAGTTCACTTCCCTCAGTTGGGCCTGGCGCCTGGAAGACATCGGCTTCTATTACGCGCAGTACGAGCGACTCATGGCACATTGGCGCGCGGTGTTGCCATTGCAAATGCTCGAATCGTCGTACGAAGCGCTGATCGCCGACCCCGCGACCGTGACCCGGGAGTTGTTGGACTTCTGCGGTCTGCCTTGGAACGACCGCTGTCTCGAGTTCTACAAGGCGGACAGCACGGTGCAGACCGCCAGCCGCGTGCAGGTCCGGCAGCCGATCTACCGGACGTCGGTCGGCCACTGGAAGAACTACGAGTCGCATCTGGTGCCGCTGCGGCGGGCGATCGAACAGCCGCACGAGGCCTAGCTGCCAGGGCCCGGCGAACCGGCGCAGGTTGTCCCCACCTGTGCGCGTTAGGCGGGTACGGCGTTGCCAGCAATAGAGGCAATCGCAGGCGTGTATTTGGCGTGTCCGTAATGCGACAAATTAAGACGTCTATCAGACTGCCAGTCTCGTCCGCTAGCAGTGTGCAATAGCCACCACAACTGGTCTGGCCTCGCGATGGTGCGACTGTTAAGCTCCGCACCGCTTGATTCACACTAGCCGACCCCCAAGGAGCAGACCGTGATGCGCAATCAATTTCGTTCATCGTCCACCAGAAGAATTCTCCTGCTGGCTGCAGTAACGACCGGATTGTCCCTGGTCCAGTTGATCGCAACCGCATCGGACGCGCAGGCGGCTGATCGAGAGGTCGCGGCGTTCAATCTTTCGGAGAATGGTCACGTCTACGGCACGATCCGCTTCTTCTCGTACAAGTCCGGCGGTTCCGGGTATTACTTGGTGGAAAACACGACACCCCAAGACAGGCGGTACTCGATCGCGATCCGTGACGGCAACGGCCGGATCAACGAGATTTCCGTTCCGGTCGCTTCCGGGGCAACAAGCCGTGGATCGTGTTTTGTGGCGGGCTACAAGAACGCGGGCGTATATGACGCTATATTGACGCGCGTGCGTGAGCTATAGCCGATTAGCTTTGGAAGAGCCCTCAGCCGACAAGGGCGCGTTTGCGAAGCCGAAACTGGCACCGTTGCCACGGCACGCCGGTCAGGCACGCCTTGCGGGCGGCGAACGCCGATGCGCGTCTGAAGCCCAGGCTCAAACGTCTTCCTCCAGATCCTCACCGTACCCCGGCGGAAAGGGGTTGCCCGGTTCGTGTTGCTGCGACTCAGCGCCGTCGCCGCCAAACTCCTTGAGCCAATACTCGACCTCGCCCGGCGTCGGGGGGGCGACCGGTTTGCCCGGCTCTGGGTGAGGCGTTCCGGCGCGGCGCTTGGCGAGCATCTCGCCGTACCAGCGCTCGCTATCGATCGCCTGGGCCCGGCGGCGACGGGCGGCCCGCTGAATGCGATGATCGCTGGAGACGACCGTCAGGCTCTTGGGAGCCGAATCAGCGGCAATCAACTCCTCGATTAGCTCGTCGGCACTGGTGTAGCCGCTGGCGTAACGGACGGTCATGCCGCGGTGTTCCACAGCCCGCGGCAAACCGGGCGGGGCCGCGGTGGCGTCGAAGACCACGGTCGTCCGCGCCAGCTCGGTCTCGTCGATCGAAGCGGCCACGAAGTTCAACAGGGCCGAGCGGGCCGTCTCGAGGGCCCGGGGTCCCACGCCGCGGCCGACGATGTTCGCCGCGTAGATCAGGTTGTAACCGTCGATGATCAGGGCCATGCTGCTATTGTAGCGCAGCGGGCGGCACGAAGAGGTGTCCAAAATGATCGACGCGGCGGCTCGTCGGCAAGAGGCAACACGGCGGCCGGACGTCGAAGCTATCTGGCGGTGACCATCCCACACCAGCTAGACAGCAGCAACAGCCGGTGCAGAGGCCCGATGCTTGATTCGCCCGCCGACAATCACCGTGTCGGCCCGGCCGATCAGTTCCTCGCCACCGAACGGCGTGTTCACGCTCTTGGATCGGAACTCGCTCGGATCGACAATCCAGCGAACCTGGGGATCGATGACCGTCACGTCCGCTTCGGCGCCGACGGCCAGGGTGCCCTTGTCGAGGCCCAAGATCGTGGCGGGATTGATCGTCATCTTGGCGAGCGCGGTCGGCCAATCCAAGATTCCCGGCTCGATCAACTTCGTGATCACCAGGCCCAGGCAGGTCTCGAGCCCCACGATGCCGAAGGGGGCCAGGTCGAGTTCCTGCATCTTCTTTTCCGGGGAGTGCGGTGCGTGATCGGTGGCGATCACGTCGATCGTGCCGTCGGCCAGTCCGGCGATGCAGGCATCGACGTGCCGCTGTCCCCGTAGCGGCGGACTCATCTTGAAGTTGGAGTCGAACGAACGCAGGCATTCGTCGGTAAGCGTGAAGTGGTGGGGCGTCACTTCGGCCGTGATCGGCACGTCACGAAGCTTCGCGCGGCGGATCATCTCGACGCTTCCCGCGCTGGAGACGTGCATCATGTGAATCCGGCCGCCGGTCGCCTCGGAGAGCGAAATGTCGCGGCTCGTCATCACGTCTTCCGCCTCGGCCGGCATGCCGGGCAGGGCCAGCACCATCGACACGCTCCCCTCGTGCATCACGCCGCCGCGGGTCAACTCCAGCACTTCGGCGTGATTGAGGATCGGCTTGTTGAACATCGAGCAGTACTCGAGTGCCCGACGCATCAGCTCCGAATCGTAAATCGGCGAGCCATCGTCGCTGAAGGCGACCGCGCCGGCTTCGACGAGTTGGCCGATCTCGGCCAGCTCCTTGCCTTCGCGACCCTTGCTGGCACAGGCGACGACATAGACATTGCAGTTGTCGGCCCGGGCGGCCTGATGCTTGATGTACTGCACCGTGTCCCGGGTGTCGATCGGCGGTTCGGTGTTGGGAATGCAGGCGATCGACGTGAAGCCGCCGACGACCGCGGCGGCCGTGCCGGTGGCAACCGTCTCGTCCTCCTCGCGACCCGGTTCGCGGAGATGGACGTGCATGTCGATCAAGCCGGGGGCGACGATCTTGCCCGTCGCGTTCACCAATTCCATGTCGTCGCTCGAACCAACGTCGTAGCCGGCGATCCGACCATCCTCGATGAGCACGTTGGTAACGCGATCGAGTCCCTGCGCGGGATCGATCACGCGGCCGTTCTGAATCAGGAGCTTGCTCATCGGGCGCTCGTCCTCAACGTGGGGTTGGTCAGCAACGTGGGGCTTATCCTCAGCGCGGCTTGGTCTCGGTCGCACGATCGGCACCCAGCAGCAGCCACAACACGGCCATCCGCACGGCCAGGCCGTTGTTTACCTGCTCCAAAATCACCGAGTGCGGTCCGTCGGCCACCTCGGGCGTGACTTCGACGCCGCGATTGATTGGCCCGGGTGCCATGATCAACACGTCGTCCTTGGCGGCCTTCATGCGCTGGCCGGTCATGGCGTAGAGCAGTGCGTATTCGCGGACCGAGGGGAACGGCCGCATCTGCTGGCGTTCGAACTGAATTCGCAACAGGTTCAGGACGTCGCAGCGGGGCAAGATCTCGTCGAGACTGTTGGCGATCTCCACGCCAAACTCTTCCCAACGTTGGGAAACGAGCGTCGTGGGGCCGCAAACGATGACGTGCGCCCCCAGCTTCTGCAGCCCCCAAATGTTCGAGCGGGCGGTGCGGCTATGGGCGATGTCACCGACAAGGGCGACCGTCAGACCGTCAATCGATCCGCGTTGCTGGCGAATCGTGAGAATGTCGAGCAGACCCTGCGTGGGATGTTCGTGTGGCCCGTCGCCGGCGTTCACGATCGAGCAGCCAATATTCTGAGCCAACAGCCGCGGCGTCCCGGGCGTGCGGTGGCGAACGACGACCGCATCGACGCCCATGGCCTCGATGTTCTTCGCCGTGTCGATAAACGTTTCGCCCTTCGAGAGACTGCTTCCCGACGACGAGAAGTCGACCGTGTCGGCACCGAGTCGCCGGGCGGCCAGCGAAAAACTGGTCCGCGTTCGCGTCGAGTTCTCGAAGAAGAGATTGGCGACCGTCTTGCCCTGCAGCAGAGCAAGCTTCTTGGTGCAGTTGTCGGTGCGCTCTTTGAATGAGTCGGCGGTATCGAGAATCAGAGAGATCTCTTCCGCCGTAAGACTCTCGAGATCCAACAGATCATTGCGAGTCCAGGCGACCGGGACCGTTTCAGCTTCACTGATCTGGACACTCATGCGTGATCCTGTTCCCCCTTCTCCTCCGTTTCCATACGGACGGGTTACGAGTCTGCGTCGATTCTAGCAACGCGTTCTGCCATCACAACCAGGCGCCCGCACGCAGCGGAGGCCAAATTCTTGAGCTTGCGCGAACCGCATCGGCGGGCGCGCTGCCGCTGGTTGTTTGCTGGCGTCACTTCGACCAACGCGGACAGCTCTGACGGCGCGACGATGGTGGGCAGCCGCACCGCGCGGCCAAAGCTGAATCTCGAAGCGCGAACGAGCGACTCTTCTTGTGCCAACGTGCTCGGATTTTCGAACGGGCCCTCGACGAGCGAAGCAAATCTCCAGAAATCAAGCCCATTCTACAAATAAGGAGTCGCTTATGAGTAGGTTGCGCGGCGTTCGCCGGGCGGCGAGCTGCGGCGAAATCACGGGAAAATAAGCCTTTTGCGGGCCTTCAAGTATCGACATGATCTCTCTCTCACCTGCGGTTTATCTATTTTTTCAAGGTTGCTGCCACCCATATGAGTGGTTCCTTCTCAAGCGGAAGGGGATTGTATGGCGAATTGGATTCGCTAAAATGAGTCCACCGTCAGGGGTGGCGGCACGTTGGGAAGAGTTCATATCGAGACCGATTTCAGGTACGAAAAGCTCCCCATCCCAATTGCACGAGTGCGTAGTGGTTCGTTGATCGTCGAGTCCTTGCCTCCGTTTGCGGTTCTGCTCGCCCCTATTTTTTTGGTCTGACGGCCCGTCTGTGGCCCGTTTTGCAGATGCGTCAGGCTATACGTTTTTTTGAAGGTAGGAGATGCTGACATGCCGCAAGGAACGATCAAGAAACTCATTAGTGACAAGGGATTTGGCTTCATTCAAGGCGAGCGATGCGAGTTGTTCTTCCATCACTCGGCCGTAGAAGGCGGTGTCTTCGACACGCTGCAGGAAGGCCAAACCGTCGAGTTCGAGGAAGGCAACGGCCCCAAGGGTCCCCGCGCCGAGAACGTCAAGGTGCTTGCTTAAGCAGGCCCTGCTTCGACCGTGGCGCTCGGAAACGACGCCCGGGCGAACTCATCGAGAAGAGACAACGGGATCCAGGCCAAATCGAACGATTTGGCCTGTTTTTTTGCGTGCGTCAGGCATGACGCGGCAGCGTCATGACCTCACGCTGCGATCCCGATGCGCTCGGTTCTTGTCCAGCGCCCCACCAGGTCGAAATCGCGGGAGCGCCTCAAGAAACGACGCGCCAACGGACCTGGAACAGCCAGTCGATGATCGAAAGTAGCACGGCGTTGAGCACGATCACGAACACGACGTGGCCGACGAAGATCTGCCAGTTCCGCTCTTGAACGCCCAAGCCACCGGCCCGCAGTTCCGCGGCGTCGTCCCCGTACAGAGGCAGCGAATGCGTGGCTGAAAAGGGGCTCAGCACGCCGAGCAGCCGCGCGGTCGCCTGAACCCGGTAGGCCCGCTTGAGCCGCTCCGGGTCGATCGATTGCATAGCCACGATGCGACTCGCGTCCTCATCCGAATCGTCGTCACTGGCCTCGATTGCGTCGTCGGGGGCGATGGCCCGTGGCGGTGGGAACTCAGAGAACGACTCCTCGGCGGCCACGGCGCGGGATTCGGTGCTGCGACTCAAGGGGCCCACTACGAACTCATCCACAAAGAAGTTCACGGCCGGGGGCAGCATGAACATGACCAGAATCACCAGGTAGGCTGTCATTAGGCTCATCACGGTCTTGCGAAAGATCACCGAACAGAACAGGGCGATGACGGCGGTCGTCAGGCAGGCCAGGGCAATGATGAGGACGTAGCCGATCATCGTAGGGATGTTCGACCAGTAATAGCCGACCATCAAGGTTGCCAGCGGCACCGGCCAGACCAAGAAACTGGTCAACACGCTCGACACGCGGAGGCCCGCGAAGAGCTTGCCCCAGAGGATCTGTCCCGGCGAGACGGTCGTCGTGAGCAGCAGTTCCAGCGTTTCCCGCTCGCGCTCGCTGGTGATGCGATCGGCCGAGAAGACCGGCCCCACGAGCACGTTGAATAAGATCACGTAGCTGATGTACCACGGCGCCAACGACGGCCAGACATAGAAGAAGAAGCCCATCAGCGGGATCGCCAAAAACATGCTCACCTGGATCACGATCCGCAGCATCAACGTTCCCTGGCTGAACAGCTCGCTGCGCATCTCCTTGTCGTAAACGGGGTTGGCCCCGTCGGGGATGAGGTCGTTTCGCTTCGAAGGGGCGAAGAGCTTGTCGGGGAACTGGTCGCCCTTGATCACCATGCCCACCGTCTTCTTCATTTCGCTGTCCAAGTCGATGACTTCCTTGCCTTCGCTACCGACGTCGGGCGGGTGCATCAGCCGGCGAGCGGTGGTGCCGAACAATCCCACCACAAGAATTGCCGCTCCGGCCGGCAGGAAAGTCGTTGCCAGGAACAACCGCAGCTCGCCCTGATCGGCCAGCAGTCGCCAGAAGAGCGCACCCAAGAGCGCCAGCGGCAGAATGATCAGGTAGGAGACGGTCAGCGCGGCCACCGTGCGACGAAAGATACTGCTGCAGGCCACGCCGATCATACCGAAACTGATCACCGAGACGGCCAAGGCCAGGTACGCGGCCAGCACCTCGTACAAGGAAACCCCACCTAGCGGCACGCACAGCATGACGATGGGTAGCGAACAGAAGATCAGAATGCCCAGGTGACACAGCGCCGCCAGCAATTTGCCAAGCACAATCGCCGAGGGGCGCAGCGGACTGGCCAGCAGGCTCTCGTAGGTCTTCCGTTCCTTTTCGCCCGTGATCGTGCCGGCCGCAAAGCTGGGGGCCATCAGCGAGGCCAGCAGGTATTGTCCGACGAAGAACAGGTCGACCAACTCGCGGGCGGCTCCGCTGCCCGATTCGGTCATGTCGATGCGGGTTGCCTCGGGCCAGGCCGCGTAGACGACCGCCCCCAGCGCCACGAGGTATCCCAACAGCATGAGAAACGCGCGGTGCATGCGCAGGTTGACCACGAGCTCCCGCTGCAGCACTGGGTTTTCTGCGAGAAACATCGTCCCTCCTGGCCCACGGGCGAGCGTCTGCCGGATACTCGACCACAAGCGGCCGGCGACTCGCCATTCTCTCCGCCCTGCCCTGTCTCGATTCGCTCGGCCCGCGGGCCGATTCGTGGCGGGCCCATTATAGGCCAAGTGCCGCC
>ERZ869936.1575-NODE-1575-length-15878-cov-4.716868_pt1 | contig 15878 bp, 15 predicted proteins | sample MGYA00520876_ERZ869936 | MGnify/ENA primary metagenome ERZ869936 (study PRJEB32218, sample SAMN09650985) | biofilter metagenome | isolation source: enrty point of leading RO module | place: Saudi Arabia: Thuwal, RO plant located on Red Sea | collected 2016-02-17 ...
CGGCCGCGCTCGCCGCGGCATCGCCGCGCGCCATGGTGTCGGGCGCCTTCCACACCGCACGGTTGGTGGATCCCGATCCCGCCGGCGGGCTCGCCGCCGTGGCGGTGGTGGTGGCGGCGGCACGGCTGCTCGAGGGGAGCCGCGATTTCCTTCCCGACGTGCTGGGACTGCTCCGCGCCAACAACGCCGACGAGGAGTTCTTCGCCCGGTTCCGTGCGATCGCCGCCGATCCGCGCAACGAACCGCCGCGGCCGACCGGCACGTCGGTGCGCGCGTCGGTGGTGGCAGTATGGGTGCTCTGGCAGGTGCAGCACCGGCCGCGCGGCGTCGAGGCGCTCCGTGCCCTCGGTACGCATCGCGACCTCAATGGCTACGCCGGCGCCGCGCTCGGCGCACTCCTCGGCGCGCGCGACGGCATCGCCGACTGGCCGCGCGAATGGATCGACGGGGCGGGGGAGGACGTGGTGCTGCGCTGCGCGGCGGCGGGGCGGCTGGCGATGACGGAACGGGTGATGGGGGACGGGTGACGGGTGAAGGGTGACGGGTGAAGGGTGAAGGGGAGAGCAGGTCCACATCGGAATCGCTCTCCCCTTCACCCTTCACCCTTCACCCTTTACCTCGTAGTTCCGCTCCCCCGCCTCGATCCGGACGCCGAACCGGTTCTCCGGCGGCGGCAGCGGGCACGGGCTCGACTCGGTGAACGCGCAGTCGGGATTGCGGGCGCGGTTGAAGTCGAGCACCGTGCGGCCGAGGGAGTCGGGGAGCGGCACGTCGAGGAAACGACCGGCGGGGTAGGAGCCGTCGCCGCTGGTGGCATCCTTGAACACCACCAGCATGTCGATCGCGCCGCGGCCCTTGGTGTAGGCCACCAGCTCGCGCTCCTCCCGGCGACCGTGACGGTCAGCCGACCCGCCACCTCGCGCGGCAGCTCGAAGCCGCGCACCGTCTCCACCCGGCGCCACTCGTTGCTGCTCGGCGTGAACGTGGCCGGGAACCGCCACGCCGGATCGATCTCCCACCGCGCGATGCCCTGGAACGACGCACGCGCCTCCGCCAGCGTGTCGATCACCCATACCGTGACCGCCCCGTCGGCCCACCGGCCGGTGAGCCGGAGCGGACCGACCCAGGCGGAGGCACCATCGACCCCCGGCTGATCGCGGAGCGCGAGCGCCCCGGCATCGCGCATCGCCTTCACGCCGACCCAGAACGCGCCGCCGCTGGGCTCGAACACCAGCGTGTCGCCGCGGGCCGCCAGGACACCCGTCAGCTCCGCTGCCCTGGGACCGGGGATCAGGCAGCCGTGGATCGCACCGGCACCGACCGCAACCGGCAGGCGGCTCTGCTCGACTCGACAGAGCGCCGTCTGCGCCAGCGGGCCGATCGGACCGGCCACCATCGAGTCGCGCCACGCCGTCCAGCGCACCACCTCCATGGCGTGGTCGATGGGATCGATCGACTCGAGCGGCGGCGGTGCCGGGGCGTCGGTGCATGACCCCAACAGCAAAGAGAGGGAGAGAAGAGACAAGCGAGTGGGCACGGCTGTAGGATGGCGGAGAGCGCCGGAATGCACTAGTAGTTGGTGCCGCGAGTCGCAACGATCGGCCGCGCCGCACGCGGCGCGGCAGCGGTCCTCCCTCACCCGACGAGTCCCATGTCCCTGACCACTCGCGTCCTCATCGGTCTCGTTGCCGGGCTGGCGTTCGGCATCGCGCTCGCCTCCTTCCTGCCACCTTCGTGGCAATCGGTGGCCGCGTGGATCGAGCCGATCGGCACGCTCTGGACCCGTGCACTCCAGATGGTGGTGCTGCCGCTGGTGATCACGCTGCTCTTCACCGGCGTCTCCCAGGGCGGCCAGGGACTCGGCACGCTCGGCGTCCGGGGAATCGCATTCTTCGTGGTCACGCTGATGCTGGTGGCGGCCGCAACGCTGGTGGTGGCCCCGCCGGTGTTCGGGATGATCCACATCGATCCGGCCACCGCGGCGGCGCTCCGCGAGGGGAGCAGCGCGCCAGCGGCGGTCATCCCGTCATTCACGGACTGGCTGGTGGGATTGATGCCGCGCAACCTGATCGCCGCGGCGGCGGAGGGGGCGATGCTGCCGATCATCGTGGCGACGCTGATGTTCGGGGCCGCGGCGACCCGGCTGCCGGAGGAGACGCGCCAGCGGCTCGAGCACGGCGCGGAGGCGATCGGATCGGTGACGATCGTGGTGGTGCGCGGGATCCTGGCGCTGGCGCCCATCGGCGTCTTTGCCCTCGCGGTGCCGCTGGCGCTCCGGCTCGGCACCACCGCGCTCGGCGCGGTCGCGGCCTACGTGATCGTCACCGCGGCGATCTCGCTGCTGGTGATCCTCGCGCTCTATCCGCTGGCGCTGCTGCGCGGGATCCCGATCGGCGACCTGGCGCGCGCGCTCGCCCCGGCCCAGGGGATCGCCGTGTCGGCACGTTCGTCGCTCGCTGCGCTCCCGGCGCTGATCGACGGCGCGGGCAAGCTCGGGCTCTCGGAGCGGATGACCGGCTTCTTCCTGCCGTTCTCGGCATCGCTGTACCGGCTGGGTGGCGCAGTGGCGCTGCCGGTGGGGGTCCTGTTCATCGCCCGGCTCTACGGCGTGGACCTCGACCCGACGCAGTACCTGGCCATCGGGCTCACCAGCGTGCTGCTCACCTTCAGCGTGCCCGGGATTCCCGGCGGCTCGATCCTCATCATGGCGCCGGTGCTGCTGGCGGTGGGGCTCCCCGTCGAGGGAATCGGCATCCTGCTCGGCGTCGACACGATCCCCGACATGTTCCGCACCACCACCAACGTGACGGGCACCATGGTGGCGGCGGTGGTCCTGAAAGACTGACGGCGACAGGCGAAGGGCGAGGAGCGCATTCGGTTTCGCCCCTCGCCTTTCGGCCCTCGCCCCTCGCACGTCGCGGTCAGTCCCGCCCGACTTCGTAGGTGCTCTGCACCAGCCCGTTGCTGAACGCGCGCGTCGCCACGTGGCGCAGCAGCACGTCGCCGTCGGTGTCGCCGAAGAGCGGCAGTCCGCGGCCGAGCAGCACCGGGATCCGGGTGATCGTCATCCGCTGCACCAGGCCAGCGCGCAGGAAGCGCTGGATCGTCACACCGCCGTCGACGTACACCCGCTCGTGACCGCGGCGCTCCAACTCGGCCGCCACCTCCGCGGGTTCGCCGCCGAGCTGGAACACCGTGCCGCGGAGCGCCTCCGGGATGTCCACCGGCTTGCTCGAGAGCACCGCCACCGGCTTGTCCTTGTACGGCCAGCCGTCGAAGCCGAGGACCGTCTCGTAGGTACCGCGTCCGAGCACCATGGCATCGACACTGGCGAAGAACTCCGCATAGCCGTAGTCGCCGCCGTCGGACGGCCCATGGCCGCTCGACAGCCAGTCGATGCCGCCGTCCTCGCGGGCGATGAATCCGTCCATCGACGTGGCGATGAACACCAGACCCTGCATCACTGAAACTCCTGATTGGGGGGCAGACACGATACACCCCCTGTCAAGGGGTTGGGGAGGCGGGGGACGGGGGACGGGGGGCAATGGGGGCGGAACCGTTCGGCTGGCTCCGCCCCCTCGCTGCGCTCGGGGTGACAGTCCCGCTGATCTCCGATCAGGTCATTCCGTCTTCCAGCCATGCAAACTCGCCCTCGACCACCTTCTGCGCCGTCTTCCACGTGGCGACATCGTCGGGGCCGAACACCTCGCGGAACAACTGGTCGACCCGGCGCCGGGCGTGGCGGCAGAAGAGGTCGGCCAGCTCGGGCGCATTCTCCTGGCCATCGCGCGCCATCGCCGTGGCGCGGCTCACCGCCGCACTCATGGCGAAGAGCTCCGCACCGATGTCCACCAGCCGGAAGAGCACCGCCTGGCGCTTCTCCAGTTTGGGACCGAAGCGGAGCATCGCGTGGAACAGCGTGCGCGCGAGCTTGCGCGAGCGACGCTCGACGAAGCGCAAGTGGCGCGCGTTGCGACCGTGGCGGCCGAAGCCAAAGGCCCCGAACGGCAGCCAGAGCGGCGGATACCAGCGCGCGTAGAACAGCGCCGAGCGGAGAAGAGCCTTCGCCTTGGCACCGGCCGATGACTTGGGGTTGATGAGGTCGCCGGCCACGTCGAGGTGGGTGTCCACCGCCTCGCGCGCGATGAACAGCCGCATGATCTCGCTCGATCCCTCGAAGATCCTGTTGATGCGGGCATCGCGGTACATTCGCTCCACCGGATCGGGTCGCTCGCCGCGCCGCCGCAGCGAATCGGCGGTCTCGAAGCCGCGGCCGCCGCGAATCTGCAGGCAATCGTCGACGATCCGGTCGGCCATCTCGGTGTTCCAGAGCTTGGCGAGCGCCGCCTCGAGCCGGATGTCGGTGTCGCCGCGATCGGCGAGCAGCGAGGCCAGCTCGCTCACCGATTCCATCGCGAAGGTGTCGGCGGCCATCCGGCCGAGCATCTGGGCCACGGCGTCGTGGCGGCCGATCGGCTTCCCCCACTGGACGCGTTCGGCCGCCCAGGTGCGCGCGATCTGGACCGCGCGCTTGCAGCCGGCGGCCGCCGACGCCGGGAGCGTGAGGCGCCCGGTGTTGAGGGTGGTGAGGGCGAGCTTGAGGCCCTTCCCCTCGCCCCAGAGCACGTTGGCCGCCGGGACGCGGACGTTGGTGAAGCGCATCACGCCGTTCTCGATGGCGTTGAGGCCCATGAACTCGAGCCGGTGCACCACCTCCACGCCGGGCCAGTCAGTCTCGACGATGAACGCGGTGATCCGCTTCCCGGTCCGCGCCATCACCACCATCACCTCGGCGACCGGGCCGTTGGTGCACCAGAGCTTCTCGCCGTTCAGGGTCCAGTGGGTGCCGTCGTCGCTCGCCACGGCGGTGGTGGCCAATCCCGCGGGATCGGAGCCCACGCCGGTCTCGGTGAGCGCGAAGGCGCTGATGGCACCGGCCGCCACCCGCGGCAGGTAGCGACGCTTCTGCTGCTCGGTGCCGAAGAGCAGCAGCGGCACCGCCACGCCGATCGACTGCGACGCCGAGAGCAGCGCGGTGAGCGAGCCATCCTGCGAGGTCACCATCCCGATGGCGCGGGTGTACATCAGCTGGCTGAGCCCGAGCCCGCCGTACTCCTCGGGGATCTTGATGCCGAACGCGCCGATGTCGCGCAGCCCCTGGATCACCCCGTCCGGGATCTTGCCGGTTCGGTCGATCGCGTCGCTGTCGACCCGCTCCTGCATGAACCGGCGGAGCCGGTCGAGGAACGGCGCGGCGCGCGCGAGCTCCTCAACACTCGGGGCGGGGAAGGGATCGATCCGGTCGAGGCGCAGCCGTCCCTCGAACAGCTCGCGCACGAACGACGGTGCGGTCCACTCCGTCTCGCGCGCCGCCTCGGCGACGGCGCGCGCCTCTTCCTCGGTGGGCGCGGGCGCCGACCGGGTCATCATGTCGGTCATGGGATCCTCCCGGCCGTGGCGGGCAGCGCTCCGGTGAGCAGGGCGGTGATGTGGCGCTTGCGTTCGGCGACGAAGTCGGCGGCATCCGGATCGAGGCCGACTGACGGCACCAGCCTGGTCCGGTGGAGCTCGGGGAACCAGGTCAGCGCGATCAAGGAGAGCACCAGGTGGCGCACCGCCGGGGCGTCGCTGTCGGGGTATCCCAGCTCCTGCGCCAGCGCGGCCACCGCCTCCGCGCCGACGGCCATGCCGTCGGTGGTGGAGCGATCGCCGGGACCGTCGCCGAGCGCGTCGCGATGGAGGAGCCGGATGAAGTGGGGGTGCGCCGTGACGAAGTCGACGTAGTCGGACACCGCGCCGGCGAGGATCTCCTCGGCGGGCTTGCCGCTGCGCTCGGCGCGGAGCCGACCGCTCCGCACCGCATCGAGCGCGTCGGCGAAGCAGCGCGCCAGCACGGCGCGGTGGAGCCCTTCCTTGGAGCCGAAGAAGTACCCCGGCGTGCCGCGCGAGACGCGCGCCCGTGCACCGACATCGGCGAGCGACGTGTCGCGGTACCCCTGAGTGGCAAAGAGGGACTCGGCGGCATCGAGGATCGCGGCCCGGGACCGCTCGGGATCGCGGCTGCGCTGGGGGTCGGCCATGGCGTGGCTCCGGCTTGCTTGATGGTTAGCAAGTTATGGCATTCGGCGGGCTGGGGGAAGGGCGACAGGGCGAGGGGCGAGGGGCGAAGGGCGAAGGGCGAAGGGCTTGGACGGCTCGCCGCCGCTCGCCCCTCGCGCTCTCGCCTGTCGCGCCCTAGGGCAGCGTCACGCTGCAGGTGGTGAGGAACCCGCCCCGCACATTGTAGCGCGTCGTGACCGTCAGCGTCCTGGCCCGCAGCAGCTTCTGCAGGTCCTCGGCGAGCCGCGCGGTGGCGTGCTCCTGGTAGATGCCGACGTTGCGGTAGCTCATCACGTAATACTTGAGCGACTTGAGCTCCACGCACCGGTCGCTCGGCACGTAGCGGATCGTGAGTCGCGCCTGGTCGGGGAGGCCGCTGAACGGGCAGACCGCGGAGAACTCGTCCGTCTCAGTCACGATCTCCTGGTCGGGACCCTCGTACGGAAAGGTCTCGAGCACGGCGACGTCGATCGCCTCGGGTCCGGTGAACGGGATGGTGCGTCCTTCGGCGGTGGCCACGTGCTGCTCCGGAAACGGGTCTGCCAGAAGAATAGCTGCGGCCGTCAGTCCGCGGCGATCCCGCCGCTCAGTCGGGATCGCCAGGTCGCCGGGGCTTCCGCGGTTGATCCACCAGCCGCCCGGGCCGGAGCGCATCGAAGCCGTAGCGCGAGCGCACCGCGTCGACCGCGCGGGTGACCTCGGTCTCGCGGCGCACCTCGTCGGGGGTGAAGAGGTCGCCGGGATCGCTCGGCGCCAATGTGGTGGTGGCGACGCCGAGGAGGCGGATCGCCTGGCCGCGGCGGCGGGCCTCGGCAAGGGCCGGCGCGAGCAGCGCGCGAGCCGCCGCGCGGATCGGCGTGTCGAGGTTGCTCGGCGGCTTGAGCGTGGTGCGCCGGGTGACGGTGTGGAAGTCGCCATGGCGGAGCTTGAGCACCACGGCGCCAGCCACCAGGTCTTCGTCGCGGAGCTGCGCGGCGACCCGCCCGGCCAGCAGCATCAGCACCCGATCGAGCTCGGCCGGGTCGCTCACGTCGCGCCGGAAGGTGGTCTCGCGCGACACCGACTTGGCCTGCACGCGCTCGGTGAGCCGGGTGCCGCCGCGCCCGTCGGCGCGGCGCTTGAGCGCGATCGCCTCGTCGCGTCCGATCAACCCGGCCAGGTCATCGAGCGACATCTCCTGCACCTGGGCGACGTTCTCGAGCCCGCGCACGGCGAGCCGCTCGCCGGTGCGCGGACCGATTCCCGGCAGGGCGCGGAGCGGCAACCCGGCCAGGAAGCCGCGTTCCCATCCTGCGCGCACCTCGCAGATGCCGCGCGGCTTGGCGTAGTCGGACGCGATCTTGGCGATCATCCGGTTGGGACCGATGCCGATCGAGCAATCGAGCCCCGACTCCTGCCGCACCGCGTGGCGAAGCTCGGTGGCAAACGCCAGCAGCGACACCGGGTGGAGCAGGTCGGTTCCGGTCATGTCGAGGTATCCCTCGTCGAGCCCCGCCATCACCACGTGCGGCGCGAAGCGCTCGAGCACGCCGCGCACCTCGCGCGACGCGGCACGGTAGTTGGCGAACACGCCGCGGACGAAGGTGGCGTCGGGACAGCGGCGCACCGCCTCGGCGATCGGCATCCCGCTCCGCACGCCGTGGGCCCGCGCGCCATAGCTCGCCGACTGCACCACGCCGCGCGAGTCGCGCCGGCCGCCCACCACCAGCAGCTCCACGTCGCGCAGCGCCGGGTCGTGGCGGCGGCACACCTCCACGAAGAAGGCGTCGAGATCGACGTGCATGATGCGGACGGACACTCGGGCCTCGGCCTCGCGAAGACCATAGATTCTATCGACCCCGAAGATCGGAGTGGCAATGCGGGTGGGATTCATCGGACTGGGTGCCATCGGCGAACCAATGGCCGCGCGGCTGGCGGCGGTTCATGAGGTCGCGGTGTGGAATCGGACCGGCGCCAAGGCACAGGCATTCGCCGAGCTGCATGATCGGGCCCGCGCGGCGACCTCGCCGCGCGACGTCGCCGCCGGCGCCGACGCGGTGGTCACCTGCCTCCCCACCAGCGCCGAGGTCGAGGCGCTGCTGGACGGCCCCGACGGGCTGCTGGCGGGGATGGCGGAGGGGACGCTGCTGGTCGATTGCACGTCGGGCGATCCGGCCACCTCCCGGCGGATCGCCGAGCGCTTGCGCGAGCGGCAGATCGGGTTCGTGGATGCCCCGGTGAGCGGCGGACCTCCGCTGGCCAAGACCGGCCAGCTCACGGTGATGTGCGGTGGCAGCGACGTGGACGTGGCCCAGGCCAGCGCGGTGGTCGCGCCGTTCGCGGCCAGGGTGGTGCGGCTCGGCCCGGTGGGTGCCGGGCACGCGATGAAGGCGGTCAACAACGCGCTGCTGGCGGTGAACATCCTCGCGGTGGGGGAGGGGATGGTGGCGCTTGCCAAGGCCGGCATCGCGCCGCGCGACGCGATCGAGGTGCTCAACGCCTCGAGCGGCCGCTCCTTCGTGACCGAGACGCTGGTTCCCGAGCGCGTGCTCACCGGCACCTGGCCGCGGCTCTTCCGGCTCGCGCTGCTCGAGAAGGACGTGGGGATCGCCCACGACGTGACCGATGACGTCGGCACGGACGACCCGGTCCTCGCCTTCGTGCGCGAACAGTACCGCCGCTTGCGCGGCGACCTCGGTGAGGAGGCCGACTACATGGACCCGATCGCCGCCGCCGAGCGCGCCGCCGGGGTGGAGCTGCGGGGGTGAAGCACGCCCCCGATCCGGAAACCGCCCCGGTTCTGGTCCTGGTTGCCGTACAGGACCTGGTCAACCTCGCGTCGTGCATCCGGGTGGCGAAGAACTTCGGGATCACCGAGATCCGCCTAGTGCGGCCCGAGTGTCCGCTCGACCCGGTGCGGCTGGAGGGGATTGCCCACCATGCCGGCGACGTGATCGCTGCGCTGCAGGTGTTCGACGACCTCGATGCCGCGCTGGCGGACCTCACCTATGTCCAGGCTCTTACCGGCCGGGAGCGGACGGCCAAGCGGACGCTGCTGCGGCCTCGGCCCGGTGCTGCCGCGCTGGTGGAGCGGACCGCGGGTGGCAGGGTGGGGATCTTGGCGGGTCGCGAGGATCACGGGCTCCAGAACGAGGAGATCGACCGCTGCGACGCGTTGGTGACCATCTCCGCCAATCCGGCCTACACCTCGCTCAATCTTGCCCAGGCGACGGGGATCTACGCCTACGAGACCTGGCTGGCCCGGGGCGGTGACGGGATCGCGTTCAAGCCGCCGCGCCGCAAGGCCCGGCTGGCGGCGCACGAGGAGCTGGAGGCGCTATTCCGCGACTGGGAGGCCTCGATGCACGGCATCGAGTTCTTCAAGAAGCGGGAGGCGGAGCTGGTGATGCGGGGGTTCCGCGAGGTGATCTTCCGGGCGCGGCTCGACGTGCGCGAGGCGGGGTTGTTCCGGGCGATCGGACTGGAGATCGGTCACTTCCTGCGCCGGAAGGGGATCCTCCCGCCGCTGGAGCGCCGGGCGCGGGGGGGTGGGGAGGGGAGCCCGACGGCCCCGTAGTTGAACGGACCCCCGTCATCGGCTAGTTTTGCGCGCGACACGGGAGTCGCGGCCACGACTTCCTCTCTTCGCTGGACACGCGCGTTCGTGACATCGTTCACAAGCACGGATCCTCTTCGGCGGTCAGCAGATATGCTCAAGCGGGTACTCGTCGGGTTCCTGGCGATGGCGGCGGCGGTGACGGTGCTGATTGCCGTCACGCGACCCACCGACGCGCAACAGCCTGCCGCCTCCGGGCCGGCGGCGCTCACCGAGTCGGAGATCGCCGCGCTGCCGGGCCCGCGCCAGCCGATCTTTTTCCGGCACGACATCCACGCCGGCCAGCTCAAGATGGACTGCCAGTACTGCCACTACTCGGTGGCGGTGTCCTCGGAGCCCGGCATCCCCAGCATGCAGACCTGCATGGGCTGCCACGCGATGGTGGCCGGCAGCGACTCGACCAATCGCGCCGAGATCCAGAAGCTCAAGGACGCGTGGGAGGCGGGGACGCCGGTGGAATGGGTGCGCATCCACAACGTCGCCCGTCACGTGCGCTTCCCCCACATGATGCACATCAACGCGATGGGCGACAACGCGTGCGCCACCTGCCACGGCAACGTCGCGCGGATGCCCCAGGTGTACGAGGTCAACAACGTCAACAACATGGGGTTCTGCATCAACTGCCACATCGAGCGCAACGTCACCCGCGACTGCACCGCGTGCCACTACTGACATGACGACACGCCCCGACGTGCCCCAGACCGACGCCCCGGCCGCCGAGCGCGCCCCGGACCGCCGGCAGTTCCTCAAGGTCCTCGGCGTCACCGGCGCCGGCACCGCGGCGCTCTCCGGCTGCTCGACCGACCGGATCGCCAAGCTGGTCCCCTACATGGTGCAGTCCGAGCAGCAGGTGCCGGGCGTGGCCACTTGGTACGCCTCGACCTGCACCGAGTGCAGCGCCGGCTGCGGCGTGCACGTGAAGACGCGCGAGGCGCGCGCCATCAAGCTCGAGGGGAACCCCGACCACCCGACCAACGCCGGCGCGCTCTGCAGCCGCGGGCAGGCCGGGCTGCAGGCGCTGTACAACCCCGACCGGATCGGCGCGCCGCTTGCCCGCAACGCCTCGGGCGGCTTCGACGAGATCAGCTGGGACGACGCGATCGCCCGGCTCGCCGCCCGGCTCGGCACCGCCAACGGCCGGCTGGTGGCGTTCAACGGCTACGGCCCCTCGACGTTCAGCACGCTGCTCGGCGACGTGGTGCAGGCTGCGGGAGGGCGGACGGTGCGCTGGGAGGCGTTCTCGCGCGATGCCGAGCGGATCGCCAACCGGCGCACCTGGGGTCGCGACGACCTGCCGAGCTACGACTTCGCCGCGGCGCGGTTCATCGTGTCGTTCGGCGCGGACTTCCTCGAGACGTGGGGCGACACGGTGGTGTCGCAGCGCGGCTTCGCGGAGTCGCACGGCTTCAACAACGGCACGATGGCCAAGCACGTCTACGTCGGGCCGCGGATGAACCTCACCGGGCTCAACGCCGACGAGTGGCTCGAGGTGCCGGCCGGCACCGAGGTGCAGGTGGCGCTCTGCTTCGCGCGCGCCGCCGCGATGCACCACGGCTCGTCGCTGGCCGGCGGGCTCGGGGGCTTCACGCCCGAGGCGGTGGCGGCGGCAACGGGCCTCGACGCCGAGCGGCTGGCGCACCTGGCCGAGGAGTTCGCCGCGGCCGAGCCGTCGATCGCGGTGGCCGGCGGCATCGGCGCGCAGCATCGCGGCGCGATCGACCTCTGCCACGCGGTGAACCTGGCCAACCAGGCGGCCGGCAACGTGGGCCGCACGGTGCAGTTCGGCGCCGGCGCCCCGGTGGGCGACGACTACGGCACGGTGACCGACGCCTTCGCGGCGATGGACCGCGGCGAGATCGCGGTGGTGCTGGTGCACGCGTGCAACCCGCTGTTCGCGCTGCCGCAGAGCGGCAACTTCGCGGCCGCGTTCGGCAAGGCCGGCTACAAGGTGTCGACGGCCAACGTGCTCGACGAGACGGCGATGCAGTGCGACCTGGTGCTGCCGAACCTCCACGCGCTGGCGCGCTGGGACGACCTGCGGCCGCGCGCCGGGGTGCGCTCGCTGCTGCAGCCGGTGATGCAGCCGGTGCGGCCCGGGATGCACACCGGTGACGTGCTGCTCCGCGCCGCCGCGGCGGCGGGGATCGCGGCGCCAGCGGCGGAGTCGTTCGAGGCGCACCTCAAGGCCACCTGGCTCGACGAGGCGGCGCGCGGTGGTGCCGGCGACGCCGAGGGATGGTGGCGCGCGGCGCTGGCGCAGGGCGGGGTGTTCGAGGCCGCGCCGACGGCCGCCCCGGCGCTCGCCGCCGGCGCGATGAGCGTCACGGCGACCGCCCCGGCGTTCGACGGCGACGGCGAGTTCACCTTCCTGCCGTATCCCTCGAGCCACTACCACGACGGGCGCGGCGCCAACAAGCCGTGGCTGCTGGAGAATCCCGACCCGGTCACCAAGGTGACCTGGCAGTCGTGGGTCGAGCTCGCGCCGGCCACCGCCAAGCGGGTCGACGTGCGCGAGGGCGAGATCGTCGAGGTGGTCACGCCGCACGGCAGCGTGCGGGCGCAGGTACTGGTGTAGACCGGACTCCGCGAGGACACCGTGGCGATGCCGATCGGACTCGGCCACACCGCCTATGGCCGCTACGCGAAGGATCGCGGCGTCAATCCGCTCGACCTCCTCGGCGCCGCCGACGGCCAGGGCTTCCTGCCGTACGTCGCGACCCGGGTGGCGCTGCGGAAGACCGGCGACTATCGCCAGGTGGCCAAGACCGAGGGGAACCCGCGCCAGCTCGGCCGCGGGATCATCGAGGCGATGCCGCTGGCGCATGCCGCCGCGGGGATGACGCCCGAGGAGTCGTACAAGGCCGCCGGCCACCCGCCGCACCAGGTCAACACGCCGCGCGAGCTGGCGGCGCTGGAGGGCTGGGCCGCGGTGGTCGAGGAGCGCACCAGGCTCGGTGACTACGCCCGTCCCGACCTCAACAAGTGGGGGATGGCGGTCGACCTGTCGCGCTGCACCGGCTGCTCGGCGTGCGTCACCGCGTGCTACGCGGAGAACAACATCGCCACGGTGGGCGAGGACGAGGTGTTCAAGGGCCGCGAGATGAGCTGGATGCGCATCGAGCGGTACTGGGAGGGCGGCGAGCACGGCGAGCCGCTGGAGGCGCGCTTCGCGCCGATCCTCTGCCAGCACTGCGACAACGCGCCGTGTGAGCCGGTCTGCCCGGTGTACGCGGCCTACCACACGCCCGACGGCCTCAACGGCCAGGTGTACAACCGCTGCGTGGGGACCCGCTACTGCAGCAACAACTGCCCGTTCAAGGTCCGCTACTACAACTGGAAGCTGTACAACGAGCACGCCTGGCCGGAGCCGCTCAACCTCCAGCTCAACCCCGAGGTGACGGTGCGGGCCCGCGGCGTGATGGAGAAGTGCACCTTCTGCATCCAGCGGATCCGCGGGGCCCAGCACGACGCCAAGCTCGAGGGGCGGCCGGTGCGCGACGGCGAGGCGGTGCCCGCCTGCGCCCAGGCCTGCCCGTCGCGGGCGCTCAAGTTCGGCGACGTCAATGACCCGGAGGCGGAGGTGCTCCGCTGGAAGGCGGATCCCCGGGGCTACACCATGCTGGAGCTCACCAACGTGAAGTCCTCGGTGACCTACCTGGCCAAGGTGCTCCACCAGGAGCCGGCGGCCCACGAGGCCCCGGCCGAGGGAGGGCACTGAGATGGCCGTCATCGCGCACGACCCGTCGCGGCCGACCCAGACCCACGCCGAGGTCCCCCGGGACGTCGTCCGGACGATCACCGAGGCCCCGACCCGCGGCTACTACATCCTGGTGGCGGTGATGGCGCTGCTCACCGCGGTGCTGATCGGCACCGTGGTGGCGGAGCTCCGGTTCGGCCTCGGCCTCGCGGGCTACGCCCCGCCGATCATGTGGTCGGTGTACATCACCACGTTCGTGTTCTGGGTCGGCATCGGCCACGCCGGCACGCTGATCTCGGCGATCCTGTTCCTGTTCCGGTCGCCCTGGCGCACGGCGGTGTACCGCTCCACCGAGGCGATGACGGTCTTCGCGGTCATGACCGCGGCGCTGTTCCCGATCCTGCACATCGGCCGCGAGTGGCTGTTCTACTGGCTGATCCCGTATCCCAACCAGCGCTACCTCTGGCCCAACTTCAAGTCGCCGCTGATGTGGGACGTGTTCGCCATCTCGACCTACCTCACGGTGTCGAGCACGTTCCTGATGGTGGGCCTGGTGCCCGACATCGCGGCGGTGCGCGACCACGTCAGCGGCTGGAAGAAGAAGCTCTACTCGGCGCTGTCGCTGGGCTGGACCGGCGCCGACTCGCAGTGGCGGCACTACACCCGGGCGTACCTGTACCTGGCGGCGCTCGCCACGCCGCTGGTGCTCTCGGTGCACTCCGTGGTGTCGTGGGACTTCGCGGTGTCGATCGTCCCGGGCTGGCACGGGACGATCTTCGCCCCGTACTTCGTGGCGGGCGCGATCTACTCGGGCATCGGCATGGTGCTCACGCTGATGATCCCGCTCCGCAAGGTGCTCCGCCTGGAGCACATGATCACCGACTACCACTTCGACAACCTGTCGAAGCTCACGCTGCTCACCGGCACGATCCTGTTCTACGCCTACGCCATGGAGTACTTCGTGGCGTGGTACTCGGGGAACACCTTCGAGCAGACCACCTTCTGGCGCCGGGCGTTCGGGCCGAACTGGTGGGCGGGCTGGACGATGATCATCTGCAACGCGTTCGTGTCCCAGCTGCTCTGGTTCCGGAAGATCCGGACCAACCTCACGGCGCTCTTCGTCATCTCGATCTTCATCAACATCGGGATGTGGTTCGAGCGCTACGTGATCATCGCGTCCTCGCTCAGCAACGACTACCTGCCGTACGCCTGGGGCCAGCTCAACCCGACCTGGGCGGACTGGGGCATCCTCGCCGGGTCGTTCGGCTGGTTCGGCATGTACTTCCTGCTCTTCGCCCGCACCTTCCCGATCGTGGCGAGCCAGGAGATCAAGGAGCTGATCCCGATGCCCAGGCAGCGGAAGGCGCACGGGGGGGCGCACTGATGGCGGCGGCGCGTGCGGTGCCCGGGGTCCTCGGGCAGTTCGTGCACATCGACGGCGCGTGCGACGCGATCCGCGAGCTCAAGCAGGGCGGCCATGCCGACCTCACGGTCTACTCGGCCGCCCCCAACCCCGAGCGCGAGGAGGCGATCGGCGACCCGATCTCCCCGGTGCGCTGGTTCACCCTCACCGGCGGCCTGCTCGGCTGCGCCTCGGGATTCGCGCTGGCGCTCTGGATGTCGCGCGACTGGCCGTTGCTGGTGGGCGGCAAGTCGATCGCGACGATCCCGCCCTACGTGGTGATCGGCTTCGAGCTGACCATCCTCACGGCGTCGCTGCTCAGCGTCCTCGCCGTGATCCTGCTCTCGGCCCGCAAGTCGCTCAAGGGGCGGCCGTACCACCCCAAGTTCAGCGACGACCGGATCGGGATCTTCATCCCCTGCGGCGCCGACCGCGCCGACCAGGTGCAGGCGCTCCTCGAACGGCACGGCTCGGTGGAGGTGTCGCGTGAGAGTTAGGCTCGCCCTCGCCGGCGCCCTGCTGCTCGGCAGCACCGGGTGCAACTTCTGGTACAACGAGGTGCCGTCGCCCGACGACCTGATGCATGCGGTCCCGTGGTTCGACCACATGATCCTGTCCAAGGCGGTGCACCCGTACCAGCGGAGCGACATCCCGCGGAACACGCCGGCCGGCATCGTGCCGCTCGGCGGCGCCGAGGCCGACTGGGGCACCGGCGACCCGACCGCGCGCCCCCGGCCGACCTACGGCTTCGACCAGGCCTACGCCAACGCGATGACCCGGCCGACCGACCTCCCGCCGGTGGCGCCGGGACGCGGCGCCGAGCTCTACCAGCGCTACTGCGCGGTCTGCCACGGCCCGACCGGCGCCGGCAACGGCACGGTCGCGATGGGTGCCCCGCCGCTGATCGGTGCGCGGACCGCCGGGCTCACCGACGGCTACCTCTACAGCTACATCCGCTACGGCGGCGCCATCATGCCGCTGTACGGCGACAAGATCACCACCCGCGAGGATCGCTGGGCGGTGGTCGATCACGTGCGGTCGCTGAATCCCGGGGGGCAGCCGTGAGCCATTTCGGCGTCGCCGCG
>ERZ869936.1576-NODE-1576-length-15877-cov-4.107319_pt1 | contig 15877 bp, 20 predicted proteins | sample MGYA00520876_ERZ869936 | MGnify/ENA primary metagenome ERZ869936 (study PRJEB32218, sample SAMN09650985) | biofilter metagenome | isolation source: enrty point of leading RO module | place: Saudi Arabia: Thuwal, RO plant located on Red Sea | collected 2016-02-17 ...
AGGGGACACGGATATTTTTAAGGCATTCATCAACAAGCAAGCACCATCGTCTGAACACAATCCCACCGACACCTTGAATCAAAAGGTTAAAGGCTGAATGCTCAGACCTACACCGCCACCTACGATCATCTAGTGGCGATAGGTATCCATTTGATTTGATCTGCTTCTGTACGGTATTGATAAGTACTTTTAAGCCGGGTGTAGCCTGCATCAGACCTTCCCGTACTTTGCGTCCTATGTCTTTGTAGGCTTCCTTACTAGCCTTGGCTTCTGACATGCTCGTGCGAAGATGACTAAATAGTTCATTATATTTAGTTCGAACGGTAGGGTTATCTCGGCTTGCGGTCCATCCCAGCTTCTCGTCCCCTGCAGAGTACATGAGAGCATAATAACAGGATTTGCTTCCCTTACGACTTACTTCTACTCCAATCTCGTGGGACATGCATTCTGCATTAGCGGCATGTACATCAGCTCCTGTGAGAATCATGTTCTTAAACTGGGCAAACCCCAAACAGTCCAAATAGTGGGCAAGAATGCGTCCCTCAATAGCATTCAGATCACATCCTACCAGAACTCTCTGACGACCGTTGAGACACTTACCAGCATGGAACAGGGCACGCATCTCCGTCCCATACGGCTTGTCTGTACCAGTCACTTGCTGCAGATTAGGTCCAACAGAGGCAGAACGGTGCGTAGAACAGTGGCAGGGAATATACCCACCGTGTATACACCCATCGTCCTTAACCAATTTAAGCCAGCCTTTGTCCCCTACACTTAACTGCCCCAGACGTTTACCAATCATCAGGTATTCGTATGAGACCTTACCGATTGGGTAATCGATACCCTTCATTGTGGACTCATCTAGCTTACCGTACTCCAGAGCTAGATTATACACAGGTTGTTTGGACTTCTTCTGAACCTCGGTCCCCTTTTTAGTCAGTTCAGGACTTCTCCACCCATACTTCTCGTGCAGGACCTTACGGACTTGGGGACGCGATCCCGGATTAAAATGCTCCCACTTAACCCTTTTGGGTCCCGGTCTGAGCACAACCTGTGCTGGCCTTAGTTTACGCTGCTTACGATCTGTTTCTGCTTCCCCCTTAGTGTCGTAGAAAGAGACAGTACCGTTCGGCCAGCGGTTAGTCCAGTACGCAACAGTTTTCATAGGGGTGGCAACTGGGGGGATCAGCTTGTCTGCTTCTTTTGTCAGCTGAGCTTTTCGATCTAGTAGCTTATCCCTCAGATCAATAGCTTTACCTGTGTCAAAGGGGAACCCATTGTCTTGCATCTGTTGGCAAATGATAGCATGCTCCTGCTCAAGATCAAGTGATTCCTGAGAGTACCCAGCCTCCATACACTTCATGACCAACTTGTGTGTAATACGTACGTCACCTGCACACCTCTCAAGCATCTCTGGATCATAGGTAAGCCACAGCTTGTCATCGTCCTTAGCAAAATCTGATTTCTGCTCACCTCCTAGACGAATCCCCCACGCCTCCAACGAATGGCTACCCTCTAACCCTTTGATTGCGGGATCAGGGTTATCAAAATCCATTTCCTTGAGAGTATTGAAGCACAGCCGGGAAAGAATCAGACTATCTATGTAGTGTTCCGGTCTTTTGTAGTTTGTAAGTTTTTCCAACGCCAAAAAATCAAACCCAATCCCGTTATGGAAGACATGCCAATCCTGCGTGTTTAGGTAATCAACAGCCTCCTGTATCTGATTGGGACCATATGTAACTACCTCCCCGCTCTCCCCAGATAGGACAGAAATGCACCAAATCTTAGTAACGGTATCTGCTAACCCGTTTCCTTCAATATCTACATATATTGGCATTGGTTTGTTACTCGATACCCCACAACGGCAAACTTAGAAAACTACCTGTTAGTTTACGAGTTAAGTGTTCTTCCTCATTATACCCTTGTTCGATCCACGTACTTAAATAAGGAATGTCCCAGCAGGAGACCTTGAACATGCCTTCAAAAGCATCAAAATACCTATCACCGTATGTCACGAATAAGAACCTATCGTTAGGAAGAACTGTATCTCCTCTCTCCCACATTAAAAAAGACGGATTTGCTGGGTTCCAAATTAAGCATATCTTTTCAAACATCAGTAAACCTCATACGGAGATGCTCTTCCTCCGTGTATCCGTGTTCTACCCACAGGGAGAGATACGGAATTCCCCAAAGAATTGTTGATATTCTATACCCAAGTTCTCGTCGACCATAGGACACATGATGTAGAGCCTTATCCATCTCAAAAGTCCTAAATACCCAACCACTATTACCGTGCCTGTCAGTAATGTAGTACAGCTTTTCCATTATAAAGTGAACCTCCGGACAGCTGCCTCCTCCTCGCTGTATCCGCCCATAACCCACAGACGTAAGTAAGGAATGCCCCATATCTCGATATCTGAGAGCTTGGTAGCCCAAGACACGTACAGAACGGTGTCAGAAGTAAGTACCTGATCAACCGGTATCCGCAGGTGGTTTCCGTAGCAACTACGTATCCAGCAACATTTGTACATAAAAAAACCTGCCACAAAAGAGTTGCAGCAGGCATTTTACCCGATTTCAGAGGTCAAGTCAACAGATCATTGTCCTTTTCTCTATTCCAATGGGATTATGTAGTGATCGTTTGTATAATCGTAATAGCATCTTGGGCAGCCTTTCTGGCAAGACCAAGGCACAGGGCGATTACATCCTACACAGATTTTTACAGTACCCCAATCAGTCAGCTGGCCCATTTCAACAAAAAAGGCCCCACCCACCAAAAGACAGCACAATACTGCAACTATGTAATATGTGGTGTGTTCGTTCATTGTTCTTTTCTACCCTGATCTTGTGGAGTTTCTCCCCCCTGAGTGTTTTGGTTGTTACCTGAGTCATTGAGAGCATTCCGCTCAGACGATTCAGCCAAGTCTTCCATACTGTTCATAGGACTAGTATTGGGATAAAGTCCCGACATGTCAGCAAGACGCAACTCAATCTCCATTCGGTCACTATCAGTGTTCAGGTGTCGTCTAGCCTCTTGTGGGGACCACACGCGAGCCATAACGGCATTGGTTGCCGCCTGCACATCTCGGAGAGGATCACGTGATACCAACCTGCCCCATTTGAACTCAAGATCGTACCTTTCCCAGATTCTGGCTGCTCTGGAAACACCAGAGATACGGCCATTGGAAACTGCTCGTTCAATAACCCACTTAAACAGATCAGTCAAGTGGTTCTTAAAGAACTGCCTTTCCGCTAAAATCATCTGCATAACCGGAGTTTCTTCAACACCAGCATTAGCTGTACTGTTGTTGGAGCTGTCCCCTGTCAGCATTGTATATGTAAACCCAGTACAGGCGGCTAACTGGAGTACCAGTAGTTTAACAATAATTGATCCATCGCCAGCATTTGATTGAGGAGTACGAAACTCGTAATCCACATTCCCACCAGTAGTAATGATACTACCAGATGGGTAGTTTTCCATGTCTACAGCACCGAAAGCACCAGAACTTTGTTGAAATGTTCCCGGCTGATTGTTCTGGCTGTGACTGAACATGTTAGTCAGAGCACGCCCACTCTGAACTTTTCGAATAAGGACAATTGCAGTTTGGGCATTACGATGCTTAAACTCATTCTGAATAGTCTTAACTAAGTTCTCGGTAGAGATTACTGCAGAGTTGAACCGAGACAGGCCACGTTTTTCAGTCGAATCGACATCAATCTTAGTGTGCCAAACCCTATCAGCCCTATGAGTAGTCAGTTCCTCATTTGTCCCCCTAGCCAACTCTGTGTATAGTATTGGCGTACAAATGTCCTTAGGATCGGTTTTAATGCCCTTGTTCTTCTCCTCAGCACCTACCGGATCCCCAATCAACTCAGGATCAATGAAGCGAACCTGAGGAGGCCAAGTACGATCGCTAAACTTCCTTGTAAACTGCTCACCGTCTCGCCATACTCGCCTACCAAATTCTGCTAATGACCAGCATTTGCTATTAGCCTGAAGAAAATCCCGTACTGCTCTAGCTGCCCCTTGTCGTACCTTCCTCTGCTTTCGCTGTTTGAGTACAATCTTCTTCTTAGCTTTTTTGTACTCGTCAGACTCTGGCTCCATGAATTGAAGATCTTCAACTAAATCTGCAGTTTCGTCTTCGTGTGGAGTCAAAGTAACATGACAGTCACTACCAAACACATAATATTCGTAGAGAGCCAATGCTCGTTTTGCGTTTGGTTGGTACCGGACTAGGTTTCGGATGCGATTCCGAAGCTTGTCCTCATCAGTAGCGCTTTCAATCTCCTCGCGAGTTGTGTCTGCTCGCCAAGATCTTTCGTCAGGATCATCATACCAGCTAGAGAACTGTTCTCGACCAATTTTATACACATCGTAGGTGTCTTCGAGTCGTCTGAGTTCCTCCTGTGACAAAGACTCGAAATGACCCACATGGTTAAACGACAACTGGGACAGAGGAGGAACTGCTGTAGAACCGTTTGCAACAAATGTATCTTGGAGATCCACTTTATTTCACTTTCCTATAAGTGATGGGCAGATATCGAGTCTGTCGTGGCTCTGCTACCTTTAGGTCAAGTAGCTCAAACTTACTTTCCCAAACCTTACGAGCCTTTTCAGGCAAACTCTCAATCAACACACCATAGATGGTAACTGGACGGTTAAACATTCCTGCCCGACGTTTCCAGTCTGCCACAAACCGATTCCCAATAAGCTTCCCCATCTGCTCTGCTGGGAATATATCCGATACACGATAGTTTTCCCACGTGGACGGAATCATATCGTTTTTGAACGCCTTATGAACTTGTTTTAGAGCGGAATCGTACTTGCCTTGGTAGGCTGTTACTTTTCCCCCAACACTCTGGAGCTGCCTTCCAATAGGAACCTGATCTGAGTAACCTTCGTCTGAATTCGGAAGTACGTGATCTGAATACATCTGAATAAAAGTATCAACGGAAAACCCACTACATACTTGACGAATCTTTTCCAAAGCCCTCTGGTATTCGTACTCCTGAGGAGGTACGTGACGTTCTCTCATCTTGTGGATTTTGTTGATTTGGGCTTTGAACTCATGCTCCTTCTCGGCTTCGGTTAGGGTTCGTTTTGAATTCCTCTCAACTAAGGCCTCCTGAAGATCGCCAATAAACACCTCATTCTGAAGATCCTGTTCCAACAGAAGTGTTTCACGTTTTTTCTGTGCTGCCGCTAATTCCTCTTCCGCTTTGACCCAACGGTTTCTGTATGTAACAATACACAGATTGTTTTTTAGATCGTTATACGCTTTAGGAAAATTAGGACGTCGTAGTCTCATTCTCGTTCCTCAAATATTGAAGTGTCCTTGTTTACCCGGAACTATGCCAAAGTCGCTGCCTAGGTCTAAGCATTCCAAAAGTAAATGATGTGCCCCCATACCCACAGCAGTATACCTATCGTTATGTCTGTGCGGGGAGTGGTCGAACTTCCACGAACCACTACGCTCAACTACCTCCAATTGGGACAGTTCGCTACACAAATCATCTCTTTCGTCATGCTTCTGATACAGTATTCCATTGGAATCATAAATCTGACCGCACCCCGGATACCATTCGATTCTCTGTGTACCGATTATCTGGACCATTAGTTCCGACATCTGTCGGTTGTAAACTGCAGTCGGCTTAATCGGGAATATGTCAAAATTCTCCAACAAAAGTCGTTCAATGAGCCACTGCATCTGGTAAGAATCGATGAGATATCTCATCGTGTTGCCCTGTTGACCAAACAGGTGGTCAATCTCTCTAATCCACTCCTCAGCCCACAGGACCGGAGTATCCAGCTTGTTAACCTCCGGGTCTATGACATCCATCCTATCGATGACAATCTTTTTAGTGCGTGTATCATAGTGCATGACACATCCAACCGTACGGTCATGCGTAAGACCTAAGTCAAATGTAACAATGTAACCTAAACCTCTCTCAGCGTAGGCATAATCCGCATAAGACAGATCTGAATTGATACAGTTTTCGCACATCTCCAAAGTAATCAAATCGTTAGCATCAAGCTGCCAGATGTTCTCAATAGCACGCTCATATTGCGACTTTGTCATCGCTTTTCGTTGCTGAGTTAACATCTCTTCGGTGTACCATCCAGCTGGCCCTAGGGGAGCATGATGGTACCAAGAGTCGGAATCAATAGCAAGCTGCTTAACATTCCATTGGAAGTTCTGCCCCCAGCCTGCGTTAGTGCATATAAACAATCCTCCGCTTCTTTTTAGATAGGTAGTATACACACTGGTCCAGAAGTCTTCTTTGTTTGTTTGCCAGTGTGAGAACTCATCACAAACAATCAGATCGCTTGTCAGTCCCCAAGACGATGCAACATCACTGCTGTGACTGACGATTTGGGACTTTGTCTTTTCATTAGCAACCCTCTTACGCTGTAGTGTTAGGCGCTGAAGTAGAAAAGGATTACATTCTAAGACCTTACTTGCCTGAAGGATCATCAAGTTAGCCTGATCCTTATCGGCTGCCGCAATCATCCCATCGATAGTTTTAGGAGAAAAGAACAGTACGTAGAGAACAGCTGCTGCGATATCCGTTGTCTTTGACCTGCCTCGTCCCCGCTGAATGAAAAACTGCCTGACTGGAGGCTTTTCTGATAACACTCCTGTATACCACTGAAGTAGTGGAGTCATCGCCTTAAAGTCTGCTACCTGAACGTCGTCCCAGACATCCCCAAGCCTAACCAGCCCCCTATCAGAAGAGTCAATAACTAAGTTCTCAAAAAACTCTAAAGGGTCTCTTCGGTATAGCTCTAATTTAGCATCTGATACATCTATTTGAGGTTCCATCACACCTCCCATACATTATAGATCCTCATGTACTCAATCTGCTGGTTCAGTTCATACATTTTCCGAGCGACGATCTTCCAGTACGGGATCATCCGCAGTTTTCCTACCTGTTGGCGAACATCTGGATCACACACCTCTGTGTATGGCGAACTGTGTCCTTTCATATTTCGGCAGTAAGCTACAGCTGCTTGCTCGTATCGGTCTAAATAACTATCATCTTTCTGATCCATTCGACTCCTCTGCATCTATCTGTGCTCGTAACTCGTCATCAGTAACCGTATCGTACTCCTCAGACGAAGGGGTGGTATTGTCTTCGCCTGAATCAATTTCCTCAGGCACGGGATCTGATCCTTCGGTATTTGCTGTACCGGCTGAGGCAGCCATTGTAGCTGCGGACATAGCAGTCTTCACATCCCCCTTCTCTAACGCGGCCTCAAATATACGGTTCATCTGATCCTGAAGCCTAGCGTTAATAGCCCGCTGATCCTCTCCCTTGTCGACCCGTTCCGCAAACTCCTTGTATACAGCATGGCAATTTCGTCGTATCTGTTCGTAAGTGTAGTTACGGTAGAACTCCCCTGCCATAATATTACGTGCCTCAGCTTCGTTGTTACCAGCTAGCAGCAGATCTTTAGCTCTGGCACGTAGTTTCTTTTGTGCGCGTATTTTTCTTTGTTGTTCTTGCTTCTTTCGCTTTTCAGCCCGAGTATTAGCAACCAGCGGGATTTTCTCCATAATCAATTCCCCCAAAAATCGCTATGCTTACGGAATTCGGCATTAAACCATCGATCGTTTACCCCAACAACAGCACAACCCCTATTCCAGCCGTTTGTGTTCCACCCACTGTAGTATGCGGTGTCAGATCTAGCAAGCCCACAGCCTGTATTGACAACAGTGAAGGGTAGGGGTCTTTGCAGCCATTCCAGCTGCCTAGGATTATGCCCTCGATGGGTGTGTGAAGTAACCAACAACCCATTAGGTCGGCAACAATCTAGTACTTCCCGCTTAATTCCAACGTCAGAAGTCTCAAAACTATGCCTTACTGTGAGTAGTCCATAGCGATATGCGTATGATATGTGGTTGATATATTCTTTAGTTTTGAACCGGTCTAAACTAGGAACATGTTTCTCTATATCCAAAAGGCCAGACAGGTGGCTAAAACTGGGAGTCCTCAGCCTGTGCTCATGGTTGCCTTTCAAGTATACACATTCGGTGTTGGGGTCAGTCACTTTTAGGAGACGGGAAAGGAACGCCTCCATCCCCTCGTACTCTTCCTCCAACGCTGCGTATCGGTGAGTTTTGGGGAACCTTGACAAACTCTCCCCGTCAATGACGTCACCATTCAGCACCAGCACGTCCGGCTGTGTATCACGCACCTGCTGAAGCAGCCACTCCTCATAGTCCTCATCCATATAGGGAATATGCAAACACCCAGCGACTAACACTGTTTTTGGTTTCATACCGATTCCTTCTCATCAGTTTGAGCAAGGTTGGTAAGGAATCTGCAAAGACGATCATCTAACTCAGCGGGTAGCGTGCCCTCGTCTATACGTTCAGCTGTGTCTATCAGCATTACAGCATTCCAGCCAATAGCACCTAAGTGGTCCTCTGAGGTGTCTCCTTCAATATAGGACCACAGGTGACGGTACAGCGAATCGATATATCGGTTTATGGGTATCCCCTTATAGCAGTTGAATTGGGAATACTTAGCAGCCCCGTCCTCAAAACGTTTTGCAATACGTCTCAGGGCTTTTGGGCTAATGTTAGAAGGTACGCCTTTACCTACACTAGCGTCACGCACTGCACCTGTATCAAAATTACTTCTATCCCCACTGTCCGGTAGGTGAGCTGTCATTTGCAAATTCCTCACACACGTAGTTGTATCTATTATAGAGCCGATACGCCATAGTTGGGTTCAGCTCATCACAGTATTGGAACACCCCCTCTTCTAGGTGGTGGGGGAAAAGGTGAGCAATTCCACACAGCTCTGAAAAGGTGAGGCCCATAATGGTAATGTCTGGGCTCAGCAGCCAGAGCATCGTAATCGCTCCACTGTACATCCTGTTGGGGTCTACTACATCACGAGATTCTTCCCGGTTATCGTAAGCATACCTAACGTCTGCAAGAACCCGTTCAAGGTAGGATTGACTAAAAGACTTGAGCCCGACGTCTGAGATAGGCAAATCGTCGTCTGTGAGGCGACCAATCAAATCAGGATCGTCTCGTCGGATCCCTTCAACAGTTGTATTCATGATTTTTCCAAACTTTTATTGCTATCAGATGGGCTCCTAACCCACTGAGCAAATACATGTGTTTATTGGTTTTCCGGTTGAGAACTCATCGCGAAAATAACTTCACTCAGGTCTTCTACCAGTGGCCTAATAGAATCTGCGTTGTACCTATTTGACGAAACCCGCCGATCGATTCTACGGGCAATTCGTAAAGCAGTCCTACAAAGAGGAACAATCGTTGATGCTTTCACTCCTCTGAGCGATCGACGATTCTTAAGATCTTCAACATCAACGCCTAGATGTGTTGAGTCAACTTGATCATCCCGCTCATCCAGATCTTGATCACTAGCTGCGGGCAAAAAACAGTCTGGTGGCATCATGCCTTCATGTAGAGGAGTTCCCGGTTTTGCTTTTTTATACATCTCCAGCAGAGTCGACAGACTGTTTCTGACTCTGCCTACCTGGGATTGAAACATAATTGGCTCGTCAGAGTGATTCCGAAACTGCACCCTAAGGTCAGCAGAGCTTCGCAAAAGATCGCGGTAGACGCCATCTGGGGTATCGGGCTCACGTACTTTTCCTGCGTGTTTCACGGTAATGCCTTCTACACGAAAGAACGGCAACTCAACTTTTGAGTCTTCAGCAGCAGATAGCGAAGTAAGCAGAAAAAGGGCAGCTGCAAAAAATGTTTGAGAGAAAACCAATCCAATCATATTTTGTTCCTGTTCGAAGATAGCGATAAGGAGGAATCCTTGCCTATAGCATATTTAGTTTGCGGTGTCAAGACCAATCTCTATTAATAAGTATTATGTATACCATCATATTAATACAATCATATACATAAGTGTATAATATTTATGAGTTTATGTATACAAATCATATTCATGATTAATATACTAAACAAATAAATACATAATTACTAATATTGGTTATTAGTATTTATACTAATATTATACACTAGTACACCTGATTTGTCAAGCACTTTCTGGAAATTTTTTCAAAATAATCAAAATAACCGTTTTTCGCCCGACCCCCATTATACCACATCTGTACACAAAGTCAACGGTTTTTCTGAACACCCCTCCCCCCATGTGTATAATGTACAAACTTGTATTATTTTACTTGTGGGTGGACTATGACAGATCTTGCTACAGATACTGCACCAATCAGGCAGAGCATTGATTTCGCTGCTTCTGATATTACTGGTGTGTTCAGCGAAGCGAGAGTTTCTGAAACTGACACCAACTTGATTGAAGGGCTGTGCCTCTGTGGGAACGCTAGTGGGCATGGTTATGTGATTCCTCCCTCTGCTTTTGGTGAGGACGTTAACGCATTATATCGTGGTTCAGCTGTATTTGTGAACCATACAAGCGAACGCCACGAAGAATCAATCAGTAAAAGAGATATGACAACTGCCGCTGGTGTTGTTGTGTCAGCTGAGATGAAAGACGGTAAGCCATACGGGGTAATCGATACTACCGATATGCCTCACGGTCAGCTGCTTAGGGCAATGGTGCGTGCTCAAAGAGAACACGATCTTAAGCATATTGGGTTGTCTCAGGTTGAATTATATAATTTTGATAAAAACCAGCGCAAAACATTTGACAAGGTACACGAAGTTTTTAGCGTCGATCTGGTGTTCTTTCCAGCCACCACTCGTACGTTTTTCGAATCTATGGCAACTAAACCAAGTCAAGACGAGGAAGATACTATGGATGCTGCGAAAGAGCTGAATGATGCTCTGCGTGAAGAAAACGATCGATTGAAAGAATCTCTTAACACTTCAGGGTCTGAACTTCAGCTTGCAGCTGAGAATATTAGTACCCTTACAGAAGCACTTAATCAGGCTCGTGAGGATCTCACAGAGATTAAGGCAGAGTCTCAGTCGATTCGAGAACAGCTTGATACGTATCGTGCTGCAGAAGAGGCTCAGTCTCGATTGCAGTCGATTCATGATCAGCTGAAAAACGCAGGTCTCGATCCTGAAGATGAGAAACTGTGTTCGCAGGTATTTGTTGAGAGTCTCATGGGACTTGATGTTGATCGTCGTGCAGAAGTTATTGCTGATCGTGTCGAGACTTTGAAACTTGCCACAGAAAGCATTACAACGCCTGTTCAAGAGCGTCCTAATCCTGAAGGTGATACTGATCAAGTTGATGAGGATTATTCTTCATGCTTTAGTGGTACGGTCTCGCGTAAGTCCAGCCTCTTGGGCTAATCTCAGTTACATTTTGGAGATTTAGAATGAAATTTCGAATGAACCCACAGGGGGCTGAAACGGTTCGTCTGGCAGTGACTGACTCGGTTAAGGTCACGAAAGGCGATGCTGTTTATGTTGACTCCGGGGACGACTACTGCAAACCTGCGTCTTCGTTTACGTGGACGACGGATGAAGACACGACTCAGGCAAACTTTGCAGCAGAGTTTGTTGGCATCGCTCTTGAGGATTCTCAGCATCCGATTGATTCCAACAAACACAAAACCCATATTTTGGTTGATATTTCTGGTTCAGCTGTTTGGGAAGCCACGCTTAATGCGTCTGGAGCAACTGCTGTTGATGATGCGTTTGCTCTGAAGGCGAATACGGGCGGGACCGCACTGCAGAATCAGGTTTGGGAAAATCTTGGCAACTCTGCAGATGCTCAGGCTATTGCTCGTGCAGCAGTTGTAAGCAGCTCTCAAAGTACAGCTCGTATTCGGATTGCCTCATCGCTTAAGGCACATAATACGAACGCGGTTGTTGGCTAATCCTAAATAGGAGCAATAAGTATGTTTGATATTCACGGTTTTGCTCGTATTCGACAGAATCGCCCAAACCATGAGGCGTGTGCTAAGCAATACGAGATTATCATGGAATCGCTTGAGAAAGGCGAGCTTAAGGCTGATGACATCAGTTATCGTGACCTTATGTTTGCTACTGGAGCAGCGGATCCTCTGCGTCCTGAAGAAGGCGTAAAGGCAATTGCATTCCATCAGAAGAATCTTCTGGATGCTGGTGTTACTGAAGCAGCCATTTTTTCTGAAAGTAATCCCGGAGTCAACTCGAATACGTTTGCGTTGATCACGGGTGAACTGATCAGTTCAAAGATGATTGAAGGCTATAACACCGGTTCGGATGGGTTTATTGTTGATCAGTTGGTCGATAATATGCCTAATCAGCGTATTCCGGAACAACGGATTGCAGGTCTGAAGGCTCTCACGGGTGCGGAAGATGTGCATGAAGGCGAAGTGTACCCAGAAACCACGATGGGTGAAAAATACGTCACGACCAAAGAACAGAAACGTGGTCGTATTCTTTCACTCAACGAAGAAACCCTTCTGTTTGACCGCACTGGTGTGATCAATCGGAATGCTCGTGAGCTTGGTGAATGGGTTCGTCAGGACAAAGAACGTCTTGAGCTGCGTCAGGTTTTGGATGCCGATTACAGTGCTGGTGTTACTGGCGTGTACCGCCCAAGTGGGGTGATTACTGAACTCTACAAGAGTGATGCCAGTAATCAGAACTTCATCGGTTCAGGCGGTCTGTCTGGTTATGATACCAATACAGCACTGACTGATTGGAACGACTTGGATCTTGTTCGTAAGTTCCGAGCAACTCAGGTTAAGGACGACCGTCTTGATGGCGATGCTCGACCTATCGTTGGTCTGAACACTGGTAACATTCTGCTGGTTCCTGAATCAGTTGCCACCACTGCAGCGTATATCGTTGATAGTGCTGGTGGTGAAGAGCGAACCAACAGTGGTAACCGTATTACGAATGTGAGTAATCCTGTTCGTGGTATGGTGGGTAGAGTGCTCCACAGTCCGTTCATTGATGAGATCAATGCAGGTGACTGGTACTACGGAGATTTTAAGAAGCAGTACGTCCGAACGGAAATCTGGCCTGTCCAGACTCGGTTCCAAGGCGAAGATTCAGAAAGCTCGTTTGATCGAGATGTGCCCCTCCGTATTAAGCTCCGCTACTTCTCAGGAATTAGCGCTCTTGATACTAAGTGGGTGACCAAGGTTAAGTCAGGTGTCTAAGATGCCTGAAAGAGTTTGAGAAGCCGGTTACGGCTCCCACTACCCGTCGTTCGGGGCATTCCTTCGGGGATGAGGCGGGTAGTGGTATTTTTAATACACAACACGGGAGTAAGAGAATGAAAACTGCAATCAGTGCTTTGATTCTGATGCTAGTTCCAACCATCTCCCACGCACAGATTCTTCGTATCTCACAGCTTCAGAAATGTGATACTGGGTCTTGTGTTAACGCTTGGGGTACTGCAACAGCTGTTGCACACCACGATGGCGGAACTTATCTGCTGACTGCCAAACACTGCGTTTTTAGTCAGAATCCTGTTGTAGTTCATGCTAATGGTACTCGTTACGAAGCTCAGGTATCTTGGAGAGACTCCGATCCTGAGGCCGACACTGCTATCATCTATGTTCCTGAGGAACAGTTTAAGAAGATGATAGTATACACAGGGGGGGATATTCCTGTGAGGGTTGATCTGTGTGGGTACGCTGAGGGCAGGGATAGGACCCACTTCAGGAATATCAGAACAGGCAGCCCCTATGGAACATATTTCTGGGCCTACCACGCCACCCCGATGGGCATGTCCGGCGGACCCGCAGTGTGTATAGTTCAGGGCAGGCCTGCAGTCTGTGGAGTGATTTCTGCGTCCAAGGAAGCCTGTGTTGTAGAGCGAGTAGATAGGGCTAGTATGTGGCTGAATCGTAGAGTCAACGGCACTTCTGTTGCGTCTGTTAGAGTATGCCAGTGTGGTAATCCGAACTGTAGGTGTAATAACAGGCAGGCGTGTCGGTGCAATGGTAAAGTCGGCTCTGCTGGTAAAGATGGGCGAGACGGTGTTGACGGCAAGGACGGAAAAGACGGTAAAGATGCCGACATGTCACGAGTGGCTGCTTTAGAGCAGGAAGTATACCGTCTTAAAAATCTGTTAGAAACCTATGCCAATCAAGAGTATCCGGTAAAGCTTTGGTCTAGTAAGACTGAGTTCAAGGAGGGGACATTTAGCCGGACTAAGCCTCTTGAATTACATACCCCCCGATTCAAAGTCGATAGTGACGGTAATGTAGTAAAGGTTCCCTGAAGGGGAAGGGAATAGCAAAACAAACAAAGGAAAGAACAATGACTGATCCGAATCCGCTTCACAGTAATGGTTATGGTGCTGCAGAACATTCTGATGATACACGTCAGGCCCAGCACAGCATGTCGAATGACACCCCTACGGATGTCAATATCAATGCTATCTTTGCTCGGTCTCAGGCACTGACTTCAGATGCTCTGGGCAAGGGTTTTACGTCGAATCACGAACGGCTGCTTGCTGAAATGAACGCTGCTGCCGCACGACGTACTATTCTGGCCGATAAGGCAATGGATGGTGGTGCGTAATGAATAATCATCTGGATTACCTGATCCAGAGATTTGAATCAGGAGACCCTATCGAATGGGGTAGGGTCTCTTTTCATCAAGCCCTCGAACAACTTCAGACGGATCAACAGTTCATAGAGGAGTCTTTGGAACGGGAAAGAGAATACAACACACAAGCCATTAGACGCGCTAATGGGGAATTGGAGCCGTATGATGGGCAAGCCGAATGAAGTAATAGATAAGGATATGCTATACGGGTATTTCCGTAAGGGGAATGAGAGGAAAATCGACCAGATAGATAAGATCTACAACACAGCTGTGTGTCAGGCTTTAGATATTTATCCTGAGGACGATGACATGAATGTTATTGTAGATCGTTCTAAAAAAGGATTAGGTCTTAAGGAGATCCTTGCCATCGGTGGACTGGCAGCAGGTATCAGTAGCGTAGGCCCCATCCTTGATTTCCTCAAAACCCCGGAGAAACCAGCAGTCACGAAACCAGTTGAGTACACGGACACAGACTCATGGACAGGCATCGACCTAGGTCCCCCAAAGTAATCGTCGACCAGTACTACATGGCCACACTAGTGTGTATAGTTCTGGTGATTGGGATTCTGTGTCTTAGTGGTGGGAAAGAGGACCCACCACATGTCCAGAAGGTGCAGAAAATAGAAAAACGCCTTGACAAAGCAGACGACTACCTTAAAGAGGCTGAGAGACTGCTAGAAGAGACTAAGTAATGCCAGCACTTCCCGATAATCTGGTAGTAAATAAAACTGCAGCTGAGGTATTGTCAATATTTGTCAATATGAAGGATGAGCTGGGTTCTGAGACACTTGCATCTGCAGTGACAGTTCCAAGTTCAGCCTCAGGCAACCTTCTTATTGATAGTGTTGATGTTAATACCAGTAGTGTCGCTATTCAGGTTGGGGGAGTAATCAAGAACCACCCTACTAAGACAGGCGTTTTGGTGGGGTTTTCTGCTGGGTTAGCGACAGAGTCGCCTTACTCCATAACTGTCAGGGGAACTACGTCTGGTTCCAACACAATTGAAAAATGTCTGACAGTTAAGGTGGATGAGGATTGTACTGCAATACAGGATGCTACTTCTATGACTGTGATTGTTAAAGAAGACGATAATGATCCATCAGTTGTTGCAGCTACTCTTAGATTCCCTAATGGGTCTGTTTCAGATGCTGGAGGAGGGGTAGTAGATATTACCTTTCCGACTGTATCTGGGCTTGTTCCTACTAGGCAGCTGTTTACGTTAGACGCGGGAGATATTTCAAACAAATATATCACATTGCCAGTCACTCCTACAAATGCTCATAGAGTAGTTGTTACGTTGAGAAAAGGGGCTCCACAAGTTGAGAGTCTTGACTGGACTTTTTCATCAGGAACATCTCGAATCTCTTGGAACGGTCTAACCCTAGACGGACAGTTAC
>ERZ869936.1577-NODE-1577-length-15870-cov-5.386216_pt1 | contig 15870 bp, 12 predicted proteins | sample MGYA00520876_ERZ869936 | MGnify/ENA primary metagenome ERZ869936 (study PRJEB32218, sample SAMN09650985) | biofilter metagenome | isolation source: enrty point of leading RO module | place: Saudi Arabia: Thuwal, RO plant located on Red Sea | collected 2016-02-17 ...
TGTTCCTGGTCTGCCGCATGTCGCCGCTGATCGAATTCGCGCCCGACGCCCAGACGATCATCGTCGTCATCGGCGCGGCGACGGCGTTCTTCGCCGCCACGGTGGGTCTGGTGCAGAACGACATCAAGCGGGTGATCGCCTATTCGACCTGTTCGCAGCTTGGCTACATGTTCGTGGCCGCAGGCGTGGGCGTCTACTCGGTCGCGATGTTCCACCTGTTCACGCATGCGTTCTTCAAAGCGATGCTGTTCCTTGGCGCCGGTTCCGTCATCCACGGAATGCATCACGAGCAGGACATGCGGAATTACGGCGGGCTGCGCCACAAGCTGCCCTATACGTTCTGGGCGATGATGATCGGCACATTGGCGATTACAGGTGTCGGCATTCCGCTTCTGTATCTCGGGTTCCCCGTGGGCTTCGCCGGATTCGTCTCGAAGGACGCGATCATCGAGAGCGCCTTCGCGGGTGGAACGGGTGTGTCGCTGTTCGCCTTCTGGGCGCTGGTCATCGCGGCGCTGATGACGAGTTTCTATTCCTGGCGGCTGATGTTCATGACGTTTTATGGCGAGCCGCGCGGCGACAAGCACACGCACGAGCACGCCCATGAAAGCCCGATGACCATGCTGGCGCCGCTGGGGGTTCTGGCCCTGGGCGCGATCTTTGCGGGCATGATCTGGTACAAGCCGTTCTTCGGCAGCCAGGCCTCGGTCGACAAGTGGTTCGGCGCGGTCAAGCCCGAGGCCCAGGCCTGGTACGAGCCGGTCGAGGTCCGGCCGCTGATCGGTGCAGCCTTTGCCGCCGAGGAGGCGGCGGGCGACGGCGAGGATCACGCCAGGCACCAGACGCCGGGGCAGGGTGCGATCTATGTGAGCGATGACAACCACGTGTTGCACGAGGCGCATCTGGTGCCGGTCTGGGTCAAGCTGGCGCCATTCATCGCGATGCTGATCGGGTTCCTGACGGCCTATCAGTTCTATATCCGGCGACCCGATCTGCCGGGCAAACTGGCCGAGAACCAGGCCCCGCTTTACAATTTCCTGCTGAACAAGTGGTACTTCGACGAGGCCTACGATTTCCTGTTCGTTCGCCCGGCGAAGGCGACGGGCCGGTTCCTGTGGAAGAAGGGCGACGGGGCCACGATCGACGGGTTCCTGAACGGCCTGGCGATGGGCGTGGTGCCGTTCTTCACACGCCTCGCGGGGCGTGCGCAGTCGGGATACATCTTCACCTATGCGTTCTGGATGGTGCTGGGCATTCTTGTCCTGATCTCCTGGATGACGATCGCGGGGGGCAACTGAGGCCATGGACAGCCTGATTTCCATCGTCACCTTCATCCCCGCCATCGGCGCGCTGATCATGGCGCTGTTTCTGCGCGGCGACGACGAGGCGGCGCAGAAGAACGCGAAATGGCTGGCGCTGGCCGCGACCAGCGCATCTTTCCTGGCGTCCCTGTTCCTTCTGGCCGGGTTCGACCCGCAGGACACGGGCTTCCAGTTCGTCGAGGAAAGCGAGTGGATCCTGGGCCTGACCTACCGGATGGGCGTGGACGGCATTTCGATCCTGTTCGTGATGCTGACGACGTTCCTGATGCCGATCACGATCCTGGCCTGCTGGGACGTGACGCACCGGGTCAAGGAGTACATGATCGCCTTCCTGGTGCTGGAGACGTTGATGCTGGGCGTCTTCACGGCGCTGGACCTGGTGCTGTTCTACCTGTTCTTCGAGGGCGGTCTGATCCCGATGTTCCTGATCATCGGCATCTGGGGCGGCAAGGACCGGATCTATGCGTCCTTCAAGTTCTTCCTCTACACCTTCTTCGGTTCGGTCCTGATGCTGGTGGCGATGATCGCGATGTATGTCGATGCGGGCACGACCTGTATCGGGGGGTGCGAGGGCACGACGCTGCTCACCCATACGTTTGCGTCGGGGACGCTGGACATCGCGGGATTCCAGGTGATCGGCGGGTTGCAGACGCTTTTGTGGATCGCGTTCTTTGCCTCGTTCGCGGTGAAGATGCCGATGTGGCCGGTCCACACCTGGCTCCCGGATGCTCACGTGCAGGCGCCCACGGCGGGCTCGGTCGTGCTGGCTGCGATCCTGTTGAAGATGGGCGGCTACGGGTTTTTGCGGTTCAGTCTGCCGATGTTCCCGGTGGCGTCGGAACTGCTGGCAGACTTCGTGCTGTGGCTGTCGGCCATCGCGATCGTCTACACGTCGCTCGTCGCCCTGATGCAGGAGGACATGAAGAAGCTGATCGCCTATTCCTCGGTGGCGCACATGGGCTTCGTGACGGCAGGCATCTTCGCGGCGAACCAGCAGGGTCTGGATGGCGCGATCTTTCAGATGATCAGCCACGGGTTCATCAGCGGTGCGCTGTTCCTGTGTGTGGGCGTGATCTATGACCGGATGCACACCCGCGAGATCGACGCCTACGGGGGCCTCGTGAACCGGATGCCGGCCTATGCGGCGGTGTTCATGCTGTTCACCATGGCGAATGTGGGTCTGCCGGGGACCAGCGGGTTCGTGGGCGAATTCCTGACGCTGATGGGCATGTTCCAGGCCAACACCTGGGTGGCGGCGGTCGCGGCGACGGGCGTGATCCTGTCGGCGGCCTACGCGCTTTGGCTTTATCGCCGGGTCGTGATGGGCGATCTGATCAAGGAAAGCCTGAAGTCGATTACAGACATGACGCGCCGCGAAAAGACGATCTTTGCCCCGCTGATCGTCATGACCATCCTGCTGGGGGTCTATCCCAGCCTTGTCACCGATATCATCGGCCCCTCTGTCGAGGCCCTTCTGGGCAGTTACGAAACAGCGGTGGCCGAACACGGCCTGTCGAACCAGGTAGCGTCGAACGGAGGTAGCGACTGATGCAATCCGGCGATCTTTCGATCATCCTTCCCGAGATCGTCCTGGCCGTCTATGCCATGGGTGCGCTTCTGGTCGGCGTCTATGGCGGCAAGGACAAGCTGGCCCCGGCGTTGGTCTGGGGCACGTCGGTTCTTTTCGTCGCTGTCGCGGCCTGGATCGGGCTGCAAGGCGCGGGGACGGCGCGGGCATTCGGGGGTATGTTCATCGACGACGCCTTCGCGCGGTTCGCGAAGGTGACGATCCTGTTGTCAGCGGCGGCGGTGCTGCTGATGAGCGAGGGGTACATGGCGCGGCGCAACCTGCTGCGTTTCGAATACCCGCTGCTGATCGCGCTGGCCGCTGTCGGCATGATGATGATGGTATCGGCCGGCGACCTGATCGCGCTTTACATGGGGCTGGAGTTGCAGTCGCTGTCGCTTTATGTCGTGGCCGCGCTTCGGCGCGACAGCGTGAAGTCCACCGAGGCCCGGCTGAAGTACTTCGTGCTGGGCGCGCTGTCCTCCGGTCTGCTGCTCTATGGCGCATCGCTGGTCTATGGCTTTGCCGGAACGACGCAGTTCGCCGGGGTCATTCTGGCCGCTCAGGGTGACGCGCCGCTTGGCCTTCTGTTCGGGTTGTCCTTCATCGCGGCGGGCCTGGCGTTCAAGGTTTCCGCGGCGCCGTTCCACATGTGGACGCCGGATGTCTACGAAGGCTCGCCCACGCCGGTGACCGCGTTCTTCGCGACCGCCCCCAAGGTGGCGGCGATGGCGCTGTTCGCCCGTGTCGTTCACGACGCCTTCGGCGGCGTGGTCGGCGACTGGCAGCAGATCCTGGCGTTCCTGTCGGTGGCCTCGATGTTCCTGGGTGCCGTGGCCGCCATCGGGCAGTCGAACATCAAGCGGCTGATGGCCTATTCGTCGATCAACCACATGGGGTTCGCCTTGATGGGGCTGGCGGCCGGGACGGCGCAGGGCGTCGAGTCGATGCTGGTCTACATGGCGATCTACGTGGTGATGAACATCGGCACCTTCGCCTTCATCTTGTCGATGGAGAAAGACGGACAGCCCGTGGTCGAGATCGGTGCGCTGACGCAGTATTCGCGCCGCGATCCGTTGCGGGCTCTGGCGATGCTGGTGCTGCTCTTCAGCCTGGCGGGCGTGCCGCCACTGGTCGGCTTCTTCGCCAAGTATACGGTGCTTCTGGCGGCAGTTGACGCCGGGTTGGCCTGGCTTGCGGTTGCGGGCGTGATCGCCAGCGTGATCGGCGCGTTCTATTACCTGCGCATCGTCTACCTGATGTATTTCGGTGCGGAAGAAAGTGAACTGGATGCCGGTGGCGCGCCGGTTCTGTCCGGCTTTCTGGTGGCGAGCGCCATTGTCATGGTGCTGGGCGTGGTGAACCTGTTCGGGATCGAAGGGGTGGCTGAGGCAGCGGCGGCGACGCTTGTCGACTGAGGCGGCTTGTCTGGCGCCTGCGGCGCCATCCGCCGGGGGCGCTTTCCCCGGACCAGCGGCGTGTGGCCAGCCACAGGAAAGGGGCGGCGATGGCGCTTGACCCCTTGCCGTGGCCGGAAGGCACGGACCGTCTCATCCTGGAAGAAGTTGACAGCACCATGGCCGAGGCCGCGCGTCGGGTGCCGACGCTGGACCGGCCGACCTGGATTATGGCGCATCGGCAGACGGCAGCCCGAGGTCGGCGCGGGCGGGTCTGGGGATTTCCGGAAGGAAATTTCGCGGCCACCTATGTCTTTCGTCCCGGCGGCAACGCGGCAAGCGCCGCGCTTCGGTCGTTCATGGCGGCGAATGCGACGTTCGAAGCACTGGCGATGAAGATCGACCGCGACCGGCTGGCGGTCAAATGGCCGAACGACGTCCTGCTGAACGGCGGCAAGGTAGCCGGCATCCTGCTGGAATCGAGCGGGCAGGGCGGGGTCGTGGACTGGCTGTCGATCGGGATCGGCGTGAACCTGGTCGCGGTGCCCGACGGCGTCCGGGATGCCGGTTTTCCGCCTGTCAGCCTGGCCGCCGAAGGTGGGCAGCCTGTGGACGTTCACGAGATGTTGTCGCTTCTGGCGACCAACATGGCCACCGAGGAGCGGATATTTCAGGAACTGGGCTTCGGTCCGATCCGGGAGAGCTGGCTGAAAAAAGCGGCGCGCCTGGGCGAGGTGATCACGGCGCGCACCGCGCGAGATGATGTGACGGGCGTCTTCGAGACCGTGGACGAGGCGGGTCAGCTTGTGCTTCGAACGCCGAAGGGTAGGGTGACGATACCGGCGGCGGACGTTTACTTCTGAAGGGGCCGACATGCTTCTGTGTATAGACACCGGCAATACCAACACCGTCTTCTCGGTCTGGGACGGACGACGGTTCGTCGCGACCTTCCGCGCCTCGACCGAGCATCAGCGGACGGCGGATCAATACTATGTCTGGCTGTCGACGCTGATGGAGCACAAGGGGATCGAACTGGACATCCACGAAGTCATCATCTCGTCGACCGTGCCGCGTGTCGTCTTCAACCTGCGGGTTCTGGCCGACCGGTATTTCAAGACCAGGCCCCTGGTGGTGGGCAAGCCGGATTGCCTGTTGCCGGTCGCGCCCCGGGTGGATGCGGGCACTTCGGTCGGGCCTGATCGACTGGTCAATACCGCAGGCGCCTTCGACCGTCATGGCGGCGACCTGATCATCGTGGACTTCGGCACGGCCACGACCTTTGACGTGGCCGCAGAGGACGGGGCCTATGTGGGCGGCGTGATCGCGCCGGGTGTGAACCTGTCGCTGGAGGCGTTGCACATGGCCGCCGCTGCCTTGCCGCATGTCGATGTGAGCAAGCCGCCGAAGGTGATCGGAACGAACACGGTGACCTGCATGCAGGCCGGCGTATTCTGGGGCTATGTCGGCCTAATCCGAGAGATCACGGGGCGGATCAAGGACGAATACGGGCGGGCGATGACGGTGATCGGGACCGGCGGGCTGGCCTCGCTTTTCTCGACCGGTGACGTGCTGTTCGACACGATCGAGGACGATTTGACGATGCATGGCCTGACGGTGATCCATCGCTACAACAAGGAACACGCATGAGCGGTGAACGATTGATCTATCTGCCTTTGGGCGGCGCCGGCGAGATCGGCATGAATTGCTATGTCTATGGCTGGGGCAGACCGGGCGAGGAGCGGCTGATCGTCGTCGATCTGGGCGTGACGTTCCCGGACATGGACGGCTCGCCCGGTGTTGACCTGATCTTTGCCGACATCGCGTGGCTGGAGGAGCGGCGCGACCGGATCGAGGGTATCTTCATCACCCATGCGCATGAGGATCACGTGGGGGCCGTTGGGCATCTGTGGTCGCGGCTGAGGGCCCCCGTGTTCGCGCGGACGTTCACCGCCTATCACGCGCACCGCAAGATGGAGGAGCAGGGTCAGGATCCGAACAACGTGAAGATCGTCGGCGCCTGGCCAGAGACGGTCACGGCAGGGCCGTTCAAGGTGGGATTCGTGCCGATCAGCCATTCGATCCCGGAATCCGCCGGATTGGTGATCGACACGCCGGACGGGCGGCTTGTGCATACCGGGGACTTCAAACTGGATGCGACGCCGCTTGTGGGCGAGCCGTTCGATCCGGTGCTTTGGGGGAGTATCGGGGCGTCGGGGGTGAAGGCGCTGATCTGCGATTCGACGAACGTGTTCTCGCCGCATCCGGGTCGGTCCGAGGCCTCGCTGGGCCCGGCGATCACCAAGCTGGTGCGGGAGGCCGAGGGGATGTTCGTCGCGACGACATTCGCGTCGAATGTGGCTCGGGTGAAGACGCTGGCGGAGGCCGGACGGGATGCGGGGCGCTCGGTCTGTCTGTTGGGCCGCGCGATGCGGCGGATGATCGAGGCGGCGGTCGAGACAGGGGTTCTGACCGACTTTCCCACGACCGTCGCGCCAGAGGATGCCGCCGACATTCCGCGCGGCAATCTCATGCTGATCGTGACCGGAAGCCAGGGCGAGCGGCGGGCGGCGTCGGCTGCGCTGAGCCGGGGAAAATATCTGGGGCTGACGCTGGCCGAGGGCGATACCTTTCTGTTTTCGTCCAAGACCATTCCGGGCAACGAGCGGGGCGTTCTGCGCGTGGTCAACGCGCTGTCCGAGATCGGGGTCGATGTGGTCGACGACAATTCCTCGGATTATCACGTCTCGGGCCATGCCAACCGGCCGGATCTGGAAGAGATGCACCGGCTTGTGAACCCCGATGTCGTGATCCCGATGCACGGAGAGCATCGGCATCTGCGCGAGCATGCGCAACTGGCCGAGAGCCTTGGGCGGAAGGGGGTTCTGGCGCCGAACGGCGCGATGGTGGACCTGACCGGCGACCGGGCGGCGGTGACCGAGTATGTCGAAACCGGGCGCACCTATCTGGATGGCACGGTGCAGATCGGGGCGCTGGACGGGGTCGTGCGGGATCGCATCCGGATGGCGCTGAACGGGCATGCGGTGGTGAGCCTGATCCTGGAGGATGACGAGCCGGTGGGAGATCCCTGGGTCGACGTGATGGGATTGCCAGAGACGGGTGTTTCGAGGGCACCCCTGGTCGAGGTGATGGAAGAGGATCTGAGCCAATTCATCGGTCGGGCAGGTCGCCGGACCCTGGCGGATGACGACGATCTGGAGAAGGAACTGAAGCGGATCGTGCGTCAGACGGCGGAGAGCGAGATCGGCAAGAAGCCCGAAGTCACGGTCGTGATCAGCAGGTTGTCATGACGCCCGTGGTCTTCGACCTGGACGGAACCTTGATCGACAGTCTGCCGTCGCTGACGAAAGCCGCCAACGCGCTGCTGGAGCGTCGGGGCCTTGATGCCCTGCCGGAGGCGACGGTCAGCGGGTTCGTCGGGCGGGGCGAGCGGGTGTTTCTGGAACGCCTGATCGCGACGACGGGGCTGGACGGCGGCGACTTCGATGCGCTTCTGGCGGAGTACATTCCGCTTTACAAGACCGCCGCCCTGGAAACGCTGCTGATGCCGGGCGTCGTCGAGGCGCTGGAGGCGCTGAAGGCCGATGGCGTGCCGATGGGGCTGGTGACGAACAAGCCGCGCGGGCCGTTGATCCCGACGCTGGAGACGGTTGCGCTGGAGCGATTCTTCGACGTCATTCTGGCGGGCGACGATCTGGAGAAGAGAAAGCCCGATCCCGCGCCCTTGCACGAGGCGATGCGACGTTTGTCGGCCACGCGCTGCATCTATGTCGGCGACAGCGAAGTCGACGCCGAGACGGCGGAGCGTGCCGGGCAAGTCTTTGTATTATATACCGAAGGCATCCGCAGCGTGGAGGTGTCGGACATTCCGCACGAGGTCGCGTTCAACGACTTCGCGATGCTGCCGGGCATCGTCCGAAAGTTAACGGAAGGTTAACCGGCCTTCCGTTCCTCGAAGCTCATCGCGATGAAGCTGGGCATGTGGTCGCCCATGCCCACGACCTTGTCCTTGCCGCGCCCGGTGTCGCGGTCGCGGTCGCGCCGGCCGCGTGGGCGGTCGCGATGTTCCCGCGCGGGCGTGTCGTCGTTCGCCGGCGTCGCTTCGGCCTCGGCCCGGGGTTCGACCGGTTTTTCGGCTTTCGCGCGGCGTGGGCGGCGCGGACGTTCCTCGGGCGCCTCGTCGGTGACAGTGCCTTCGGGGGCGTCGACCTTGGGGATCTGCTTGTCGATCAGGCGCTCGATGGCGTCGAGCAGTTTCTGATCCGCCGGGGCGGAGATCATGATCGCCTTGCCCTCGCGTCCCGCGCGGCCGGTCCGTCCGATCCGGTGGACGTAGTCTTCGGAGTGGCTGGGCACATCGAAGTTGAACACGTGGCTGACGGCGGGAATATCCAGACCGCGCGCGGCCACGTCAGAGGCGACAAGGAAACGAAGCGTCTTTTCGCGGAACGCGTCAAGCGTCTTGGTGCGCTGCGACTGTTCCAGGTCACCATGGATCGGCGCCGCGTCAAAGCCATGCTTTTTCAGCGACTTGGCGACGATATCGACATCGGTCTTGCGGTTGCAGAAGACGATGGCGTTGGTGCATTTGTCGCCTTCGCGTTCGATCAGCATACGCAGAAGCGCGCGTTTCTCGCTGGCCGTCCGATCGCGGCGCGACGGTTTGATGTGGACCACCTCCTGTTCGATCGTCTCGGAGGCGGTGGCCTGGCGGGCGACCTCGATCCGGGCGGGGTTCGACAGGAAGGTGTTGGTGATCCGTTCGATTTCGGGCGCCATGGTGGCCGAGTAGAACATCGTCTGACGCGTGAAGGGCGTCAGGTTGAAGATGCGTTCGATGTCGGGAATGAAGCCCATGTCGAGCATCCGATCGGCCTCGTCGACGACCATGATCTCGATCCCGGTCAGAAGAAGCTTGCCGCGCTCGAAATGATCGAGAAGCCGGCCCGGCGTGGCGATGAGGACGTCGACGCCGCGGTCGATCAGCTGATCCTGTTCCTTGAACGACACGCCACCGATCAGAAGCGCCTTGGTCAGTTTCACGTTCTGGGCGTAGGTGTCGAAGTTCTCGGCCACCTGCGCGGCGAGTTCGCGGGTCGGGCAGAGCACGAGGCTGCGCGGCATCCGGGCACGGGCCCGGCCGCGGGCCAGCAAGTGGATCATCGGCAGCGTGAAGCTGGCGGTCTTGCCCGTACCGGTCTGGGCGATGCCGAGCACGTCACGGCCTTCGAGCGCGTGGGGTATGGCGCCTGCCTGGATCGGTGTGGGGGTTTCGTAACCGGCCGCTTCAATGGCCTTGAGAATCTTGGGCGACAACGCCAGATCGGAGAATTTCGTCATATTGGTCCATGTTTACGGACCAATCTTCGGCCCGTCGGCTGACGCGGCATCGGTCCGGATGACCTCAGGCTTATCCACAAGCCGCCGCAACTGTGAGGAGAGGTAGTGTATGGGGCGTTCTGCGTCAATAACCTGCGACGAAAGGTGATCAATCCGATCGTCCTAGTACGATTGTTTCACAATTCAGCACAAAAGATTGCCTTTATGGTCTTTGTGCATTTGTTGAGGAAACCTTTCCGTTGCGCGCGCCGCGGTTTCCGCGCCCGGTTTCGGTGTGACCTGCTGCGGTGCCGTGCCTTGCGGCCCGTAACGCGCCCGTGCCACCGATGTCGTCAGCGCTTTCGTGCAGAAGCTTTTGAAGTTGGTCGGAAATACCTCAACAGACTTATCCACAAACTCGCGCGACGTAACGTCAACTTTCCGCGTCTGAAAGTGCGCGAATCTGGGCGAGCGCCGCATCGACCTTGAGGTTCAGCATGCGTTCGCCGATTTCGGCCGTCGCCTTGGCCGGCGCGCCGTTGTAGCCGAGATCAGCGCCGGGGGCCGGCATGACGGGACGTGCACGCACGCCGTCGGGGTGGACGGCCAGAAGTTCCGATGTGTCGCGGATGCCGGCGTGTTCGCCGATCGTGTCGAAATCGTATCCCTCAGCCTCGAGCGCGGCTTGCTGACCGTTTCGAGAATAATAGTCCGCGATGTGGAGAATCTTAACGCCCCGGCCGGACCATGCGTCGGACAGGCGTTGGGCGACCTGTTCCTGGGCGGCCTGGTTGCCGCCGCTGTCGCCGATCAGGATGATCCGGGTGAAGCCGTGGGTCGCCATGCTGCGGGCAGTGTGCTCGAGAACGCTGGCGAAGACATCTTGGGGCAGACTGATCGTGCCGGCCCATCGCATGTGGCCGGTCGGATTGTCGCCGGTTTCGCCCTCGGGCACGTGGGCGAGGACAGGGGCGACAAGGGTGCCGCCCAGGCGCTGCGCGATCCGTTCGGCGGTTTCGCGGACGACGTAGTTGTGCTTGCCCAGGATGACGTGGGGGCCGTTCTGTTCCGTGCCGCCGGTGGGGATGATGACGGTGTCGTAACCGTCGGCCAGGGCGCGGTCGACCTCGGTCCAGGTCAGATCCTGAAGGTGGAGGCTGGGAAGGGCGCGGTCGGCGGCCGAGACATCGCCGGAGTTGCGGAGCGTCACGACGCCGAAGGTGATCGCGCCGATCAGGCCGACGAGGGCGAGGCGGCGGGGCAGGCCGGGGCTTGTGCCGCCGAGTTCGCGCCACGCCATGCGGAAGGGCTTGAGATAGAATTCCAAGACGGAATTGAAGGGGTTCGGTTCCTCGCGGCTGATGCCGAATTCCAGCTTTTCATAGCCTTTGGGGACGTAAAGCGTGCCGAAGGCCCAGTCCCAGACCGCGAAGATCAGGCCCATGTTCCGGTCCCAGTGCTTGCGGTCGATCGAGTGGTGGACCTGGTGCATCGCGGGGCTGATCAGGATGTGCGAAAGCCATCTGGGGTAGCCCACCCAGATGTGCGAATGGCGGAGGTTGTAGCCGATCAGGTAGAAGGTGAAGATCAGGATGTTGACGTTCATCACCGTGATCTCGGCGGGTTGCGCCTGGGTCAGGTAGGTGAAGCCCGCCAGCGCCATGCCGATGAGCGCGGTGGTCACGATGCCGGTGAAGAAGAGGTCGACGGGGTGCATCCGGTAGACGGTGGCGGGCGTCAGGACCTCGGCCGAGTGATGGACCTGGTGGAACTGCCAGAGGACCGTGATCTTGTGCTGGAGGTAGTGCGTGGTCCAGACGGCGAGGTCGATGGCGAGGACCACGGCGAGCGTGTAGAGCGCGGCGGTGACGGCTGAGGGGGCGAATACGGCGCTGTCGCGGAGACCGAAGGCCCAGTCGAGCCCCGCGCCGAAGGCGTTGAAGAAAATGTGCCCGGAGACAAGGAGTTGCGCGACGATTCCGTAGTAGATCAGCGCGTTCAGTACGAAGTACATGTAGTCCTGTTTCGCCGAGCGGTGGAACCAGATTCGGGGGTCGAAGATCCAGGCCAGCAGGCCCTTTTCGACGCCGTCGGGGCGGGCGGATTCCTCGCGGTGCGAGAAGTAGAGCCAGGAGCAGCTGGCTATGCCGAAGGCGCAGAGGAGGTAGAGGTAGAATCCCTTTTGCGACGGCAGAAGCGGGGCCATCCAGGCCGCCAGCGTGCTTCCCAATGCGGTATCAATGAACATCTCGCGCCTCGTCGCCAATCTGCCCGGCTGCGATGGTGTGCCCCCATCGTTGAAGCCTTTTAAATCAGGGTATTGTGGCGGGAATTTGACGGGGCCGGGTGCGGGTTGCGCTTACGGTTCGGGGGCCGTGACGCGACGTCAAAGTGCGGATCGGGGACGGGTGGAAAGGTATTGAGTTTGCACGGGGAATACGCGGCCGGCGGCGTGTCTGCACCGTGTCGGCAAAGTGTATGGCAGCACCGTACGGTGCCTATGGGGTCGGGAGCCGGTTAACACAACGGGCGGTCGGTTTGGCGGGCGACATGCGAGGGGCGCCCTTACGGGCGATGAAAGTCGTGTGCAGTCGAGTTGACACTGTGGATCAGGCGACCTGCATTTCCTTCGTCGCGGACAGCGTCAGGTCGGGGTGGTCGCGCTCGATCCGGTCGATGTCCCATTGGAGGCGCGTCAGGTAGACGATGTCGCCGTCATTGTCGTGGGCGATGTGGCCTTTGTTGGCGTTCACGAATTTTTCGACCGCCTCCTTGGGGCCGGTGACCCAGCGCGCAGAGGTGAATTGCGAGGGCTCGAAACGGACGGGGAGGCCGTATTCCAGCTCGATCCGGGAGGCCAGGACCTCGAATTGCAACTGGCCCACGACGCCGACGACGAAGCCCGATCCGAGCATAGGCTTGAAGACCTTGGCGGCGCCTTCCTCGGCGAATTGCATCAGGGCCTTGTCGAGGTGCTTGGCCTTCATCGGGTCGCCCGCGCGGCAGTTCTGAAGGAGTTCGGGCGCGAAGGAGGGGATGCCGGTGACGCGGATCGCCTCGCCCTCGGTCAGCGTGTCGCCGATCCGAAGCTGCCCATGGTTCGGGATGCCGATGATGTCGCCCGCCCAGGCCTCTTCCGCCAGTTCGCGGTCGGAGGCGAGAAACAGGACGGGGTTGGAGATGGCCATCTGCTTCTTGGAGCGGACGTGCGTCAGCTTCATGCCACGGTTGAAATGGCCCGAGGCGAGGCGGACGAAGGCGACGCGGTCGCGGTGTTTGGGGTCCATGTTGGCCTGGACCTTGAAGACGAAGCCCGCGACGGTCTTCTCGTCCGGCGAGACCTGGCGCGGCTCGGCCGATTGCGGTTGCGGCTCGGGTCCGTAATCGCCGATGCCATCCATCAGGTCCTTTACGCCGAAGGAGTTGATGGCGCTGCCGAACCAGATCGGGGTCATCGTGCCGTCGAGGAAGGCCTGCCGGTCGAAGGCAGGAAGCAGTTCGCGCGCCATCTCGACCTCTTCGCGGAGCTTTTCGAGCAGCGCGGGGGGCACGTGGTCGGCGAGCTTGGGATCGTCGAGGCCGTTGATCTGGATCGACTGGGCGCGCTTGTTGCGGTCGGCGCGTTCCATCAGGTCCAACTGGTCGTTCAGAAGGTCGTAGGAGCCGAGGAAGTCGCGGCCCATGCCGATGGGCCAGGAGGCCGGCGTGACGTCGATGGCGAGGTTTTCCTGGATCTCGTCGATGATCTCGAAGGTGTCGCGGCTTTCCCGGTCCATCTTGTTGCAGAAGGTCAGGATCGGCAGGTCGCGGAGACGGCAGACCTCGAACAGTTTCCGGGTTTGCGACTCCACGCCCTTGGCGCCGTCGATGACCATGATCGCGGCGTCGACCGCCGTCAGGGTACGGTAGGTGTCTTCGGAGAAGTCCGAGTGGCCGGGCGTATCGACGAGATTGAAGCGATACTGCCCGTAGTCGAAGGACATGGCCGAGGCGCTGACGCTGATGCCGCGATCCTTTTCCATCTGCATGAAGTCCGAGCGCGTGCGCCGCGCTTCGCCCTTGGCGCGGACCTGACCGGCCATCTGGATCGCGCCGCCGTAGAGGAGGAACTTTTCGGTCAGCGTCGTCTTTCCCGCATCGGGGTGCGAGATGATGGCGAAGGTGCGCCGCCGGGCGATCTCGGGCGGCAGGGGGGATTGGTTCGAAGCGCGGTCCAGCATGGGCGGGCATATAGCGATGCTTGGGGCGGACAGGAAGGGGCCTTGGAACATCGGCGGCGTCGCCCGCGTTGGCGCGCTGAAAGGAGAGCGTATCATGACGAAGGATCACGGACCGACCATCAAGGACGACGACGCCTATGAGAGCCTGCGGGACGAGGGCTATTCCAAGTCGAAGGCTGCCGCGATCGCCAATGCCCAGGCGAATGACGAGATGGAACCGGGCAAGAAGGGCGGCCAGCAGCCACCCTACGAGGAATGGACCAAGGAAGAGCTGTACGAGCGGGCGCAGGAGCTGGATATCGAAGGCCGCTCGGACATGGACAAGGATGAATTGATCAAGGCGTTGCGCGAATGATCTTGACGCGGGGCGACGTGGCGTGGATGATGAGAACATAATAAGAACATATTGAGGGTCGGGCGCACCCGTTTTCAGGAGGACATGCCATGTCGACCCAGGATATCGCCCAGAAGCTTGTTCAACATTGCCGGAACCACACCGAAGCGGAGGGTCTGAAGGAGTTGTACGCCGAGGATGCGGTCTCGATCGAGCCGATGGCACCCGAGGGGCAGAGTACCGTCACCCAAGGACGCGCGGGCATTCAGGGCAAGCACGATTGGTGGAACGCGAATTTCGAAGTGCATTCCGCCGATTTGGAGGGGCCGTTCGTTAATGGCGACTCGTTTAGTGTGATTTTCGACATCGACGCGACCGACACGTCCTCCGGCCAACGCTGGAAGGCGAAAGAGGTCGCGCTGTACGAGACAGATGGCAAGAAGATCGTGCGCGAGACGTTTTTCATGGCTCCGATGGACTGAGCAAATCCGTAGCGGGTTTTCGCCGCGACACGCAGAATTGGCTTGCGAGATCGAGGCTTTGCGGCCTTTATCCGGGAAGGGGGCGTTTGTTGGAGCCCGTCGAATGAAGCCTCGTCAAGCTGCTTTTGCCCTTATCCCCGTTGTTTTCCTATCCGCCTGCGGCGGCGGCGGTCAGGTCGGTTTATCGACGGAGTTCGCCACGCTGGTGACCGAGGCGGACCGTCTGTCGAATGATCTGGCGCCCCTTTCCGCGACGCCTGCGCTTCCCGGAAGCGGCGGGGCGACCTATACTGGCGTCGTGATCCTGGCCGACGATTTCACGACCTCGACCACGGGTGTCGTGGGGACGGCGAACCTGACGGCGAATTTCAACGCGCCGGCGGCGATCAGCGGGACGGGAACCGGGTTCTATCAATCCGGCATCAACGCGAGCGGCAATCCGACGGGCACCGGCACGCCGGTGGGCGGGTCGCTGAACTTCACAGCGACGGGTATTGGGACGACTTTTCCCCTAGCGGTTGCCGGGACCGTGACCATCGATGGCACGCCGCGGACCATCAACGGCACGGCCAACGGCGGGTTCTTCGGGCCGAATGCCGAGATGGTCGCGGCCTTCGGGACCGATCTGCCGACGACGACGACGTATGACGTGGATATCGCCATCGTCGGGGACTGAAGCCTTCGGCGGGTGATGCCCCGAGGACCGGAGATGCGGCAAGGGCGTTGCTCTTGGCGGCGAGCCTGTTAGGTCTGGTTCGGACCGGAACAGGGGAGAGCGGAGCGATGGATCTGGGAATCAGGGGAAAGCGGGCGCTGGTATGCGCGTCGTCCAAGGGATTGGGCCGGGGCTGTGCCGAGGCGCTGGCCGAAGCCGGCGTCGATCTGGTGATGAACGCACGGGGGTCGGAGGCGCTTGAGACCGCGGCGGCGGAGATCCGGGCGGCGCATGGCGTCGAGGTGACGGCGGTGGCGGCGGACATCACGTCGCAGGACGGTCGGGAAAAGGTTCTGGAGGCGGCCGGGCCGGTGGACATCCTGGTCAACAACGCAGGCGGCCCGCCGCCGGGGATGTGGACCGACTGGGAGCGCGAGGATTTCATCAAGGCGCTGGATGCCAACATGCTGACGCCGATCGAGCTGATCAAGGCGCTGGTGCCGGGAATGGTGGAGCGCGGCTGGGGCCGGGTGGTGCACATCACGTCGCAACCGGG
>ERZ869936.1578-NODE-1578-length-15861-cov-34.423826_pt1 | contig 15861 bp, 13 predicted proteins | sample MGYA00520876_ERZ869936 | MGnify/ENA primary metagenome ERZ869936 (study PRJEB32218, sample SAMN09650985) | biofilter metagenome | isolation source: enrty point of leading RO module | place: Saudi Arabia: Thuwal, RO plant located on Red Sea | collected 2016-02-17...
TGGACGAGGCCTATCATGCGGCCGAGCTGGAAGAAGAGGGCCTGCCCGATCCCGCGGACGATATCCCCGCGGCGGCCACCAAGAGCGACGTCGTCACGCCCTAAACGCGGCACGCCTGCCGCCGCGTCGGCGGCCTCTTGCCGTTCTATGCCAGCTATTCCGGGCTTTCGCCGCGATGGACGACGCCATCGATAGTCAGCTCGCCGCCCGCAAGGGCGTATTTCGGAGCCGTGTTGTCCAGTACGTCGCAATTGACCAGGTCGGTTCGCGAGTATCCTGCGGTGCGAACCTGTGCCCGGCCGTTGTTGCCGACCAGGCTTTCCGAGAGCCGCACCCGCGAGGCCCCTTCGACGGACAATCCGCTGCGCCCGTTGCCGCGCAGATTCAGTCCCACCAGTTCCACGCGGCCGACCAGGTCCTTGGACTGCACGGCGTCGAGTGCGAACCCTTGGATCACCAGGCCGCTGATCTCGACGTGTTCGACGCGATAGAGCAGGATGCCCGCCTGTCGACCTGCGTAACGAAGTTGGTAGTTCTCCGGCACGCTGGTCGGTTCGACGCGAAAGTAGATGTGCGCGTCGTAGTAACACCACTCGAGCGGGGCCAGCGGAGGACGAGCGATCTGCTCGGACGATGGCTTGACTTGTCGCAGCGGCTTGCCTTCGTAGTAGAGTTGCTGCGGTCCGGGCAGCTGGGGACGAAAGCGAAACACGCCTTCGCCCAAGCTTTCCCAGGCATCGTCGGGCACGGGGATCGTGCCGTCCAGAATCGCTCCCTGGCCCTCGATGCGAAACGGAGCCGCGCGGGTGCCTGAGTTTTCATAACCGAACAGCACGACGTTTTCGTAGTAGGGTCGCTCGGTCTTGGCCACCACGACGCGACCGCCACTGCCGGCCAGTCGCACGGCGCGGGAGATCGTCGCCACCGGACCGAGGTTCACACCGGCCGGCCGGGCCGATTCGCCGTTGAAGCGGTCGTTGCCCAGCACGTTGTTCACGTAGATCGTGGCGGCAGTCGCGGGCGAACTCAACCAGATCGCCAGCGCTGTCAGGACGATGCTTGTGACAACGAGCGGCGCGCTGCGCCGGATCGAGCGCGGCCCGTGACGATTCGTGATCTTCACGCTTTGGATTCTCGCTTGCATACCTCTATTCTAGCACGCCGAATTTAGCACACCGGAATCGCCTCTCCGGTCTGCCGAGCCTCTTCCGCTACCCGGCGCCGAGTGCGGGGCCGTTCTGCCGCCGTCCGGAGCGATCGTCTACAATCGGCGGCATGCGAGTCGAAATTGCCAGTACGTGGTTGGAACTGGTCGACGGCGACATCACCGCGCAGGAGGTCGCCTGCGTGGTCAATGCGGCGAATAGCCGGCTGGCCGGAGGTGGCGGGGTCGACGGGGCGATTCACCGCGCCGCCGGACCCACGCTGATGGAGGAGACCCGCCGACGCTATCCCGAAGGTTGCCCCACCGGCAGCGCGGTAATCTCGAGTGCCGGCGAGCTGGCGGCCGAGTACGTCATTCATGCCGTCGGCCCCGTTTGGAACGGAGGCCAGAGCGGCGAGGCGGAGCAGCTGGCCGCGGCCTATCGCCGCGCCTTGGAATTGGCCCACGAGCAGGCCTGTGCGAGCATCGCCCTGCCCGCTCTGAGTACGGGCGCTTACGGTTATCCCGTCGACCTGGCGGCCCGAGTTGCCCTGGGCACTTCGATCGACTTTGTCTCCGAGCACTCGCTGCCGAGTCTGGTGAGGTTTGTGCTCTTCGGCGGGGGAGCCTATGGGGCGTTTGCCGCCGCGCTGGAAGAACTCATCGCGGCGCGGCAGGACTATTGATGGCTGCGTTGTTATCGCTTACGTGTCGGATGCCGACGACTTGGTGGCGGCCTGCTGATGTGCCTTTTCCGCGGCGGCCTTCTCTTCGGTGGCCTTTTCTTCGGCGGCGCTCGCCCGATAGTAGTTCGGCACCAGCTGCCAAAGGTCGTCTGACTCCCCCGCGGCGAGACGCTGCCAGGCACGCTGTCCGACCCAGGCCGCCCGAGGCGTCCAGTCGTCGCGCTCGCTGGCACTCACTTCCGCCGGCAGCCGTGCGTGCAGCTTTTCCAGCATCGGTCCGCAAACCACATCGCCGGGGCCGAGGCGGTTCAGCCAATCTGCCACTTCGTAGATCTGCGTCGGCACGAGCGTGCGTGGCGGTTCGGCGGGGCCAGCCTCGTTGCTGAACTGGGCCGCAAAGACCTGGCCCCGAAAGGCGTCGAGGATCGTCCACAGACGTGGCGTCTTCTGCCCGACGCCCAGCGCGATGACCTCCAGCGTGTTGACGCCGATTACCTTCGCGCCCGTGGCATAGGCCAGCGTCTTCGCCGCGGTCACACCGATCCGCAAGCCGGTAAAGGACCCTGGACCGACGCAGGTGGCAACACACTGCAGGTCGCGGATCTTCCAGCCGACCTCGCGCAACAGTTGCTCGATGCCGACGGCAAAGCTGGCAGCCGAGCGTTGCTCGGCGGGCAAGCGAGCTTCGGCCACCGGTTCGCCCTCGTGCAGAACTGCCAGGGAGCCAACACGTTCGGTAGTTTCGAGGGCCAGTATTCGCATCGATTTGCAGGATTTCGCGGCGGAGGCAACTTCAAGCGGCGGGCGTCAGCTTGGCGGTTTTGACCCTCGGCGGCAAGTCCCGCGACCGCGGCGGGGCATTGCCTTGACCTTCCCGAAAGACCGCCTTAAATTACGGGATTGTCGAGACTTACACTCGCCGGCCAGCCCCGCCCGTCGACCCTCCTCCCCGCACAACGCCACGGCCGCGTGCCCATAGCCGCACGATCTCGATGGCAGACAAACGAGCCCTCATCAGCGATATCCACAGCAACCTCGAAGGGCTCGAGGCGGTGTTGGCCGATATCGCGGCGCAACAGATCAGCGAGATTTACTGCCTGGGGGACATCATCGGCTACGGGCCCAACCCGCGCGAGTGCATCGACCTGGTCATGCAGTGCAAGATCTGCCTGTTGGGGAACCACGATCAGGGGGCGCTGTTCGATCCCGAGGGATTCAACTCGGGGGCCGAACGGGCCATCTTCTGGACCCGCGATCAGCTGGAAAGCGCCGGCGGCAATCCGCGCGAGAACGCGCGACGTTGGGACTTTCTCGGCGAGTTGCCGCGCAATCATAGTGAGAACGGCTTTCTCTACGTCCATGGATCGGCCCGAAACCCGCTCAACGAATACGTCTTTCCCGAGGACATTTACAATCAGCGCAAGATGGAGAAGATCTTCGCGCTCATCGAACAACACTGTTTCCAGGGGCACACCCATGTCCCGGGTGTCTTTACCGAGGGTCTGCGCTTCATCGGCCCTGAAGAGATCGACGGAGCGTTCGAGCTGGGCCGCGAAAAGACGATGACGAACGTGGGCAGCGTGGGTCAGCCGCGCGACGGCGATCCGCGTTCGTGCTACGTGATCGTCGAAGGCGAGACACTGCGATTTCGGCGCGTCGAGTACGACGTCGAGAAGACGGTGAAGAAGATTTACGACACACCGGAACTCGACAATTTTCTCGGCGATCGGCTCCGCGAAGGTCGCTAGGACGGCGTGTACTTCGATCGGCCGACAGGGGCTCCACCAGGCGGGTCGCCGACGCTTGGTCGCCAGACGTTAATTCGAAGGAAGTGGTTTTGGACCGTCGATTTTTCCTTTTCGTGTTTCTCGCGATGACCATCTTCATGGGATGGATGGCCATTCTGCAGCGACTGCAGCCGCCGCCGCCACCGGGCGGTCCGGCCGACGTCGCCGATGCGGCCGCGGATGGCGACGTCGGCGAAGCCCCGGCCGGTCCCGACGCCGGCGAGATCGACGCCGGACGTGTCAACGACCCATCGGCCGCCGACGCGTCCACCACCGCGCCTGCAGAGAGAGACATACCCGCCGCACCCGCCGAGGCTGCCGAAGCCACCGCGGCCAAGTTCCCGCTGTTGCGGCCGACGCTCGGTTCGCTCGACCCCGGCTCGCGCCAGCGGATGCTTGTCACGTTCAATACTCGCGGTGCCGCGGTCGAAATGATCGAACTGACCGACCGGCGTTATCTCGACGTCGTCGACCGCAGCGGCTATCTCGGCTACCTGGCCCTGGCGGACGTCGAAGAGGGCGACGGCTGCCGCGTCAACGCTGTGGGCCACGGCACGCCGGCCGCTGCCGCCGGCTTGCAGGTTGGCGACGTCATTTTGACGCTCGACGAACAGGACGTTGTCGACGTCGACGACTTTCACACGCGTCTCCGCAAACGGCGACCGAAACAGCGTGTCACGCTCGGTGTGGTACGCGACGGGGGGCCGCAAGAATTGACGGTCGACCTGATTCGGCGGCCCGTCTCGATCGTGCGTCCCGAGTATCTCACCAAGGCGCTCAACACCACGGCCGGCGCGACGCACGATCCACTTTCCTTTCTGTTGACACTCGACTCGGTCGGCGATCGTGACTTCGACCGCCTGCTCAATGACGGCGTCGATCTGCGCACCGTCAATTGGGAACTCACCACGGAGGACGCCGAGGCCGGCTTGGTCGAGTTCCGCTACGCGGTGCCGCAGACCCAACTGGTCGCCATCAAGCGCTATCGTCTCGAACCGGGCGAGAGCGATGTCGGGGAAGACCCGCTCGCCCGGGCCTATCACCTGACGCTCGAACTGGAGATCGAGAATCGGGGATCCCAGCCGCAGACGGTCGCCTACCGGCTCGATGGTCCGACGGGGCTGCCGACCTCCGGCTGGTGGTATGCCAACAAGATTCAGCGTGAGTGGTTCTCCGCCGGGGGTCTGCGGGACTTTGCCCGACAGCTAAGCGAGGGGACGTTCACGCTGGCCGGCTCGGCGGCGATCGCCGATGCCGATGCGGAAGAGTATGTCCAGCGGCAGATGCCGGTCGATTTTCTCGGCATCGACGCCCTCTACTTCGCCGCCATGCTGATCCCCGAGAAGGATGCCGAGACAAACTGGATTGCTGAATCGCGCCCGGTCACGGTGGGCAGTCTGCCGACCAAGGACCCGCCGCCCGCCAGACTGACCAACGTCACCTGTCGCCTGATCAGCCAGACGGAGAAGCTCGAACCGCAGAAGTCGCTTCAGCACACGTACACCGTCTTTGCGGGGCCGAAGCAATCGAAGCTGTTGCGGCAGTACGGACCGCCGGGTCGCGTCGAACAGCGCAATCTCAGCTCGCTGATCTATTACGGGCTGACGCTGTTCATGTACGTGGCCATTCCGCTGGGGTGGGTCCTCGAGATGTTCGCGCATCTGAATCTTGGTTACGGCGTGGCGATCGTCTGTCTGACAATCGTCGTTCGCCTAGGCATGTTTCCCATCTCGCGGAAACAGGCCCTGGGCGCGATCAAGATGCAAGAACTGGCTCCGGAGATGAAGCGGATCTCGGAGAAGTACAAGAACGATCTGGAGAAGCGATCCAAGGCCCTCCAGGAGATGTACCGCAAGCACAACTACAGCCCCCTGTCGGGCTGCTTGCCGCTGTTTATTCAGATGCCGATCTTCATCGGACTCTACAAGTCGCTGCAGACGAATATCAATCTCCGCGGCGCGCCCTTGATCAGCGATTCGATTCGCTGGGCCGACAACCTCTCGGCCCCCGACATGCTGTTGCGGTGGGACAGCTGGATGTTCTTCTCCGACTACACCGGCTTTCTGGGGCCGTACTTGAACATCTTGCCGCTGGTCACGGTCGCCCTCTTCCTGTGGCAGCAGAAGCTCTTTACGCCCCCGCCGACGGACGAACAGTCGGCCATGATGCAAAAGATGATGAAGTACATGATGTTCTTCATGGGCGTGTTGTTCTTCAAAGTGCCGAGCGGACTGTGCGTCTACTTCATCGCTTCGAGTTTTTGGGGCATCGGCGAACGCAAGATGCTGCCGAAGCCGCCGCCGAAGGATGCCCAGACCGCGGTCGCCGAGAAGCCGCAGCGGGAGCCCCCCGCCAAAGAGAAGCCGACCGCGTCGAAGTCCGAATCGGCCAAGCCCACGACCAACGGTCAGGGCGGCAAGAGGAAGAAAGGTGCCAAGAAGAAGGGGAAGCGTTGATTCGCGTTCGCTTCCCCTTCGTCCGGCACACGCCACCACGGCTTGATCGGCGGCGATCGTCATGACAGATCGCGAGGGCGAAACGATCGTGGCTCTGGCCTCCGCTCCGGGAGGTGCCGCCCGGGCCATTGTCCGCCTGGCCGGCGACCAGGTCGCCGCCTGTCTGGCGAGTTGCTTTCGCCCCGCCGCGGACCGCACGCTCGACGACGTCACCGAGCCCGAGGTGATCCCGGGCGAGATCGACCTGGACGAGGTCGCCGCCCCGCTGCCCTGCGAGCTCTACTTCTGGCCCGATCGCCGCAGCTACACCCGTTCGCCCCTGGCCGAGATCCACACGCTCGGCTCGCCGCCGCTGGCCGAGGCCCTGCTGCAGACGCTCTGTCGTTGCGGGGCCCGTCTGGCCGAGCCGGGCGAATTCACCCTGCGGGCCTTCCTCGCTGGGCGCCTCGACCTGACCCAGGCCGAGGCGGTGCTCGGCGTGATCGACGCTCGGGCCGACACGCAGCTTGAAGCCGCCTTGGCCCAACTTGCCGGCGGTCTGTCACGGCCACTCGACCAGTTGCGCACACAACTCTTGGAGCTGTTGGCCCATCTCGAAGCGGGACTCGACTTCGCCGAAGAGGACATCGAGTTCGTCGCCCGCGAGGAACTGCTCGACGCGCTGGCGGCCGCCGATCGCCAGATTGCGGACCTTATCGAACAGATGCGCAGCAGCGGTCACGTGCCGGCCAGCGGTCGCGTCGCCCTCGTGGGGCTTCCCAATGTCGGCAAGAGCTCGCTGTTCAACGCACTGGCTGCCGCGAGCCACGCCCTCGTTTCCGCCGAGGCCGGCACGACCCGCGATTATTTGACCGCGGAGGTCGAGTATGACGGCGGCCGCTACCAGCTGATCGACACCGCCGGTGTCGAGTCGACTGACGAAGGTGCCCACGTGGCAACCGCCGCCCAACAGGCCCGCGCGGCCCAGCAGCAGGCGGCCGAAGTTGTGCTCCTTTGTCTCGACGGGACCCGCGATCTGTTGCCCGCGGAAGTGGAGCTGCTCGCGGCGAGCGAGCGGGCGTGGACGATCGTCGTGCAGACCAAGGCCGATCGCATGGGCGAGAGTTCGCGAGAGCCCCGCCCCGCGGGCGCCAACCAGGGCGAGCCGCAGCTTCACGCCGACGTGTTCACCAGCAGCCACAGCGGTGCCGGCCTGGAAGAGCTGCGGCGGGCGATTGCCGCGAAGTTGAGCGACGCGGCGCCCGCGACAGAGGTCGTCGCCTCGACGGCGGCGCGTTGCCGCGAGAGTCTGCAGCGGGCAGCTGACGCAGTCGAAGCGGCACGTCAGTTGGTGGAGTCCGGTGGCGGTGAGGAACTGGTGGCCGTCGAGCTCCGCGCGGCGCTGGACGAGCTGGGTTGCGTCACGGGAGCCGTCTACACGGACGACATCCTCGACCGTATCTTCAGTCGCTTCTGCATCGGAAAATAGAAAGTCGCCTGCCGCCGCCGCGCTCCAGCCGAACGACCGCAAGGGTTGCCATGACTGCTAAGCCAATCACCGTCCTCGGCTCGATCAACGTCGACCTCGTCGTGCGCTCGAAACGACTACCCGCCGCCGGCGAGACGGTGACCGGCGGCGCGTTCTATCAGGCCTCGGGCGGCAAGGGAGCCAACAAGGCGGTCGCCGCGGCCCGGCTGTCTTGCAATTCGGCGAGACAGGCGGCGGCCGACTCGCCAGTGCAACTCGTCGGCGCCGTCGGCGATGACGAACTTGGGCGTTGGGTATGCGATCAACTCGGCCGCGAGCCACTCGACGACAAGCACATCCGCACGCTCGCGGAGCACGCGACCGGAATCGCCTTGATCATGGTCGACGCGGCCGGCGAGAACCTGATCAGCGTTGCCTCGGGTGCGAACGCGGCGCTCAGCGTGGCCGACGTAAATGCCCTCGACGAGGATCTGTTCGCCGGGGTGTTTGTCGCCAATCTTGAGCTGACCTTGTGCACGGTCGCCCGAGGGCTGAAGCGGGCCCAGGATCGCAGCGCCACGACGCTGCTAAATCCGGCCCCGGCCCACGCGGGCTTGCTCGAGAACAACGTGCTCAAACAGGTCGATGTGCTCACGCCGAACGAAATCGAGGCCGAGCACCTGACGGGCCTCTCGGTGACGACGACGGACGAGGCGATCGCCGCGGCCCGTCGGTTGCAGCAGCTCGGCTGTGGCAGTTGCGTGATCACGCGCGGTGCCGCGGGCGCCATTGTCGTCGATGCCGACGATCGGGTCACCGAAGTGCCGGCGGTCGAAGTCGAGGCGGTCGACACCACGGCAGCGGGCGACGCCTTCAACGGGGCGTTGGCGGTTGCCCTGGCCGAGGGCCGCGACCTGGTCGAGGCGGCCCATTGGGCCAGCCGCGCGGCGGCACTCTCCGTCACCCGACGCGGGGCACAGCCGTCGCTACCCTGGCGGGCGGAGGTGGAGGCGGCGTTCTCCTAGGATCTTCGTCGCCCACTTAATGGCACCGACTTACTCGTCGCCCGTCGCCGTGTCTTCAGCGACTTCCAGAAACTCAATCTCCGTGCCCCGGGCGACGGCGAGCCGGTCACCTGCGGGCACAAACGCCACGGCCCGGGCGGCCGGCAGTTCTTCGCCCTTCGCGGGCGCCCACTCGCGGAGCTCTTCCCGCGACTCCACATCCCAAACTTTCACTGCGCCGCTGGCGTGACCCGTGGCCAGCTGCGCGCCGTCGGGCGAGAAGGCCACCGCGAGCACCGGCCCGGGCTTACGTCCGCGAATGCGAATGGGTCGTTGCGCTTTGCGCTCGGCGACGTCGAACAGCCGCACGCCGTCGATGACTCCCAGGGCCAGTCGCGCGCCGTCGCCGGACATGGCGATCGAACGGAGACTGGTCTGGCCGTTGCGGCCGACGCGGATCGGCGGTTTGCACTTTGCCTGGCCGGCCAGCCGATCGCGATAATCCCAAAACCGCACGATGCCCTTGGGGCTGACCGTGACGCGGTCGCCTTCCTCTCCCGCGGCCGCCACGAACACCACGGGATCCTGGCCTTCGTTGAGCGCGCCGTCGTCGCCGACGCCGATCCGCCACATGTTGCCCAAGTCGCCGATCATGCGCTGGCCCCCGTCGACGAAGGCGATCGTCCGCGTCCCCTCGGCCCGCGTCAGCCCGTCGTCGAGCGCCCCGCCCGCCCCCGCACCAGCGACCTTCTTCGTGCCGTCGGGAACCATACCGACGCGGCGGCCCAGCTCGTAGATCTTGTAGGTCTTGCCAGTGATCGTGTTCCAGACGACGATGCCGCGGGTCAGCCCGTAGAAGTTGATCCGCTGGTTGTCCGGCCCGCGGACGAAATCCCACTCGCCATTGAAGAGCCCGGCGAGCTGCTTGCCGTCGGGCGAGAAGACGACGTGGTCGCAGCGCTGGTCGGCCTCTTGCCGCTCGATATTCTGCTGCGGAAAGGGAATCGATAGCTCGAACTTGAGGTCCCCCGTGGCGGCGTCGTAGAGATGCGCATGGCCGCTGGCACCGGAGGCGGCCAACTGTGCGCCGTCGGGCGAGTAGGCCAGCGAGACCACTTCGAAGCCGACGTCGATCGGCTCGCTCGGCTGCCCGGCGGCCGCCTTGGGAAACGCCAGCGCGACCGCCAGCAACGAGCCGACCGCAAGCCAGCCGGGGATCCGCAAGAATCGGCGAATGGGCGGCGCCGCCCGCCGCACGCCCGTGCCCAGGCGACGATGTGCCGCACCCATGTTTGCCTCTTTTCAGTTACGACGATGGTGGCGTGCCTGCCGCCGCGCGAAATGCCCGAGGGCCGTGCCTCGAAGGGCGCATTGTAACGCGAAGTTGGACGCGGCTGTCAAACACCTCCTCCCCAGCGGTAAGTCCTGCGGTGGAAGCGGCGACTACGGCGAGGCGGCGGGCCGCGAACTTGCCGCGTCGAGCTGCTGCTGCCAATAATTCAGGCGCGGGTCGCCCGGCGCTCGCTTGCGCCAGCGGTTGAGCACCTCGCGGGCTTGCTCGGGCCGACGTAAGTCGAAGTACAGGGCCAGCAGCGTTTGCAGGGCCGGGATGTTCTCTTCGCTGGCTTCGAGTGCCGCGAGCAGCTCGCGTTCAACGGCCGCGAAGTCGCGCTGGCGGACCAGCAGCAGGGCGTTTTGATAGTGCGACAGGCTCTTGTCCAGCGGCGTCCGCGACAGACGCAGCGCGGTCGATAGCGAAGCCTTTGCCTTGTCGAACTGGCCCAAATGCTGCTGCAGCTTGGCCAATTCGCGATGACTGCCGGCCCGGTCGTTGGCCACGGCAAACGATTCGACCAGCTCCGCGGCCGCGCGGTCGAATTGCGTGCGCTCCTCTTCGTCGAGGTGTTGCAGGTAGGGCGCCACGCTGCGGGCGGCCTCGATCCGCACCAGGCGAACCGGATCGGCCAACAGCGGTGCCGCCAGGGGTACGGGCGTGGCTTCGCGATGATCGCCCCCCGCGGGCAACTGAGCCAGCTGCGTCAACGCCGTGGCGCGCACCAAGGGCGACTTGTCTGTGAGGGCCTCGCAGAGCTGCTCGAAGGCCGTCTCCGGATAATGATTGCCCAACGCTTCGAGCGCGGTCGCCCGCACGATGGCCGGCGTCGTCTTCCGCGCCAGCAGTTTGCGCAGCCCCGACAGGGCTTCGGGCTGCTGCTGACGGGCCGCGGCGAGGGTCGGGCCAAAGTCGATCCAGGGCGATTTCCTGTCGCGCGATTTGTCGGTGTCATACCACTTGGCGTGATGCTCGGCGGCCCAACGATCGAGCCGCGTGATTCGCTCGCGTGCTTCGCCCTCGGCGGCTTCGGCCTCGGCGAGCCAGTCGGCGTAGTGAGGTCGCGCGTCGTGGCCACCCTCTTTCTCCAGTTCGAGTTCCAGGTGGCAGCCGGTACAGGCGTTCGGCGTGCGCCACGCGACCGAAAGGTCGGGCCGCGGGGCACGCATGCTGTGATCGCGGCGCGGATCGACGATCATGAAGTGCTTCTCGGGCATGTGGCACTCGACGCACTGGGCACCGCTGCTGCCGGCGGCGTGATGGTGATGGGCTGGCGTGTCGTACTTGGCCGACGGGTGTTGGTGGCACGAGGTGCAGACCGCATTGCCCTGGTGTTTCAGACGGGCTGTGTGCGGATCGTGGCAATCGGTGCAGCGAATGCCGCGGGCGAACATCTTGCTCTGGGCGAACGAGCCGTAGACGTAGACCTCGTCCTTGATCTGACCGTCATCGTGGTAGAGACCGGCACGCAGTCGCGCCGGCGCGAAGTGGTCGCAAAGTTCTCCGCCAGGTCGAAAGTTCTCGGTGAGCTGCTGGCTCCGCCGCATGTGGCACTTGGCACACGACTCGACCTCGGCCTTGTTGGACTCGCCCTTGAGTCTCGCCAGGCCGTAGCCGTGGTTGCGGTCCCAGAAGAGCGAACGGCTATGGGCCAACTCGACGTGAATGCTGCCCGGTCCGTGGCAGGTCTCGCAGCTGACATCGATTTCGCTGAAGGAGGTGTGGTAGGTCTCGGTCGCCGCGTCAAAATTCTTCTTCAGATTCGTGGTGTGACAGTCGGCACACATGTAGTTCCAGTTGCTCTGCTCGCCGGTCCAGTGCAGCGGGTCGTCGGGAGCGAGCCGCTCGTCCTTCACGTCGGGCGGATAGTGATAGAACCAGCGCTTTCCTGCGGTATCCCAGGTGATCCGCAGGACCTGCACGCGACCGTCGGGGAACTCGACCATGTACTGCTGGAGCGGTTCGACCCCGATCACGTACTTGACGGGGAAGTCGGCCAGCTGGCCGTCCGGGCCCTCGGTGTTGATAAAGTACGCGCCGTCGCGGCGAAACATCTTCGAGGTGACGCCCTGATACTCGAGCACCGCGTCGTCGAAGTCTCCCAGCACGGTCTCGGGAGTGGCCAGATCCATGGCCCGATCGTGGTGCGACCCGGTCCAGGCTTGCACTTCTTGTTGGTGGCACTCGGCGCACGTCTGCCGGCCGACATAGCTGGCAACTTCGGTCTTGGGCACGGCCAGATACCAATCGGCTCCGATCGCCAGCGTGGCACAGCCCGCGAGCGCCACCAGCGCCAGCGCACCGCGCCGCCAGGGGTTGGGACGAGAGGTGTTGGTTGCCGTGCGTTCGTGGGGCGGTTGCGCGTCGTCGCCGATCATGTCTCTATTATGACGACTCGACGGCAAGTCTGCGCGGGAAGTCTGCGCGGGCTCACGATTGCGGCTCGTCTTCGACATCCACTTCTGCGGGGGGCTCGTAGTCTTCGTCGGGCTGCGGAGCCACCAGCGCCGCGCCAAGCTGCAACGCGCCCAGGAGCCCCAGGATGCCGGCGGCGATCAGCGAACTGTTGTTGATCGTGAGCAAGCCGTCGGCAAGATCCTGCGGCTTGCAGGCCAGCGAGCCGTCAAGACAGCCCTGCAGGCCCTCGGCAGCACGGGCGGCAAAATAGACCGGCGCGGCCGTCGCCATCGTGAGAATAGCGCAGCAGAGCATGATCCCGATCCGCAGGGCGCGTCGCGCCGAACTCGCGGTTCGTGGCGGCCAGCGCTGCAGCCCGAACAGTCCGGCCAGGGCGAGCATGAAACCAGAACCGGTGAGGATCAAAAAGCTCGACCGGATGGTGCGGCCGGCGGAGGCGATCGCCAGACGCATCGAGTCCGGCTCTTCGAACGGTGCTACCATGAAGACTTGCTCGGCAAGGCTCTCGAACTCGCCCCGCACGAGCAGCAATGCCTGAATGATCATGGCGGCGGTAAGCAGCAGCGCGACACCCGCCAAGGCGTGCAGGCGGCGCCCCGCCGAGGTGATTGAATGCTCGTCGCTAGCGCGGAGTGCCGAGAAGCCGCAGAGGGTGACCCCAGCCGCGAGCGCGAGCAGATGAAGGGCCACATAGGCAACTTCCTGGACAACCTCGGGCGGCGGATCGCCCGCTTCGTGGAAGAGGCATGCGAAGACACGGACCAGCGCGCTGCCGTGCTTCGCCATGTCGAAGGCAACCGACAGCACGATCAAGCCGCCGAAGACGTAGAGAGATTTCTTCACAGCCGTCCCTTCATCGAGTCGCCGTCTGATCGAGTTGCCGCCGAGGTCCCACCGACGTGTCGATTCTAGGCGGCGCGCGGGCACGTTGAAATTGACCACGGCGCGGCGTCAAGTTGGCGAGCGACAGGCGTTTGCGGACGCTTCAGACGCGGCGTTTGCGGGTGGTATACAGGGGCGCTTATATGTCGTATAAATGAGGTAGCGATGGAGCGTATCGGCCCAGCGCGTAACGGCGAATCCGCGTGCACTTTTGCGGGGTTTCGTCCATACCGCGCGTCTGAGCGACGTGCGGACCCGCCTCTTGCGCGGAGCCGGTCTCGGCCAGCATTTCCCGGATCGGGACGCTCCACCTCCAAATCACCAACCGCGACCAAGTCAGTGGCCGGGATTCAGCCCGGCGAAACACGCGACTGCATACCAGGAGAAGACCTTGTCGACTCTGACGAAATCGGAAGAGCGGGTGTTGAGGGTTTATCGCAAGTTCATGATGTCGCCGGGCCAGATGCTCTGCTTCAACGGCCCCGATCTGAAGCGAAACGAAAACGCGCTCCACAACTTGATGAACAAGGACATGTTGATCAAAGAGCGGTTTAAGGGGGGCTACTCGCTCACGCAGGAAGGCTACGCGGCCATGAAGAGCTGCGTGTAGCTGCGGACGTGGTCGTCGGCCGTCGCGCGCTCGCGGGTCCCTGTCGATGGTCTTGCGTCGACGGTTTTTCGACGACCCCCATCGGGACGCATCGCCGTTTCGAGTTCACGTTCGGCGTCGTCCTGTCAGACTTCTTCCGTGTCTTGGACGATCACGGTGCGCAGTCCGCTGCCGTGGCTCTGCAGGCGATCGAGCGCGGCATTCGCCGCGTCGGCCACGAGCGGAATGCGCTGGCGAATCACAGGAGAGAAGTCGAGCTCTCCGGTGGCGGCCCAATCGAGTAGCCGCGGCAGATCGCTAGCCAGATGGTCGGAGACGCCCAGAATTTCGGCCTCCTTGTTGAGGAGTTCGTCGTACGGCTGGACGGGAAAGGCAGCCGGCGTGATGCCGACCAATGCGGCCCGCCCATGAACGGCCAGCACCTGGACCGCTTGTTGCATCGTATGGGCCAGCCCGATCAGTTCCAGTGCTACGTCGACGCCCCGGGAGTCGGTGTGATGCATCAACACGTCGAGGGGATCGCAGCGGGTCGCGTCGATCGGCACCGCACCGAGCTGTTCGGCGGTCTGCAGCCGTTCCGCGTCAATATCGATGGCGAAGACCGGCCCCGCGCCCAGGATTCGCGCCAATTGAATCGCCGACATGCCGAGTCCGCCGGCGCCGAAGACGGCAACGGACTCGCCCTGGGCCAGGCGAGCCCGCTCGAGGGCATGCAGCGAAGTTGAGGAGGAACACATCATCAAGGCGGCAGCATCCAGGGGCACCGCATCGGGCACGGCAATCGCGTTCTCGGCCGGGACGACGATGAACTCGGCGAATCCTCCGTCGCGATGTTTGCCGATCATCTTGCCTTGCGGACAGAACTGCCGGGCGCCCCGGGCACAAAACTCGCACGATCCGCAGGTGACGAGATAGTCGAGCGCGACTCGCGCGCCTGGCTCGAGAGACGTAACGCCCTTGCCCAACTCCGCAACGCGTCCGGCAACTTCATGTCCCAACGTGAGTGGGAGTGAACCGGTGGGCGAATCGCCACGCCGGTAGTGGGCATCCGAGTGGCAGATGCCTGCGGCAGCGATGTGGACGAGCACTTCTCCGTCGCCCGGCGTCGGCACGGCGGTTTCCGCTGCTGCCAGCGGCTGGCCGATTTCAAGGAGTCGGAGCGCTTGCATGGCAAAGGACGTTGGCGACCGTGGGTTCTAGGGTTCGCCAAGTTGATGTGCGATCTCGTCCAGTCGCCCACGGAGTTGAGCGACCTCGCGTTCCAGCGCTTCGACCCGGGCGGCCAAAGAGTCGCGAGGCTCGGCCGCAGCGGCGTGCGAAGCCGTCGCTCTGGGCGGGGCATCTTCCGTTTCGTCGGTTGGCATCGTCCGCGACGCGTCGCCGTACTGTGCCCGAAGTTTATCAAGTTGCTGGGGCTGATAGAGGGCGTGCGTGACAACGCAGCCACGTCCCTTGGGCGTCAGATAGATGATCAAACCCTTGGTTTCCAAGGAATCGAGCACGGGGCGGAGGGCCGCCAAATCGGCGATCGGATTCATTCGCGCGGCACGGCCACGGAGCTCGCCGATCGTTTGGTCACCGCGCAACAGAAGTTCCGCCATGACAGCCAGTTCCACCTTGTCGACTCCGAACCAGTCGTAGGCCAGGTGGCGAAACTTCTCGACGCGACCGTCGCCCTGGATCAACACGACGGCGCCGCACTCACGTAGCCTCTCCAAGGCGTCGGCCACATCCTCCTCTTCGAGCTGCATCTGCGGCGCGCGGTTGCTCTTCTGATTGGAGCCGACGCGAACCGCGTTGAGCGAGAGCGGGTAGCTCTCGGGCGTCGTCTTCGCCTTTTCAATCAGCACGCCAAGCACACGCCGCTCGACGGCCGAAAGCGGCTGCCACTTGGCCGTCGCCTCGTCGAGTTGTGCGGATTCCGATTCCATCATCTGTTCAAGATCAGGTGCCTGTTCGAGTCGGGCATTATAGCGGCAACGGTGACAAAAAAAGCCGTCCCTGGCTCGAGGCCAGGGACGGCTGGGGATAACGAATTAACCGCGACCGCGTTAGCGGCGACGGCGCCAGGCCATCAGCCCCAGGCCCATCAGG
>ERZ869936.1579-NODE-1579-length-15859-cov-5.416920_pt1 | contig 15859 bp, 12 predicted proteins | sample MGYA00520876_ERZ869936 | MGnify/ENA primary metagenome ERZ869936 (study PRJEB32218, sample SAMN09650985) | biofilter metagenome | isolation source: enrty point of leading RO module | place: Saudi Arabia: Thuwal, RO plant located on Red Sea | collected 2016-02-17 ...
TTTTAAATTCCTCCATTTCCGGGTCAACCATAAACCCAAGATATTCTGTATTTAAGAAAGGTATTGAAAGCAAGCTAATTTTATCTTCATACTCTGGTAATAAATTTCCCTGTTTGTCTAATATTTGATTTCTGTATTCACCGTTCAAGCCGTTTAGCATATCTAAACCGCCTTTCAAAAACTCATGAAAAGCAATTTCTTCATCTTTAATAAATAATACATTTACCGCATCTGCGGAAGGCACGCGATAACCTGTAGAATCCACTTCAAAGTAATTTGAATTTTTTAGCATGATTAGTTTTCCGCCTTCTACCCACTCTTTAAATATAAACGGCCCTGTTCCAATTGGATTTCTCCTAAAGTCTGAGCCATAATGCTCAATAACCTCATTAGGCACAACAGAAAAATATTGCATGGTTAGCATTCCTAAAAAAGGTAAAAAAGGTGCTTTTAAGTAAACTTTAAACGTAGAGTCGTTTTCTGCTTTAAAACCAATACCATCGGCTTCATCACTATCATCAAGTAATTTAACAATCCACTGAGCTCCCGTTGAAGCCGTTTTTGGGTCAATGATTCTAAAAAAAGAATAAAAGAAATCTTGTGCTACAACCTTTCTTCCTTTCCCATTTGGAAACATTTCATGATCATGGAAATAAACATCATCTCTTAAGTGAAAAGTATAAACCCTTCCATCTGCAGATAATTCCCAACTCTTAGCGATACAAGGCTGTACCTTAAGTTCGTCATTCATTTGCACCAAACCGTTAAATAGTTGATTTACGGCTCTAATATTTTCTAAGCTAGAACAAAATGCAGGATCAAGAGAAGTTATACCTGCCGGCTCGTTATATGTAAAAATAAATTTATCGGAATGTTTATGTTTCTTTTCTGCTGAACAACCAAACAACACCCATGTCAAAATAAATAATACCCCTATTCTTTTCATTTCATTAATATTTTCCGAAATATCAGTATAAATATAGCTAATTAGTAAATGAAGCAAAAGCCTTTGTCAACAGTTTTTTTAACACCGTAAACATTGGGTTATTACTAATAATCTTACCTTTGCAGCCATGAATCCGTATAAAAAAGTTGCTTTTCATACTCTTGGCTGCAAATTAAACTTTTCTGAAACTTCTTCTGTTGCAAGAACATTTGAAGAAAAGGGGTTTGCCAGAGTTGAGCTTTCTGATTCTCCCGATGTAGTTATCATTAACACCTGTTCGGTTACCGATAATGCCGATAAAAAGTGCCGACAATTAGTTAACAAAACGCTTAAACACAATCCGAATGCTTTTATTGCGGTTATGGGATGTTATGCTCAGCTTAAGCCTCAAGAAATTGCTTCAATAAAAGGCGTTGATATTGTTTTAGGTGCAGCAGATAAATTTAAATTACTAGAACATCTTGAAACTTTTGACAAGAAAAACAGAACCGAAATTTTTCATTCAGAAATTAAAGACGTAAAAGAATTTGTTCCCGGATATTCTAAAGGAGATAGGACTCGTTCATTTCTTAAAGTGCAAGATGGCTGCGATTATTTTTGCTCGTTTTGCACCATTCCTTTAGCCAGAGGAAGAAGCAGGAGTAATTCAATTGAAGAAACTTTAAAAGTAGCCAATGAAGTAGCCCAAACTAATGTTAAGGAAGTGGTATTAACAGGTGTAAACATTGGTGATTTTGGAAAAGGAACTAATGAAACATTTTTAGATTTAATAAAAGAATTGGATAAAATAGAAGGCATTGAACGCTTTAGAATTTCATCTATTGAACCTAATTTATTGAATGATGAAATTATTGAGTTTGTTGCCCATTCTAAAAAATTTGTTCCGCATTTTCACATACCTCTTCAGTCTGGAAGTGACTTCATTCTTGAAAAAATGAGAAGGCGATATAAGTCTGATTTATACAAAAACAGAATTGAAAAAATTAAACAACTAATTCCCAATTGTTGTATTGGAGTTGATGTGATAGTTGGTTTTCCGGGTGAAACAGAAGATGAGTTTTTAAAAACATATAACTTTTTAAATGAGTTAGACATCTCCTACTTACATGTTTTCCCATACTCAGAAAGAGATAATACAACAGCTGTTAGAATTCAAGAAGACATAGTGCCGATGCATACCAGAAGTGAAAGAAGTAAAATGCTTCATATATTATCTCACAAAAAGAAAAATTACTTCTATCAAGAAAATAAAAACACTTCTCATGTAGTGTTATGGGAAAGTGACAATAATGAAGGCTTTCTTCATGGTTTTACCGAAAACTACATCAAAGTAAAAACAGCGTATGACTCTTCTCTTTGTAATACACTACAAAATGTTTCTTTGGAAGATTTTGACGCAGAACAAGTATATTCCGTGCAAGTTAACGAACCTGTGGTAATATGAATTTAGACCATTTACTGAATCAAACTACACAAATTGTATTAGAAGCAGGAGACTATATTAGAAAAGCAAAAATCAATCAATCTGACATTGAAATTAAATCCTTAAATAGCTTAGTTACCTACGTAGATAAAAACAGCGAAAAAATATTGGTTGAAGGGTTAAGTAAGGCATTGAAAGAAGCAGGTTTTATTACTGAAGAAGAAACCATTGCTCAGGAAAAAAAAGAATATAATTGGATTATTGACCCATTAGACGGAACAACTAACTTCATTCATCAATTACCTTGTTATTCCATATCAGTTGCATTAAACAAAGGTCATAAAACCATTTTAGGAGTTGTTTATGAAATCAATCAGGATGAGTGCTTTACGGCTCACATTGAAACAACCTCAAAATTGAATCAAAAAGAAATTAAAGTTACAAACACAAGCCATCTGGAAGATAGCCTTATTGCCACAGGGTTTCCTTATGACGATTTTAGTCAACAAGAGAATTATTTAAAAATTTTAGGAAGCCTATTAACAAAAACAAGAGGTGTTAGGCGATTTGGCTCAGCTGCTGTTGATTTAGTTTACACTGCATGTGGTAGATTTGATGCGTATTATGAAAGCAACCTAAATTCTTGGGATGTGGCAGCAGGAGCACTAATTGTAAATCAAGCCGGAGGAATGGTTTCTGATTTTGAAAATAAAGACAACTACATATTTGGCAAACAAATACTTGCAGGAAATAAACACATACATCCTCAAGTTCTTTCCGAAATAAAAAAATTTCATCTAAATTGAAATTGACAGATTAAAACTTTAATCTTAATTTAGCGCAAAACCAAACCACATTGACATGAAAAAAACACTACTTTTTTTAAGCTTTATAACTTGTTTAAGCTTTGTTTTTGCTCAGCAAAAATACAGCGTTTTGCCGGCAAATGTAGAGTTCCCTAGATTACCGGACGAGCAAACCTCCAAAAAAACAACCCACCAAAAATCATCTGTTTGTATTGATACCGTTAGGTATTTAATTCAAAAAGGAACTTCATATCCGGGAGTTATTATGAACAATACAACCTCTGCCAGAGGAATTGCACAATATTTTGAGGCCGGGCAGCCAATTACTGTTCATGGATTTAAGTTTCATTGTTACAATGACTCTGCAACCACTATTAAACTTATTTGCTACATGTTTGATGCTCGACCGGATTCTGCACCTTTACAACCGATTTACGCTACGGACACAATTTATGTTCAACCGGGCTACCAAAGTTATTACAACTCCAATAGTATTTATACTGCAAGATTTGATACACCCGTTAATTTCACTGGAAAAGCCTACACTTTAGCTGTTTACAATCTAAGCAACAAAAACTTAGTGATGTACTGTAACAACTGGAGTACAGCAGATGGAAAAAGCGAATGGAGAGCATCACTACTTATAGGAAGTAGCTGGTCAAGAAGTCAAAACGTAACCGTAGGCTCTGTTCCATTTAATTCTGATGCAGTATTTGAACCAATTGTTAGCTTCAATGTAGAAGCTAAATTTGTTACTGATTCTTCTTGTGTTTCGGCAGGTGTGCCCACAAAATTTTTTAACTCATCTCCATTGATGAATACACCGGTTTACAATCAAGAAAAGTTTAATAATACAAGAAGGTCTTGGTGGGACTTTGCTGATGGAAGTCCTTTAGTAAAAGCTGTTGACACTACACACACTTACGCTGTTAACCAAGATTATAATGTAATGCTATACGACACTATGCGCTCTTGGTATGGAGATGTTTGCGGAGATGTTGACACACAAACTGTAACTTACCAATTACCTGTTTCTTCATTTACGTTTAATAATACCAACTTACAGTACAACTTTACTTGTACCACCACTCCTACTCCAAATAGTGTGCTTTGGGATTTCGGAGACAATCAAACATCAACTCAACTAAATCCTACTCACACTTATGCAACCGGTGGGAATTACTTTGTATCACTAATTGTAAATAATGGTTGCGGTAATAATTTTTCAGGTCAAAACATAAACGCAGTTAATGGTATAAATTCTATTGATAAAGAAAATGGCTATCAAGTTTATCCCAACCCTGCCATAAATGAGTTAAACATTAAAGTTAACAGTGCTTTACCTACTAACATTTGTGTATTTGATAATCTAGGAAAGATAGTTTATTCCAACCCTATGAATAATGCTATTAAAATAAATACAAGTACATGGACGGAAGGAAACTATTTTGTTAAAATTTCTAATGATGAAATTACCAAAGTAGTTAAAGTAAATGTGATTAAATAGCTAAATTATAAACACCTCTTAAAAGGGAAGCAAATGCTTCCCTTTTTTATTAAAGTACTTCTTATCTTTGCAAAATGGAATTTAAACTTACTTCCGAATTTATCCCCACCGGAGACCAACCCGAAGCCATCAAGCAAATTGTAAGTGCCTACGATACCGGAGAAAAACATCAAACTTTACTTGGGGTTACAGGTTCAGGAAAAACGTTTACGGTAGCCAACGTCATCAAAGAAATTAAACAACCTACTCTTGTCTTAAGTCACAATAAAACCTTAGCCGCACAGCTATATGGTGAATTAAAACAGTTTTTTCCTGAAAATGCTGTAGAGTATTTTGTTTCTTATTATGATTACTATCAGCCTGAAGCATACCTTCCGGTTACAGATACTTATATTGAAAAAGACTTATCTATCAATGATGAAATTGAAAAACTTAGATTAAGCGCAACTACAGAGCTTCTTTCAGGAAGAAAAGACATTATTGTTGTTTCATCCGTTTCATGTATTTACGGCATTGGCAATCCTGAAAATATTCAAGGAAATGTAATAGTAATTACCAAAAACTTAAAAATTAGTCGGAATAAGTTACTTCACCAATTTGTTACGGCACTTTATTCAAGAACTACCGCTGATTTTCAAAGAGGAAATTTTAGAGTAAATGGTGATACGGTAGATATTTTTCCTGCATACACCGAAATAGCTTATAGAATAGTTTTTTGGGGAGATGAAATTGAAGAAATCTATTCATTTGACCCATTGAATGGAAATAGAATGAATAATTTGGATGCGCTTACCATATATCCCGCCAATATTTTTGTTACCAATCAACAAACTATGCATGAAGCTATTTTTGAAATACAACAAGACATGGTTAAGCAAGTGGACTATCTAAAAGAAGTAGGAAAACACTTGGAGGCAAAACGGTTAGAAGATAGAGTAACTTATGACCTTGAAATGATAAGAGAGCTTGGTTACTGTTCAGGAATAGAGAATTACTCAAGATATTTTGACGGACGACCTGCAGGCTCCAGACCATATTGTTTATTAGACTACTTTCCCGAAGATTATTTAATGGTAATTGATGAAAGTCATGTAACGGTTCCGCAAGTTCGTGCAATGTATGGTGGTGACCGTTCAAGAAAAGAAAACTTAGTAGAATATGGATTTAGATTGCCTGCTGCCTTAGATAACAGACCGCTGAAATTTGAAGAATTCTTAGGCTTGCAGGACAAAGTACTTTATGTAAGCGCAACACCTTCCGAATATGAGCTACAAATGAGCGGAGGCGTAATTGTAGAGCAAGTTATCAGGCCAACAGGCTTGTTAGACCCAATTATAGAAGTTCGTCCAAGTTTAAATCAAATTGATGATTTGTTAGAAGAAATAACCAAAAGAGCTGAAATTGACGAACGAATTCTGGTTACCACTCTGACTAAACGAATGGCAGAAGAACTGACCACCTTTTTAGAAAAAGCCGGAGTAAGATGTAGGTATATTCATTCTGAGGTAGATACCTTAGAACGAGTTGAAATTTTAAGAGATTTAAGATTAGGCTTATTTGACGTTTTAATAGGAGTTAATCTACTTAGAGAGGGGTTAGATTTACCGGAAGTTTCGTTAGTGGCAATATTAGATGCTGATAAAGAAGGATTTTTAAGAAACTTTAAATCTCTTACTCAAACAATAGGAAGAGCAGCCAGGCACATTGATGGGAAAGCCATTTTGTATGCAGATAAAATGACTGATTCCATGAAAAAAACCATTGAGGAAACGGAAAGAAAAAGAACCAAACAAATAGAGTACAACACTAAACATAATTTATCTCCTCAAGCATTAAAAAAGAGTAAACAACAAATTCTAGAACAAACCAGAGTGGCAACTAATGCCGGAGGAAGCAAAGCATATAGCGAACCTGCTGAATTTAACATAGCTGCAGAGCCTGTTTTACAATACATGAGCGCCCCTCAACTGGAAAAAGCCATAGAACAAACTAAAAAACAAATGGAAAAAGCAGCAAAAGAGCTTGATTTCATTGAAGCAGCCAGACTAAGAGATGAAATGTATGAGCTACAGAAACTTATTGAGAAGAAGAAATAATTGAAAACAATCGAATTAATAGTTATTGTGTAAATTTGTCTAATAATGAAACAACCACTAATTATTATTAGCTTACTTATTTTCCTTTTTTCGTGTAAAAAAGACCAGAAAATTCAATGTTCAAAAGAGGTTGATTCTGCCTCAATACAATGCTACAGCAAGAACGTAAATGACAGTATTAATGGTTTTGTGACTAACTATCATATTGACGGAAAAACAAAAGAAAGTGAAGGAATTTACGAAAATGGAGTGCAAAAGGGCTTTTGGAAGTTTTATTATGAAAACGGAAATATTCTAAAAGAAGGAAATTTTGCAAATGGAAAAATAACCGGGTTTTGGAAGCTCTATTATGATAATGGATTGACCAAGGAAGAAGGTGATTATCAAGATTGCCAAAAAGATGGGTATTGGAGATATTACTACAATGATGTTTCAAGACAAATTGAGTCAGAAGGAAGTTATGAGCATGGCATTAAAGAAGGAAGGTGGAAATACTATGACCAAAACGGCAAACTAGTGGAAGAAAGAGACTGTTAGTTCCAATGTCAAGCAAATTCATACAATCATACAAACAAAATTACATTTCTGAAAAAGACGATGTAAAGCCTAGCAAACTATGGCTTTACAACATTATCTATGAGTCTGACACACGTGCAGGAAAGCTATTTGACATTCTACTACTGATTTTAATTTTAATAAGTGTAGCTGACGTAATGCTTGAAAGCGTCAGAGAATTTAGAGACCAGTATGGGCTAGCTTTAAGAATTCTTGACTGGACAATTACAATACTTTTTACCATAGAATACGCAACAAGAATTTATGTTTTAACTAAACCTAAAAAATACATTTTTTCATTTTTTGGAATTATTGACTTACTTTCCATCTTACCTACCTACCTGAGTTTTTTCATTGTTGGCTCTCAAAGCTTATCGGTAATAAGAGCCATAAGACTAATCAGAGTGTTTAGAATCCTTAAGCTAGTTCGCTATATGGGAGAAGCAAACTCACTTCTCAGAGCAATTATTTCCAGTAGAGTTAAAATATTTGTGTTCTTGGGTTTTGTTTTCATTCTTACCATTATTGTTGGTTCAATTATGTACGTAATTGAAGGACCTTCTGCCGGATTTCACAGTATTCCTAGAGCGGTGTATTGGGCTATTGTAACTATCACAACTGTTGGATATGGAGATATTGCTCCACAAACTCCTATTGGTCAGTTTATTGCCGCATTAATGATGATTGTGGGTTATGGCATAATTGCTGTACCTACAGGTTTAATTACTGCTGATATTGCCATCAGTAATTCAAAAAGAGAACAACAAAACTTAAACCAAACATGTACAAATTGTAACACAAAAATTAAAGATGAAAAAGCGAAATTTTGCAGCGAATGTGGCCATAAGCTTGATTAGCCTGACACTTATATCTTGTAATGGTAGTAAAGAAGTTTCAGAAAATGGAGAAAAAACTAACTCCACCTCTACTCAAAAAAATGAAAGCACGGTTATAGTTAGTGAAAACAAACCCGAAGAAGTTTTTGAACCCGAACCCGAAGAAAAGAAAAGTAATCAAGTGGAGATAAAGCAACTTAGCTTCAACCCTAAACTAATACCCGATATGTTAGGCGCACATTACGATATTGAAAACGCAGAACTATCAGGAAACCAACTTCATATTACACTATCTTACAGTGGTGGGTGTAAAGAACATGAGTTTAATCTTTACCACAATAAAATGCTAAGCAAAAGCATGCCGCCTATTTTAAACATTTATTTAACCCATGAAAACAATGGGGATGAATGCGAACAATACATTACCAAAAAAATAATTTTTGATGTTTCGACCTTAGAAAAAGATTTTCCTGAATTGAAACAAATTAAACTACAATTAAGTAACTTTGATAAGACAATGATGTATAATAAATAATGAAGTTACTTTCGATTCTTCTTTTTTCTACTATTTCCATTTTAGGTTTTGGACAGATTAGCCAAGGCGGACAGCCCTTAATCAACTCACTTCCTTCAAATCAATACCTTACAGAAGGAATAAGCAACTTAAATGAGCTTATTGCCGAAGATGCCATAACTGATAATCAAAAAGATATCCCATGGAGGTTTGGAGTAGAAATTCCAACTCAACTTGATGTGTTATCTCAAGGAAGATGGGATATTATCGGAAATACACTTATTTGTAAGCTTGAGATTAGTTCTCCCAATGCTGTTTCCATTAACCTAAATTATAGTAAGTTTAAATTAGCACCAAAAGCCAAACTATTCATTTTCGATGAAAAGAAAACAGAAGTTTTAGGTGCTTTTACTTCTGAAAACAACTCCAAAGACGAAACATTTGCTACTAATCTAATTTATAGCGACAAAATTATTCTTCAATATGAAATACCTGCTGACAATAAAGAAACCTCCGAAATTATAATTAGTGGTATCGTACATGGCTACCGCTCACTCAAGTCAGGGCTAAAAAATTTTGGTGCATCAGGTTTATGTAACAGAAATGTAATTTGTGATTCCACATTATGGCAAGATGATGCCAGAGCTGTTGTAATGCTACTTTCTTCTAGCAATACAAGGTACTGCTCAGGCGCACTAGTTAACAACACTAGAAATGACGGAACCCCTTATGTGTTATCTGCATTTCATTGTTCTGTTGGGGCAAACTCCATATTTATGTTTAACTACTTTTCCGCACAATGTGGAACCAGCATAGACGGCAACACCACTCAAACCATTAGCGGTTGTCAAATCAAAGCTTCTAATACAACTTCTGATTTTATCTTGGTAAAACTTAACTCCACTCCGCCTTTGTCTTTTAAACCGTTTTATGCAGGATGGAATGCGGATACATTAGCATCTTATTCTTCCACAGGAATTCATCACCCAAGAGGTGATGTAAAAAAGATATCACATGATTATGACCCTGCTGTTTCCTCTGGTTATTATAGTGTAGGAAATGACCACTGGAAAGTAAAAGACTGGGATTTAGGTACAACTGAACCTGTTTCTTCAGGCTCTCCATTATTTGACCATAACCATAGAATTACCGGTCAATTACATGGCGGGAATGCAGCTTGCGGAAATGATTTTCAAGACTACTATGGTAAATTTTCTCTTTCATGGGATTTAGTGAACGACACCACCAGACAATTAAAATATTGGCTAGACCCTGATTCTACCGGAACAAAAATACTTGACCCATATAGCCCAACAACGCCATCCAAACTAAGAGATGCTGCTATGCTCACACTTACTAATATTGAGGCATACTCTTGTAAAGATTCGATTTCACCTATTATTTCTTTTAGAAATTTTGGTGCCGATACCTTAAAAACACTCACTATTTTTTATCAGTTGGATAACAACCCCACACAATTTATTGCATGGGCAGGTGCTTTGCGTTCTTACGCAGTAAACACTTTATCACTTCCTAAAATTCATACAGTGGGAGGCAATCATATTTTAAAAGTTTATACATCGGGCCCCAACGGCAGTACAGACCAGAATAATTTTAACGACACCATTATAAAAAGCTTTTTTACCAATGATCAACCAAATAACCTAACCTTAACCGTTCGAACAGATGATTATGGCTCTGAAACGTCATGGGCAATTATTGACAACCAAAATCAAGTAGTTCATTCCGGAGGGCCTTATGAAAACAAAATAGGGGGTGAAACCCTTGTCCACTCTATATGTTTAGCGAATGAGTGTTACCAATTTGTTATTAAAGATGCCGTTGGAGACGGAATGTGTTGTGCATACGGTAAAGGATATTATTTACTTACCAATGATTTGAACGGAGACACCTTGGCTTTTGATACCAACTTTACAACTACTACAGATACTCAATTATTTTGTTTAGATACTTGTAAATTCTTTATTACTAGCCAAATTACCCATAGCACTAACTCCACAAGTAATGACGGAAGTATTGATGTTACAGTAAACGGAAACAAAGGACCTGTTTCCTACATTTGGTCAACCAGTGATACTACTGAAGACATTTCCGGCTTAGCTCCCGGAGTTTACACTTTAATTGTAACCGACTCTGTAGGTTGTAGTGACACTATAAGTTTTACAGTTAGTTTTGGAAATGCCATAAATGAATTATCCTCCAACCAAATTTCCATCTATCCAAATCCATTTAATGACATGCTTTATCTCAAAACAGATTTAATTGGAGATTATAAACTAAGACTCTATGGATTACTGGGGCAGGAAATACTAAATCAAAACATCTACTTCAATAATGAAGTAAAGGAAATTGATGTTCAATTTTTGAATAAAGGAATTTACCTGTTAGAGATAAGTAACAGTAAACAGAGTATCGTAAAGAAACTAGTTAAACGCTAACTACTTTCCCCAAACATGGCTGTTTTTATGCTTTTGATTACCAATTTTTCCGGTAGAGTTTACTTTCGCTCCTTTACTGGAAGAACAGGCATCAAACACAAGAGCCACACCCGCTAATACTAACACTGAAAAAAGAATATTTACAACAATCTTTTTCATAATCTTTTGGTTTGTACCTACAAAGTTAGGTATTTTATATTAATTATACTCATTCATCAGTATTTTGTTTTCATTAAAATACCGCTCATGTAAAAAGCTGCTCTATTCTTTTGAGCATTATGAGTAATTACTAAATTTATCTTCTTTAAAATTAAATCATGCAAAAAATTAAACTCTTACTATCAGTTATTATTATAAGTACGCTTTCATTAAGCGCACAAAAAAAGAAATCCTCAGGCGATAATGAAGGTGACAAGTGGAACAGCGGAACATTTTCTGGTTTAGCATTTAGAAGTGTCGGTCCTGCATTAATGTCAGGAAGAATTGCAGACATTGCCGTTAATCCTAATAATCCTTCGGAGTATTATTTAGCCGTTGCATCGGGTGGTGTGTGGAAAACAGAAAATGCCGGAACTACCTTCTCTCCTATTTTTGACGGTGAAGGCTCTTATTCAACAGGCTGTGTAACCATTGACCCTAATAATACGAACATTGTTTGGGTAGGTTCGGGAGAAAACAACAACCAAAGAAGTGTGGCTTACGGTGACGGAGTATATAAATCTGAAGATGGCGGAAAAAGCTGGAAAAATATGGGCTTAAAAGAGTCAGAACACATTTCTAAAATTATTGTTCATCCAAATAATTCTGATGTAGTATATGTTGCAGCTTACGGCCCACTTTGGAAAGAAGGCGGTGATAGAGGAATTTACAAAACTACTGACGGTGGCGAAACATGGAACAAAATTTTATCTGTAGATGAGCATACAGGTTTTGCAGATTTAATTATGGATCCAAAAAATCCACAGGTATTGTACGCTTCTGCTCACCAAAGAAGAAGACATGTATTCACTTATGTTGGCGGTGGTCCGGGTTCAGGCTTACATAAATCAACTGACGGTGGAAAAACCTGGAAGAAAATCAATACCGGTTTACCTAAAACTGATTGAGGAAGAATTGGTTTAGCTATTTCCCCTATTGACTCTGATGTACTTTACGCTATTGTGGAAGCATCTGATAATAAAGACGGTTTTTACAAATCTACTGACAGAGGAGCAAGCTGGGTAAAGCAAAGCGACCACTCTACCAGCGGAAACTATTACCAAGAACTGTATTGTGATTTGTTTGACGTAAACAAAGTTTACTCTATGGATACCTGGTTGCACCATACAGAAGACGGTGGCAAAACTTTTAAAATGACAGGAGAAAAGAGTAAGCATGTGGATAATCATTGTATGTGGCAAGACCCCAATGATGCCAACCATTGGCTAGTTGGATGTGACGGAGGATTATATGAAACCTGGGATGCTGCTAAAAACTGGCAGTATAAAGCCAATCTACCTATTACACAGTTTTATAAAGTTGCCGTTGACCAAGCTACACCTTTCTATAATATTTATGGTGGAACGCAAGATAACAACAGTATGGGCGGACCTTCCAGAACAACTAATGCAGCCGGAATTGTAAACTCTGACTGGTATATTACCAATGGCGGTGACGGATTTGAATCTCAAATAGACCCTGTTGACCCTAATATTGTTTATGCACAAGCACAATACGGCTGGATTGTAAGATATGATAAGAAAAGTGGTGAGTCTGTAGGGATACAGCCAATGCCGGGCAAAGGTGAGCCTGCTTACCGATGGAACTGGGACGCACCATTATTGATAAGCCCACATAATCATAAACGACTTTATTTCTGTGCGAACCAAGTATTCAGAAGTGATGACATGGGTGATTCATGGAAAGTGATTAGTGGTGATATGACTCGTCAAATCGATAGAAACTTAATTCCTGTGATGGGTAAAATTCAAAGCCCTGATGTGGTGATGAAGAACAAATCAACTACTATTTACGGCAATATTGTTGCGCTTGACGAATCTCCAAAGCAAGAGAATTTGTTATACATTGGAACGGATGACGGCTTGGTTCATGTAACCGAAAACGCAGGCGGTACATGGAAAAAAATAAGTTCATTTCCGGGAATTCCTGATAAAACTTACGTGAATCAGTTGAAAGCATCTAAGCATGATGCGAATGTAGTGTTTGCCGTATTTAACAATCATAAAAACGGAGATTTTAAACCGTACATTTTAAAGAGTACAGACAAAGGAAGCAGCTGGACATCTATCAGCGGTAACTTACCTGCTAAAGGAACAGTTTATTGTATTGAGCAAGACCATGTAAACCCTGACTTACTTTTTGCAGGAACGGAGTTTGGCGTTTTCTTTAGCAAAGACGGTGGCAATAAATGGGTTCAACTGAAAGCAGGATTGCCTACCATTGCTATCAGAGACATGGAAATTCAACAAAGAGAGAATGATTTAGTACTGGCTTCTTTCGGTAGAGGTTTTTATGTACTGGATGATTATTCACCTTTGAGAACCGTAACGGATGAAGTATTGGCTAAAGAAGCACATATCTTCCCTGTGAAGAAATCATTGATGTTTATTGAGTCTAGTCCGCTAGGTGGAAGAAAAAAATCTAACCAAGGAGAATCGTATTATACGGCTGACAACCCGCCTGTGGGAGCTAACTTTTACGTTTACTTAACTGCAGATTACAAAACGCTAAAAGAGAAAAGACAAGAAGCAGAGAAAAAGGCTAAAGAAGCCAATCAGCAAATAAAATATCCGACAAGAGAGGAATTAATTGCAGAAGCAAGAGACGAAAAACCTAAGTTACTATTGGTAATTAATAATGATAAAGGTGAAACGGTAAAGAAAATTGAAATGGGCGCTTCTCCGGGAATTAATAAAGTCACCTGGGATTTTAGAGAAGTAACTACTACCGCTATTTACCTCAATAAAAAAGAGCCGGGAAGATATGAATCGGCTGATGAGGGTTATTTAGCTTTACCCGGAAAATATACCGCTATGGTGTATAAAATAGACGGAAAAGAGGTGACCAAATTAACTGATGCCGTTCCGTTTGAAATTGAAATGCTGAACAACGCTACTTTACCTGCTAAAGACAGAGCCTCACAAAAACTGTTTATTGATGATTTAGGCGAAGCCAGAAGACAGTTAAGAGCGTTAAGTTCTTTGAAAGAAGAAAATCAGAATAAGCTGAAATACATTGAGCAGGCAATTATTGAATATCCTACACTTAACGTAGAGCTTTACGGAAAAGTAAAAGATTTGAAAGATAAGCTGCACAATGTAGGTATTGAACTTTACGGTAATAGTGAGCTTGGAAAACAAGAAGTAGAAACCTATCCTAGCTTGTTTGAGCGTGTAGAAACCTCTGTATGGTATTTATGGGGAAGCCGCTCTGCTCCTACCGGTTCTGCAAAAACTAATTTAGCCATTGCAAAAGATGAAATGAGCGGAACAAAAACCAAATTAGAAGAAGTGGCAAAAGGAGTAAAAGAATTAGAAAAGGTATTGAACGACAACAAAGTGCCTTATACGCCTAACCGAACCGATTTTAAAGAAGAATAATTCTTTTAGCTAAAGCCCTCAGCATAGCTGGGGGTTTTGCTTTTATGGAATAGCCTTTAAACTTCATCTAAGATTTATTGTTACGTAAAAAGTAAAATATGAAAAAAATCATTCTTTCAATCTGCTTTATCACTACATCCTTCTTTGTTTTTTCCCAAAGTAATAAGGTTGTAAGCAGTATTGAGCGACAAAAAGAAAGCAGTTGTTATACCGGTGAAAGCTTAAGTCGATGCCTCCCTGTTACCGCAAAAATAAGTACGCCCAACGGAAATGTAGCAATTCAAGATTTGAAAGAGGGAGACCCGGTTTACTCTACCGATAAGGAAGGAAACAAAGTAATTGTTCCTATACAAATGAAAACAGAAATAAGACTTGATGTAATGCATGAATTTGTAGAAATTACATTAGCGGACGGCAGAAAATTAAAAGCTTCTGCCTCTCACCCGGATGCTAATGGTAAAGCGTTAAACGAGTTAAATCAAGGAGATGTTTTGGACGGTTCAGCTATAGTGGCGAAAGAAAGTATAATTGTGTCTGATGCGATTACAATGGACATACTTCCTGAAAGCTTAACTAAAGCTTATTGGGCAGATGGCGTTCTGGTGAATTCAACCATTACTGAATTTGAACTTGAAACCAAATTATTTGAAGAGGAAGAAAAAAGAAAACAAGATGAGTTAGTTTTTGATTTTGCCGATAAAGAGGCAGAATTTCCGGGAGGGGTGACTGAAATGATGAAGTTTATAAGTAAAAATATCACCTATCCTGATATGGCAAAAGAAAAGGAAATACAAGGAAACGTTTATGTTCAATTTGTGGTGAAAAATGATGGTAGCATAGCCGACATATCTATTGTAAAAGGGTTGGAGGAAGGTGAAGAAACAGGAATACATGCCGAAGCCATAAGAGTTATAAAGCTAATGCCCAAATGGACGCCCGGCCAAGTAAGCGGAAAAAATGTGAACACAAAGTTTGTTTTACCCATCAGGTTTATGCTTAGATAATGGCTAATATATTTCATTCGATAGCTTCATCGGCTTAAGCTAAGTAAATTTAGTTACCTTTATGGTAATTTAACACATCAACATCCCTTATGAATTTTAATATAGCCGAATTGA
>ERZ869936.1580-NODE-1580-length-15846-cov-5.934710_pt1 | contig 15846 bp, 12 predicted proteins | sample MGYA00520876_ERZ869936 | MGnify/ENA primary metagenome ERZ869936 (study PRJEB32218, sample SAMN09650985) | biofilter metagenome | isolation source: enrty point of leading RO module | place: Saudi Arabia: Thuwal, RO plant located on Red Sea | collected 2016-02-17 ...
ACCACGCGATTCAGTCTTCAGTCCGACCGCATTCTGGTCATGCCCGAGGGCCGGACCGCCTCCGAACTCGACCGCCACGCCCGCCGGATCGCCGAAGCCTGCGTGTCCCGCGGATGGCGCTTCGGCGACCGGCTCCACGTCCGCCTCTGGGGCGACAAACGCGGCGTTTGAGAAAGCAAGGACCGCGCGACCCCAGTCGCGCCTCGTCTGACCTCCGGGGCGCGAGTGGGCTCGCGCGGTCCGCCCCAGCCGTTTTCCCGCAACTTCCCGCTGGTTCGAGGGTTGTTTCCGGCAGAAGATCTCTCCGAAATGAGTCGCGAACCACAAATCGACCCCAAGGACCCCGTGTGGGACCTGCTGCGTCAGGCGCCCCGGCGCCAGGCCGGTCCGCGGTTTGTCGATGACACCGTGCGGGCCACCCGGCTCTCGGGTGCCAACGAACCGTGGTGGCGTCGGCTCTGGATCCCGCTCTCGCTGGGTGGTCTCGCCACGGCCGGCACCGCCGCCGTCGCACTGTTCATGATCAGCCAGCGACCGCAGGTCCCGATGCCGCCGGAGGTCGTCGAGGCCCCGCCTTCCCGGACCGAGTCTCTCGACGTCCTCGATGATTTCGTCCGCTCGGAGACCCTCAGCATCGCCGCCGAATATCCATCGGAATTCACCGATGCCGAACTGGTCAGCCTGATCGCCTACTGAGTCGCCGTGCCTCCGGCCCTCATCTTCGATCTCGACGGCACCCTGGTCGATTCGCTGCCCGGCATCGCCGCCGCCCTCAATGCGGCCCTTCGTGAGCACGGCTTCCCGGATCATCCGATGCAGAAGGTCGCCGGATTCGTCGGTTCGGGGGCCTTCCTGCTCTGCCGCCGCGCCATCCCCCCCGGGGCGTCCGACCCCCACGCCCGCAAGGTCGAGCAGGCCTTCAAGCGCCTTTACGCCGAACATTGGCCGGAGGGCACCACGCTCTTCCCGGGCATCGGTTCACTGATCGAACGCCTCGCGGACGGCGGGCGCCGCCTCGCCGTGCTCTCCAACAAGCCCGACGCCTTCACCCGGGAGATGGTCGATCACCTGTTTCCCCGGCGCCCTTTCGACATTGTCCGCGGACAGATCGACGGCTCGCCGCGCAAGCCCGACCCTGCTTCCGTCCGGCCCCTCCTCGATTCCTGGCATCTCGCCCCGGACGCCTGTCGCCTGATCGGCGACTCCGACATCGACCGAGAAACGGCCGAAGCTGCCGGCATCCCCTTCATCGGGGTCGCATGGGGCTACCAACCGCCGGAAAACCTCGGCTCCCGGGTCGCCGAGGACGTCCGCGGACTGGAAACCCTGCTGGTTTCCGGCTGAGCGGCCGCATGCCACAGTTTTTGCCAGATCTTCATGGCATCTTCTCAAGATCTGGCACAGAATCTCCGATGGATGGACCGGATAGAACCGGAGATCCTCAACACCAACCCGAAAAAGGAGACACACGATGCAAACAGAAAACGTGAACCTGCCCATCACGGTGACCGTCCGTCACGAATCCGTGACCGACTCCCTGCGCGACTACGCAATCAAGAAAATCGAGAGGCTGAATCTCGAATACCCGCGCATCATCGAGGCCAAGGCGGTTCTGGACGTTCAGAAAAACCGGCACATCGCCGAAATCCTTCTCTTCTGCGCCAACCACATCGTCATCGACGCCACCACCGAGGGGCCGGACATGTATGCCGCCATCGACGAGACGATCGACAAGGTCGCCCGCCGCATGCGCAAGCAGAAGACCCGCCTGATGAAAAAGCGGCGGCCGCACCGCAACGAGTCGATCCGTTACATCGACGAAAGCTACTTCGACGAGTCGGTACTCGACCACCCGGAGGAATCCGAGCACGACCCCGAGCCCTTCATCATCCACAAGGAGCGCTACTCGCTGCGCACCATGTACAAGGAGGACGCCGTCATGGAACTCGAACTCTCCGACCGCCCCTTCATCCTCTACAAGAGTGCCCGCCGCGGCTGCCTGAGCATCATCTGGCGCCGCAAGGACGGTGAGTATGCGTCGATCGACATCAACCAGTAAAGACGCACCTTCACACCCCGAGGCCGGTCTCCAACGCGGAGGCCGGCCTTTTCGCTATCCGGCGCTCAGATCCTAGGATCGAAACGAAACACCTCGGGGTTCTGAACACGCAACCCGGAGGCATCCGGATGGCGGGGATTGAGCAGCAACACGGACTCCTCCGGGATGATCGTGCTCGGCAGTCGCATGGCCGGCGTCGCCGCTTTTTTCAGCCACGTCTCGCCGAACCGCCGCGCCGTCGGCGAGGAGGGGAGTTCCCGCCACGCCTTCGGCAGCCGACCCGGCACATCGATCCATTTGTCCGCCACCTCGACCTCGAAGATTCGCCAGTCCAGCGCCAGCACCTCCCGCGGCGCGTGGACCACGATCTCCAGGGCGGCGAGCGCCCGCGATTCCGCCAGATAAACCGCCGGCAGACCTGGCGGATTCCACCGTCCGCCGGCGATCCGGGCACCCTCGCCGCTCATCGCGTCGTGCGCCCAACGCGCCTGCACGATGCGGAAGAAGGTCGCCATCCTCAGGAAAAGACGCCGTGCTCGAGGCGCATCAGCAGCGCCTCCACCTCGCGGGCGCCGACCTCGGTGTCGGCATAGTCGAGCGGGCATTCGCCGTGAAAGGCGACCGCCGGCGCCGCCAACCACGAACGCGCCCCCTCCTCACAGCCAAGCGCCTCCTCCGCCCGGGCGAAAAGCCGCACGAAGCGCACCAGACGATCCGACTCCATCCGATCCAGATGCCCGGATTTCTTTCGCCGGTGGAGCGTCGCCCGCGACATCCCGAGCAGGCCGCCAAGGCGATCTTCGGTGAGGCCCAGCAATCCCCGCGCCGCCTGGAACTCGGCCATCGGAAGCCCCTGCCGCACCCGCTTGACGACATACGGCGCCTCAGGCTCGTGCAGCGATCCCGCGCCTTCCATCTCCTTCACGATGCGCGCATACAATCCGCCCTGTCCGCTCTGATCCACATGCAACTTCTAATCCCTCCATATGAATCCTTCAAGCACTTTTTCCCGTCCCACCGGTCACGGCACCTTCACCCACCTCTTCAGCTTCGTGCTCAGGAGCCATGTTTCGATCTCCGCCTCGGGATGAATCCCGGCAAGCAGCTTGCGATACGCCCGCATCTGACCTGCGTAGCGCTCACGCAATGCCTCGTCCGACTCCACGGCATCCGTCTTGAAATCGATCAACTCGACCCGCTTGCCGCCGTCGAGGACATGCAGCCGATCAATCACCCCGCTCATCCATTTCCCCTCCACGATCCCCTCCACCGCCTGTTCGCGGAAGAGCCCGGCCTCCCGTCCTCCGCGCTCGAAGCGCCCACGCACCCCCGGCTCCGCCAGCACCGACGCCACCGTTTCCCCGGCCTCGCCCGGCGGCAAATCCACCACCTCCTCATCCACCCAGCCCACCCGCTCGAAGAGCGCGTGCACCTCGTTGCCGAAAAGACGTCCACCGCACGAGCCGCCGCCTTCGAGCATCTCCACCTTCTCCCCGCTCGGCGTCGCCCGCGCCCGACGCGGCACCGCCTCACCGAGCGCCACCGCCGTCGCCACCTCCGGCTCCTTGCGACGACCGAATTCCTCCATCCACGCCGAATCCCCCTCCTGCCACACCACCCCGCCCCCTTCGGCCCCGACCGAGCGCATCACCCAGTTCGCCAGCGAGGCGAAGTCGTCGGCATCCTTGCGGCTCTTCGGCGGCTGCGGCAGCAGCACGTAGAGGCCGCGCTTGGCCCGCGTCAGCGCCACATACAGCACGCACATCGCCTCGTAGCACTGCGCCTCGCCCCAGCGCGCCTCCGCCTCCCGCAGCGCCGGCACCTTCTCGCGCACCCAGCGCGCCGGGTTCTGCAGGACCCATCCCTTGCCCTCCGCGACGTCGAACTTCCCCGCGTCCGGCACCTGCCGGTCCTCGATTTCCGGCAGGATCACCACGTCAAATCCCAGCCCCTTCGACTTGTGCACCGTCATCACCTGCACCGCCGCCGTCCCCGGGCTCTGGGAAATCTCCAGCCCGGTGATCCAGCGCAGCGCCTCCCGCGCCCCGACCCCGCCCCCCACATCGAAGGCCGCCAGCGCCCCGATCACATCCCCCGCCCGCCGCCGACCGAACTCCGAAAGCCCCTCCCACAGCGGCTCGATCACCCCCTCCAGCATCCCGGCGAAACCCCGCTCCGGCGCCTCATGCATCAGCCCCTCCCAGCGCTTCCAAGACTCCTCCCCGTATTTCTCTAACAATATCTTCTCCAGCCCCGACATCGCCACCACTCCGCGCGCGAAATCATCCGCCGGATCCGCCAGCCATGCCACCAGTTGGAAAAGCGCCACGCCCACCGGACTGTCCGTTGTCGGCTTCCGCGCACCCTCCTCGATCACATCGAAGCCCTCCATCCGCAGCCGCTCCGCCACCTCGGCCACCTGCGTGTTCGTCCGCACCAGCACCCCGCAACTCAGCTCGCGCTCGCCCACGCCGAGCTCCCGCATCAGCTCCACCATCCGGTCGCGCCGCTCCTCCGCCTTGCCCTCGACCACCTCCACGCGGCTCTCTCCGCTCAGCTTCGGCCGCGCCGCGACATGATCCTCCCACTCCCAGCGCGCGTTCACGGCTTCGCCGAAAAGATCGGCGATGGTCCCGCGATCGCCGCACACCCGGTTGACAAGTGCCAGCACCGCCGGACACGAGCGCCACGACTCGGGCATCGACTTCACCGTCAGCTCACCCGCGTAGCGACCCTTCACCTTGTCGAAAAGCCGCACCTCCCCGCCGCGCCAGCCGTAGATCGCCTGCTTCTTGTCGCCCACCACGAAGAGCGAACCCTCCGGATCGCTCGCCGCCTCGTCGAGCAGCGGCTCCATCCCGACCCACTCCGCCCGACTCGTGTCCTGGAACTCGTCGAGCAGCCAGTGGTCGTAGCGCGCGTCGAGACGGAAATCCACCGCCTCGCGCCGCAGCCGCGCGTCCTCGCTGGAGACCCATTTCCCCATCAGCACCTTCACATCGTCGAAGCCCAGCATCCCGCGCCGCCGCAGCCGCCGGTCGCACTCGCGATCGTATCTCGCCACCAGATCCAGCACCGCCCCGGTCCGCTCCACCGCCGCCGCCAGCTCGCAGCGCACCAGCAGCCCCAACATCCCGCGAAACGCATCCTCCGCCACCGGCCCGGGCGTGAACTCCTTGTAGTGCTTCAACTCCAGCGGACCTCCCACCGCCAGCCACTCGCACACCCCCTCAAACATCTTCCCCGCCGTCCCCAGCGACCCACTGCCCACCGTGTGCATCTCCAGCGCATCGATCAGCTTCTCGTAGGCCTGATCCTGACCCTTGCGCGTCCACTCGATGGTCGAAGCGCTCTTCCGCAGCGAAGTCGCGAAACCCCGCTTCTCCTCCTCCCAGCGCTCCACCGGAGGCAGCTCGCCGAAGGCCACCTGCAGCCGCGCGGCATCGCCCGCCGAGTCCGATTTCCAGCGTCCGTGCCACGCCTTGAAAAACTTCCCCAGCGGCTCGCTCACCCCGCGTTCCTCCCGGCCCACCGTCGCCCGCTTGAAAGCGTGCAGGAATTCCTCCGCCTCGCCGCCCTCCAGCGCGCTGCCGAGGATGTCGGCGAGGATGTCCGACAGCGCCGCCTCGAGCTTCGGACCCTGCACCAGTTCGAATTTCCCACCGGTCAACCCCAGCTCGTACTGGAAACCTCTTACCACGCGGGTGAAGAACCCATCCATCGTCCCGAGCTGGAACCGCGGCAGCGCCCGCACCACCTTCTCCAGCGTCTCCACCACCGCCACCTCAGCGCCGATCGCTTCGCTCAAAGCCACCGCCTTCGCGCCATCGCGCGCCGCCTCGCCCAGCTTCGACAGCACCGAATCAGCGAACTCGCCCGCCGCCTTGCGCGTGAAGGTCAGCGCCACGATCCGCTCCGGGTCCACGCCCTTCGCGCCGACCATCCCGATCACCCGGTTGCCGAGCTGATAGGTCTTCCCCGATCCCGCCGAGGCGAGAATCAGCAGGTTTTTGTCCAGGATCTCCTTCATGCCTTCACCTCCTCCGCCATTTCCCCGAGCACCCGCCCGCAGCCGAGCAGCGCGAAATCATCATACTGCACCCGCTCCGCCGGCGGCCAGAAAGCGCGCGCCTTCACCCTCCCGATCACCCACTCCGCGCAGGCCAGCGCCGAATCGCGATCCGCCTCCGTGAAGCCCTCCCACAACGACACCCCCACCTCGCCCTCGCTCGCACCGATCACGATGTAGCCCATCGCATCGATCTCGCCGAACTCCGCCGAATAGATCGGCACCTGCAGGTTCGTCCACCGCACCGGCTTGCCCTTCGCGTTGGCACCGAGCACCGCATCCACCCCTTCCAGATGCGCCGGCAGCACCGTCGCCGCCGTCATCCCCACCCGGTGATCCTTCTCCACCTCCTTGAGCGTGTTGTAGGTCTTGTAGTCAAGCACCCGGCGGCGCCCGTCCGCATGACGGTCGATGCGATCGACCTTCCCCACCAGCGTCACGCCGCCGATCTCGCGCTCGAACTTCTCCTCCACCGCCTCCACCTCCCAGCCCGCCGCCCGCTCGCAGGCCTGCAGCCGCGCGAACCACGACAGCCGCTGCCGCGCCCCCTCCGCCTGGATCCGCACCGCCAGTGGCGGATGCACCCCGTGCTGCTCCTCCACCACACGCTCCAGCTCCGCGTGCAGCCATTCCTCCAGCGCCTCGGATTTCGAGAAATCCCGCGCCTCCCGATCCAGCCCCCAGCGTTCCAGAACGATGTGCACCGCGTTGCCGAAATCCCGCGCGTTCCACTCCACCCGCTCCGGCTCCCGCGCATACATCTTCACCCCGTGTTTCAGATAGAAGCGCAGCGGGCACGCCAGGTAGTCGCGCAGCGCGGTCACGCTCAGCCGCGGCTTCAGCTCGACCGTCGGAACCCGCCACTGCCAATCGGCCTGCCATTTCATCCCCGCATCCGGCGGCTCCACCTCCGCGAAAAGCAGCTCCACCCGTCGCGCCAGCTCCTCGCCGCTCGCCGCCAGCAGCAGCCTCGATGGCAGCAAGGCATCTCCATCGGCACTCGATTTCGCCAGCAGCAAATCCAACCGCCCGTGCGCCTTGCGCGACTCTGTTAGAGCCTTCAGCACATACGCATCCCGCGCAGCGCGGCGCCCATCGGTCGTCAGCCCCAGCAGCTCCCGCACACCCTCCGAGAGCCACGCATCCGTCGCCGGAGCCGCCGGCACCCGGCCCTCGTTCATCCCGCAGATCACCAGATGCGTGCCCGGCTCGTGCAGCAGCTCCAGCCACCCCTGCACATCCGCCACCCGCCCGTCCGGCGCCTCCTTCACTCCTTCCGAAAGCCCGGCCACCAGCAGGTCCAGCCAGAAGGCCGCATCGCGCCGCACCTGACCCATCACCGGCTCCATCGCCACCAGCCAATCGCGCACCTCGCTCCATTTCCCCTCCGCATCCACCCGGTCCAACAAGCGCCCCATCGCCTCCCCGAATGGCTGCCGCAAGAACGCCCCCCGCACCGCCTGCAGCTTCTCCATCGTCTCCGCCGCAAGCCGTGGCTCCCGTGGCTGCTCCGGCCCGGAGCAGGCCGTCTCAGCGGCGGCCCGCCGCTCTTCCTCCATCTTCTCCATCCTCCCCACATCCTCCCCCGTCCTCACCAGCCCGCGATCCCGCATCGTCGAGAGCTGCACCACCCGCCGCGTCCGCAACCCGCCGACCAGCGCCGACGTTTCCCCCATCCCCAGCAGATCGATCGCCGTCGCCACTTCCGGCCGTGCCAGCCAGCTCCGCCACAGCGAAAGCCACCCGCGCACCCGCGACACCGCCCCGCCCGCCGGATTGTGCACCGTCCAGCCCTCGCGACCGAAGGCCCGCACCAACTCCTCCGCCGTCTCCTCATCCGCCGAGCCCAGCGCCAGCTCGTCCGACGCCGTCCCCGCCTCCGCCACCCGCGCCACCGCGCGCTGCGCCTGCTGCCGCGGATCCGCCGTCAGCTCCACCCCGCCCGTCTCCGGCCACTCCATCTCGACATCCCTCCAGCGCTCCAACAAAGGCCGCCCGAACTCATCAAACCCCGCCTCCTCCGGCCCGCCGACGAGACACGTCACCTCCGCGCCCTCCAACCGCTTCACCACCGCCTCCGCCAGATCCGGCACCCCGGCCAGCACGATCCGCCCCTCCGCCGGCTCGGTCACCAGACGCTCCAGCGCCCGCGACCTCCCCATCAGCCCCCATTTCGAAAGCAGCGCCTCCTTCGCCCGCCACAGATCTCCCAGCTCCGACCATCGCTCCACCTCCACCGATTTCCCCAGCCGCCGCGCCGCCATCTCCGGCGTCAAGCCCGCCTCCTGCAAGGCCCGCTCCAGCGTCATCAACGAGTTCGCCAAAGCCAGCGCCCAGCCGGCTTCCTCCTCCCGCCCCGGAGGACTCGGAAACACGTTCGCAAACCGCTCCCAATCCCGCACCCCCTCCAGCGCCTCCACCCAGGCCAAGACCTCCGCCGCCGTCGGCGCCGCCCCGTCCGTGCGGATCAGATCCCCCGGCGTCGTCACCCGCGGCGCCAGACAGCCGCCCTTCTCCGCCAGCGCCTCGCGCAGCCGCCGCCCGGCTTGCGCCGTCGGCACCACCACCAGCATCGAGGGCATCTCCTCCCGCCGCTCCCAAAGCCACGTCACCACCGCCTCCAGCAACGGCCCGTCCCAACCCAGAAACACCCGTCGATCCATCGCTCCGATTCATGCCCGAACCACCTCGCGGGCGGAAGCAAAAGCATCGGTGGCAGACCCGCTTTCCCTACTCCTTCGAGCGGGCCTTCCCGTAGGCCTCGATGATCCGCCCGACCACCGGGTGCCGCACCACGTCCTCGCCGCCGAAGCGGAGGAACCCGATGCCCTCGATCTCCGCCAGCGCCCGCTCGGCTTCGGCCAATCCGGAGGGAATGCTCGGTTTCAGGTCGATCTGCGAGGAATCGCCGGTCACCACCATCCGCGACTCCTCGCCGAGCCGCGTCAGCGCCATGAACATCTGCTCCCGGGTCGTGTTCTGCGCCTCGTCGAGAATCACGAAACTCCGCGACAGCGTGCGCCCCCGCATGAAGGCCAGCGGGGCGATCTCGATCGTGCCGTCCTCGAGGTAGCGCTCGCCCTCCTCGGGGCCGACCATGTCGTGGATCGCGTCGTAGAGCGGCCGCAGGTAGGGCGCCACCTTCTCGCGCAGGTCGCCGGGCAGGAAACCCAGCGCCTCGCCGGCCTCGACCGCCGGGCGGGTCAGCACCACCCGGTGCACCCGCTTGTCCTTCAGCATCGAGAGCCCCATCGCCATCGCCAGATACGTCTTGCCGGTCCCCGCCGGGCCCAGGCCGAAGGTCACGTCGCAGGCCTCGATCATCCGCACATAGGCGAGCTGGTTCGGCGTCTTCGGCGCCACCGGCCGGCGCCCGCGCCGCCCGAGCAGGCGCACTTCGGAAAGCCCGCTCACCCCCGTTTCGCCGCCCCGCACCCCGACCTCGACCGCCAGACGGAAGTCGCGCGCCGTGATCTCCGCCCCGCCGCGCTTCGCCTGCTCGAGATCGCCGAATACCCGCTTCGCCGTCTCCACGCCCTCCGCCGGGCCGACGATCAGGATCCAGCCGTCGCGCGTCACCGTCCGCACCGCCAGCGCCTGCTCCAGAAAACGCAGCTCGCCGGTATCGTTGGCGAACAGCGAATGCAGGAACGGAGCGGTCTCGAACTCCAGCTTCACCTCGACCTCGTCGGCAATCATCGCCGCCCTCCCTAGTCGCCCCCGCCCCAGAAATCAACACCGCGTCACAAGAAACCGGGTTGGGCAGACCTGCATCACTGCAACCTGCCGCACGAAATCCTCAACCTTCATTCAGGGCTGTTTCACCAACTGCTCAGGATTGAGTTGCTTGAGCAGGTTTTGCTTTGGATCAAATTCCAAGTTTCGATCGTTCGGGCTTGGGTTGAAGTAGTAGGTGAACTCGACACTGCCAAAGGTCGGAAGGTTTTTCTTCTCATCACCCCACCAGGCTTCTTCACGCTGCACTGGCACGTAGTTGATCCTGCCCCAAAGCTTCCCATAATGAGCACTGACAATTCGACCATCCTCACGCTTGACTCGAGTCCGGAAGAAGTAGCCATTTGCTTTTCCGTTCTCGGACGAGTCCTCAAACGAAGTCTGTTCTATTCTCAGTGCAGGGAGTTGCTCATAGCCGCTTTGCGGACTCAAGTGCGGCATCTTCATTTCGCTGACCGAAAACCACCCGTTCTCTTCGTTAACGCGAACCAATCCTCCGTGTTCCCCGAAGTCGATCTCAAGGGTCGCAACACCATCTGCCTTGAGTTCATTGGTTTCGGGATCGATGATCTTTGGCACTGAACGAATACGCATGTCGCTGTTGACACCCTTGCCGTGCGGTTCGACCCAGTCACCAACTTCAAAATCATAGCCTAGCCATGCATCGCGAACAGGAATGTCCATGCGGACGCGTTTGGCGTAAAGGGCAGTGGGGTTCCGGATCTTTCTCATGGTGATCGAAGCCCTTAAATCCACCCTTTCCTTCATTGGCAATTCTACCTCACGATCTCTAGAGTCAACACCTTCGCGAATGAAGGGATCGAATTGAAATAGCTCATCAATAGGGTATTCGTGCCTTGCTGGAGCTGTCGAGGGGTAGTAGCCCTCTTTCTGAGCAAATACGCCAATAGTGGAAAGCGCTCGAAATTGAAGTAGGCATTTCCCGTCCCTGCCAGACTTTCCTGTGTCACGACGAAACTCCTCTTTGAGATTCAACATGTAGTCACTCGCCTTAACATCAACTCCTTCTACAGGAAGGCCATTATCTGAGACGCATTCTAACTCAAAGTTTACTAAAGGAAGCTTCTTAACATAGTCAGACTGCCCGAATGTCAGATCCGAAAACATCAATGTGATAACAGCAAATATTCGAAATAATCTAATCTTCATTCAATCCTCCCTTGCTAACGGACTTGGCATACATCTCCCTGACATACGTGGCTCCGATACTGACAAAATCACCATGCTGCCAGTCTTCTTGAAAATTTTCATCGCGTTGTTGCAAATCCGGCCAGCCGTTCTTGTGTTCGTTCATATTGAACTCGTCCATATTTTCGACCACGTTTGCGGCGGCAGCAAACGACACGCTCGGCATGGCCGTAGCAAGAATGACCCATTGGGTGTCTTTCTGTCCCGCCAATTCACTGCCTTGGGCCGGGGTATGAGGGTTTTGCCAAGCAAACCCTCCATAATCGGGCCAATTATTATTCGCGTCATTGGTGGGTGCATAGAGGGCATCGTAAGCAGGCGAATCAAACCGCTTGAACAAAGTAAACTGTGCGAGGTGCTCGTCTGTATACAGTCCATTTGCCAGATTCTGGTTAGATTGAGCAGCGGTATAAAGACTGTAGACTCCAGGAGGATGAAGCGGATCTCCTTTGCCCATTCCTTTATGTCCGGGACTTTCTCCATAAGGGCCAATATGTTGCCATCCTCCATGGTTTCTCTGGAAAGCCGCTGCAGCTACGCTAGTACCGCCTTTGATGAATTCCTGACTTACCCAAGAGTATCTACCGATCCCTTGATTTTGAACAAATCCTTCCCAAATGATATCCCATAGATTTGCATCATCGTGAATCGGATTAGCAACGACGTCTTCTCCAGTGGAGTAAAAGTTGAAAGGGGTTGTGTATGTTTTTATATTGGAAAATCTCGCCTTCCACTTGAGTTTGCTTCGGTTGTCAGTGACTGGGAAGCGCGCGTGCCAGTTCGGGCTGTGGAAGCGCTCGTCATACGGCTTCCACTCCTTTTCGGTCATCGCCGTTTTCATAACCGTGCCATCTCCATCCGTGGTCTGACTGGGATCGTAGGCTTCGATCGGACTGGCCGCATTGATAAGGAAGTAGTTTTCTGAACGGAAGTCCTCATGACAAATGGCATTCGAGGCGACGATATTGCCCAGACTGTGCGCCCCGGTGGTGATTTCACTCCCCGCCAGGAAAGCTAGCCTCGGGCCGACGAAAGGGCTGGTCTTGAACGCCTGATAGACGGCGCGGTGGTAATCCAGTCCAGTTGCGCTGTCCCAGTAGACAGCGAGATATTTAGCCTTGCTTCCAGCCTGATGTAGGCGCCGGAAAATTTCGCTCTGGAAGCCCCGCTGGATATTGTCGTTCTCCGGCCCATTCCCACGGGGTGAGTAACCGTGGATCATGACGAAAGCCTTGTGATTCGTCTTGTCGTCCGGATAGTTTTCTGGCTCATCCGTATTATCAAGTTGGTTACTCTGGGTTCCTGTCGCCTCGTAGAGGTTCACGTGGCGATACATTTTCTCCACCGCATCAATCTTGGCATGTAAAGCAATAGTGGTGAGCTTCTGAGAACCTTTCCAGATTTCGAGATCAAGCGGCGCTTCGCTCGCCTGCCGATACTCCAGCAATAGGATTCCGCGATCATTCTTGAGTTGATCAAGGAATGAATGGCTGAGAGACACGCCAGTAGCCGGGATGCGCTGGACGGGAAGATTTTTATAGTTTTCAGCCCAGAATGCCGACCTCCAGAACGCCCCGGCACCGTCATAATCGGGATCCCCGTCCGGAATAAGGTCAGGGGACTCCGCGAAGTTCAATGCTCCGTCAGCTTGCCGTAATTTGTAGGTATGCTTTTCGGGGGGCAACACCTCCAACGCGTGTTTGATGTCGAGAAAGATCGGGAAGAAGTCGGTCAAGTCTGTGGCACCGTTGATCGAATCGTCGCTGAAATTTCCGTCGGTCTGGCCTGGGACATCCGATTCCTCGTCTTCTGCATAGTCCCCATTGTCCTTATCATCGTTGACCCACCAGCGAAAGGGATTGTCTTGTGATGCTATGCGTCTGTCCTTGCTGTCAATCCTCCCATCCCGGTTCCAGTCGGGCACCAGCTCGGCCTTGACCAGCATCACCGGCTCGGCGGTGGTTTCGTCCGTATGAAGGTGCCCGAGCAGCCTCTCCGGTGTCACACCGTCCTCCACCTCGCCGGAGACGAACGCGCTCGCTCCGAGATACTCGTCCTCTTCCAGGCCACCGACGGACTCCGCGAGATCAAGTTCGGACCACGTCAGGGAACCCTGTGCCGCCGGCAGCTTCCGCCACAGTCGCGAACCGTCGTGGATGGCCGGATTGTTCCGCCAGCGTTCGCCATGCACGACACCGTGTCGCGAAACTCCACCTGCGGAGCCCTCATCATCGACCGGAATGCTCTCCCGGCGAATTCCTCCCGCCCCGATCTTGAACACATGTGGCGCATCGTTTGCCCCGGCAACCGGATAGGTGTAGGCGACGCCCACGGAGGTGAACGGGCAGTATTCCGGAAAGACCAGTCCCGACGGCAGGGCCTTGAACCAAGGACCACGCCCGTCCGGACCGGTTGCCCGGTAGCCGTTCATGCTGACGGGTTCGGAGACATCGAGAACGACACCCAACGGGTCGGTCGCCGCGTGGGGTCGGTAATCGACAAGATTCCCACCGCCCTGGGCCTCTCCCGCGGCCCGAAGCGCTTCACGTGCGCCGATCACTTTGGGTTGAGCGGTCGGAACCGCCCAACGCACCAGATCGTCATGAAAGATCTCCCAACCCTGGTATTCAAACGGTTCCTCGTCCGGGAGGGTCACGTGCAGTGTGAATTCGACGATTGTCCAGGTTTCGCCGTACACTTTTCCCTCCTCAGTGATCCCGTGACCAATGCTGGACTGATCGATGATGTTCATCAAAATCAGTTCCTCCTCATCAAGCAGCGAGTCCTCCAGCCGCTTCTCGATCGCCGTCTCGGAAAAGGGGCTGAGCGCAACCGCGGAACCGGTCCACTCTCCGGTCCCGGGGTCGAGGCTCCGCACGGTGGAACTGCCTCCGTGCGAAACCGGATCGCTCAGCAGGTGGCCCGACCAGGTCAGTAGCCGAGCGGGGGAATCCAACAAAGTGCGCTCGCCTCGACTTCACAGCCAGCTTGCGTCGTTGTCGTCGGTCCACACCACCTGGCCGGAGGCGGACATCCCCTTGAACTGAACCGGATATCCCGCATTGCCCGGATCGAGCCGCACCAGCGCGTAGCGGGCGTTCTCGAAACGGCGGCGGGAGTCGGGGTCGGCCAGCACCGCGCCACCGCTCGACGCCGACCGGGGATCGGTGAAGGCCAGATGTTCGGCATGGTCGTCCGCACCATCCCCGTCGGTGTCGGCGAGGAAGGGCTCGGTGCCGCTGGTGCCGAACTCGTACCAGTCCGGCAGCCCGTCTCCGTCGCTGTCGATCGCCAGACGCGAGAGCCGATAGAAGCGCCGGGCTCCGGGTGTGGGTGGCGGAGGGGGCGGAGCCATTTCGGCAAGCGCCACCGCCTCGATCGCCTGCTGGTTGAGCGTGGGGAGGGCGGCGGAAAAGGCATCCGCCACCGCCTGATCCTGAGGACCGAGGGTCATCGGGACCGTCGGCGGGTCCATCGGATATCCCGCCGACATGATGAAGAGCCGGATTCCCTCCTCCTCGTGGAAGGTGAACGGCCGTCGGTTCCATTCCTCGACCAATTCGCCGGGGATCTGGTGGAAAACCTGAACCCCGGGATCATCGATCGAACGCCAGGAAAGGACCGTGCCGGTCGTGGTGGATGGCGCCGCGCGCAGAGAGGCCAACACCACCGGCGGTGGTGGCGGCGGCGGGTCGAATCCCGGCGGGGGCGGCGGTGGTGGAACCCTCTCGAAAAGCGCCAGATGAAGCTCATGGCCATAACCGTAGAGAACGGCGTCGTCATTCCAGACCGTGAGGTCTTCGGATGACTGGAGCGAGTAGAGCAATCCCGGAACCGTGGAAAAGCGCACCGTTGTCCATTCAGCTCCGGTCTCGGCCTCGTCGTCTTCGACGTTCCAGAGCACAGTTTCCGCAGGCTCGATCTGAATAGGATCGGTACCACCACGAGCTGAAACACATACCATCACCGCGATCCCCACGGCGGGAAACAGAAGCTTCATATAGTATGGCCCAAAAACCGCCGTAGCGGTTCGTTAAAATTCAAGCCGAACCGAGGACTTTAGACAACCGAAATCGAGCTTTTCCCTTGCAAAATCATCGCCGCGGATTTTTCAAACAGCCCCGCTCGCGGGCGTCGCTCTGGCCGATGTCGGACGCACAGGACCTGAAACCCTCCCCACCATGATCGAAGTCGAGAACCTCACCAAACGCTTCGGCAGCAAGGTTGCCGTCGACCACCTCAGCTTCACCGTCGAGAAAGGCGAAGTGCTCGGATTCCTCGGGCCGAACGGCGCCGGCAAGTCCACGACCATGCGCATGGTCACCGGCTTCCTGCCCCCGACCTCCGGCAGCATCCGCATCTGCGGCACCTCGGTCATCGACGACCCCACCGCCGCCAAGCGCTTCATCGGCTACCTGCCCGAGTCCGCTCCGCTCTACAACGACATGACGGTCACCGGCTTCCTCCGCTTCTGCGCCGACATCCGCGGCCTCGCCGGCACCGCCAAGAAGGAAGCCGTCGAACGGGCCATCGAGACCTGCTTCCTCGAAAGCGTCGCCCGCCAGTCGATCGACACCCTCTCGAAGGGCTACCGCCACCGCACCTGCCTCGCCCAGTCGCTGCTGCACGACCCCGAGGTGCTCATCCTCGACGAGCCCACCGACGGCCTCGACCCGAACCAGAAGCACGAGGTCCGCCAGCTCATCCGCCGCCTCGCCGACAACAAGGTCCTCCGCTTCTCCAGCCCCATCCTCGCGCAGGTCGAGGCGTCCTC
>ERZ869936.1581-NODE-1581-length-15833-cov-6.408480_pt1 | contig 15833 bp, 1 predicted proteins | sample MGYA00520876_ERZ869936 | MGnify/ENA primary metagenome ERZ869936 (study PRJEB32218, sample SAMN09650985) | biofilter metagenome | isolation source: enrty point of leading RO module | place: Saudi Arabia: Thuwal, RO plant located on Red Sea | collected 2016-02-17 ...
CTTCAACTCTAGTTCCAAATGGATAGTTTCCATAAGTAAGTCCATTATTTAAAGTAGTAGATCCAATACCAGATCCTGCTAATTTAGATTTGTCAACAATAATAGAATTAACTCTATTCTTAATCTTAACTTTTGCTTTTGGACTGGTCTTATTCAAAGTAGCGACTAAAGTCGCACCAGTATCATCTGTACCTAAATTACGGATCTGTAAGGTTTTGCCATCAGCACCAATATCAAACTTATCTGCAGTAAGAACTTCTGTAGATCCATCTGATCTTGTCAAAAGATATCTCTCTTCATCAAATTGCAAGAATGTTTCATTAGTCCCTGCTGTTACCTGTGCGGAGAGTTGATTACTAGCAATATCAACACTAAAAGTTTTTCTAATTACTAACGTTGCTTCGGAAATATCAACATTAGAAATATTTCTTTTTGCTAAAGGTGTGTATAAAGACGAATCAGAAATAGATGCAAGATCTGTCTTAAGAACTTTTAAATCTGTTACATCTAAAGTTGCTGCTGGTAAAAATGCACTAGCAACACCAACAACATCAGTTACTGCAGCTACAGTAATAGTTGTTGTGGCCACACCTACAACTCTTGCGACAATAGGATCATTTCTAAGTCCTGCTGTAGTATCAGTGTATTCAATTAGATCATTTTCTTTTACAAGAGTTCCAGGGAAAGCAGTGTTCTTAGCAGTAATCGTGCTGATTCCACCAGACAGAGCACTAACAGTAGCAATACCTGCACTAAACTTAGTGGACTGAATTACGTCTGCACTAAATGTGTTGATACCAACGGTTGTAGGAGTTCCTTCATATCCATCCATTCCATAGACAGATTTAATGTCAGCAACACCATGTTCGGTGATAGCTACGGCAACTCTACCATCTTCAATACCATTAAAGATGAGTTTCTCGAAAGGAATGAAAGATCCTTCAGTTTCATAAACAGTAACTGCGGTTCCAGCAGAAACGGCATGTCTCAAGAATCCAGTTGCGCCACTATTTGCACCTTTTACAAATGTAGGAACAGAAAGTGTTGTTGACTGGTTTATTGCGATCTCTACATTAGTCTGAACATCATATAATGCGAGATTCCACTCATTAATATCTCCGTTCGCTGCATCATATGATCCAGACTCTAACTTAAAGTCATAGACTCTAGCAACTCCAATTTCATTTCCAGGAGCTGTTTGTTGATCGGATCCAACTCTTTGATCTCTAAGACTTACAACATAAGTTCCAAATCCAACTGTTGGAGATCTGAATACTCTGTTTATCTTTAATGTTGGACCGGTATTATAAACAATATTTTGATTTTCAATAGTTTTGGTTGTTCTTGGTTTATCTACATCAAGATACTTTGCATTTAAGGTTTCAATTTCATATCCTTTAACATATGCCTTTCCAGGAGCAATCTTATAAAGAGCTAAATCGTCTGTTGGTGTTGTTCCGCTAGGAGTAAACTGTCCTGTTTCAAAGATACCACCGTTTCCAAGTCCATCATTTAAAGAATCGACTACAGTGATGTCAAATGGTTTTACAAAGTAGTGTCCCGATTCATCAAACGTTCTTCTTGCAAGAACATCAGTGAGGTCATTATAAAACACTCCGCCGAAATTACTACCTTTTTTAGGAGCAGATTGAAGAACTCCATTAATTACCGTAGCAAGCAGGATGAAGTTATCATCATTAAAATCATCAAGAGGTTTCTTAAAAAGACTTGTAGAGATTCTAAGTCTATCAGCACCTGGTGCTGCATAGTTATTAAATCCCTGAGAGTTGTCGTTAAGAGTTTCGTCTAAATCTGCATTAACAATCTCTTCATTAATAAACAGACCAATTCTGTAACTTGGAGTTGTTCCGTATTGATCAAGAAGAAGATTTTCTCTAGCAACGTTTACAAAATTTCCACGAATAAAATAAACACCACTTTCAATTTGGAATGAGGATCCAGTTGTAGCTGCAGCATTTGTTAAAGTGGATGCAAGAGGGGATCCGGCAGCAATTGTAGTATTTCCGAGTAATCCAGAAGTTACTACCTCATTACATGTCAATAATTCTCCATCAAAAAATGTTTGAGTGGAATTATTTCCAGTGCTTGAAGTAAGATAATTGATGTAAAGTGTTAAATTACCTCTTTCAGAATCCTCAGGAAGAAGAACACTATCAACAAAAGCAGTTACCCCAGAAGTCTGCCCTGTAATCTTCGTTCCTACTAACTGATCAGCATATGCCGATACTGGAACACCCTGATAAGTGTTCTCTAATTGAACACAGTAATATAATTGACTATATCCGATATTTCCTGGTATTACCTTTGCACCTTCTTTGAAGAAGTGCTGCCCAAACTTTTCAATCTGATTTTGCAGTATAGACTGCAGAGTTGTTAACTCTCTTGCCTGAACAGGATATCCTGGTTTGAATAATACCTTGTGGTAATCATTAGCTGCATCAAAATCATCAAAGTATGGAGCTACGTTGAGGTTCGTTTGTTGGGGCATAATTCTTTAGAACTGCAAAATAACTTTTATGTCTTCCTTTTGACTCGCTGATCGAGTTATGGCTGGTCGGTTGTCAACGTAAATGATGTTTCCTGAATGCGCTTTGACCTCAGGATTAGAAATACCACTCGTAAAAGTTTGACCAAGATAGTATGTACGATTATTTATTACGGTAGATATACCTGAGAAGTTACTATCAATACTTAAATCTTGACCAGTTGATGGCACAATAGTCAGTGCTCCACCAGTTCCAGGTGATGATGTAAACTCCGTTAAATCAAATCCATATGTTGGTTGAGTTTGTGCAGTTCCGACTGTGTTAAATCCGGCAAGAGACCTGTCTTGCCAGAATTTTAATACCCCTGTATTTTGATCATAGTTAATAACTCTTCCTACGGCAGTTGTTCCTGTGGAAACTGTTTGAGTAAAATATGCATCAGCAGTAAATGTTGCTGTACTATATCCCGTTCCAACAAGTTTTAAAGCACCAACAGCACTTGCTTTATCTGCCGAAAGAAGAGTTGTAGAACCAAACTGTTGTGGATTTTCTACAACACCAACTCTGGCAATTTGATTGCCTGTGATGAAGTCTGGGTTTTCATTATCATTTTCAATTCTAGAATAAAGGAGAACATTATATGCGCCTAGTTCTCTATAGATGTCAGCACCATGACCACCCTGTGGTGGAATGATTACGTCAAATGCTGGTCTAGTGGTTCCTGTTGGAACTCCACCAGCAACTAAATCAACATTTCCATAGGTATAACCTGAACCTTGAGCAGAAACAGTTACAGAGCTAACTTTAGAATCTGCATCAATTACTATAGTACATTCTGCTCCTGTACCATCCCCTCTGATTGGAACAGATGTATAAGTGGAGTTTGCAGTACCAAGACCAACACCCTTATTAGTAATCGTGACGATCTTAATAGATCCATCAACTGCATTATCTCTTACTGCAGCATTATCAGTTGCAGTTGACCAGTCTGCAGGAACTGGCATATAATCAGTCGATTCAAACTTTGCTACATCGCTTGGAGCAATAGTGTAAAGATACTTCCAGATATAACCATCGCCACTAGTACCAGCTGCCTTAGGTTCTAAATCTGTAAAAGTTGGTTCATCCAAGGATGGTCTTCCTGTTGGGTTATCGGGATCAATACCATTTTGCAAACAAATATAAACTCTGAAGTCGCTATTCAATACAAAATAGTTTGCAAGATACAGCGACGTAGATCCAGAAACTACAGCAGTATTTGATCTGCTATAATCGTGACGATACATGTCATAGGTCGTTCCTGAGGACCAAGTTCTCTTGGGAACAACCTGCTTTGCATCTGCAGAATTAATTTTCTTCAGAGCGATCATGGTATCCCAATAATCATCCTCTTCGGTAAAATTATCTTTTGGTGAAGGGGGATCAGAATCCCAAGTAGATTGATAATCTGCTGGGTTTGGCAAACCAACAAAAGAATAATATGCATTAGATGAATTATTCACCCCTGCAATAAAATTCTTTGCATTCAATATTCTAATCTGATCCGTAATTATTGCGGCCATTTTGACAGAGTTTTTCTTTATTTATTAGTGATTAGACGATATAGTTTTTGAATTTCAAGAAGTTAGATCTGACAACCATGGTTGAGGTTGAAATGCCAGTTCCATCAGTTGCACCAATTCCAGATTCAGTATATGCGGAGTAAGAATTTGTCTCCGTTCTTCCGGTAACATCAATTCTTCCCCAACTAAATGATCCAAAGAAGTCCGATGTGTTAATACCAGAGTATCCACTTGCGTAATCGTCAACCTTGACAAAAACTCTCTTAACAGTGGTGTCTATTCCAGACACACTGGTTGAGATAAACTCTGCACTGGAGACGTAGTAAACATTATCTATGAATGATGTTCCGACTCCAACAGTGTTCCCAGATGTATCCAAAGAGGTGACTGAGGTAGATCCAACACCACCATTTGAATTTCTTACGATAAAATAATCATTTGCATCAAGAGAACTTACTGTAATAGCAGTTCCTGCAATAGCAGAGTCTCTGAGGAAAGAGTCGTATGGAATATGTAGGTCAAGAACCAACTGAGTAGTTCCAACTCCTACGGCCGTAGTTCCAAATCCAACGATGATACCATTATCACCTTGATAAGAATCAACAACAATCTCTTCTTCAGAATACGTTGGAGGTGCGATGAGAACTGGTGGAGGACTTACGTTTGTGTACGCAGTTCCAGCATTAGAAAGAGTAATGCTTGTTACAACCCCAGCGGTAATAGATGCTGTTGCAAGAGCAGTGGTTCCAACACCAACTGCCTGAACCGTGCTTCCAATCGTTACAACTGGTGCTGATGCATACCCAGAACCACCATCAGAAATTGATATAGAAGAAATGGTTCCAAGACCAGAGATAATTGCAGTTGCTGCAGCTGCCGTTTTAGACTCCTGAGCGACGAATTTAACTTTCTTCTGGAAAGTCAGATCAGTATCATTTTCATTTTGTGGATTAAACATGGGTCTCAGATTATCCACATAAATCGCAGTTGATCCAACACCAACAGACTTGATGATATATGCACTTGGATTGATAACTGGTTCATAAAGTTCACGATCCTTGCCAATAGCAATCTCATCAACAAAGACATCTTCAGTCTGCTTACACCAGATAACAGGTCTATCTAAAGTAATATCATTCGTGTTTCCTGGTCCAAAGTATGGATTTGTGGAAACAGTGCTTGTAGATTTGACATTATCAACGATTCTCTCATCTTCGATAAGAGAAGAAGCCTGACTTCTAGATGGATCGTTCTTGAGTTGTAAGGAGTCACCTTTTTTCACCGTTTCAATAACGTTTCTAAAGATAACGTCAGTGTCACCACTTCCTTTATAGAATACGATTTGAATAATATCTCCAAGTTTAGGCGCTTCAGTGAAGTTCAGTGTGCTTCCACCCGTAAATGTATAACCTTCACCTGGAACCTGTAAGGTGTCGTTTACAAATACAAGGAGTACATCTTGGACATTAATATTTGATCCTTTTGCTGCTACAATAGAAACTACAGATCCTGCTTGAGTAAGTGGGAAGTCTTTTCTTGCACCATCAATATATCTTTCAATATTATCAAGAACTTGCAGAGTTCCGATAGACCATCCAGAGAACTTATCAAAAGCAGCTTCATCAACTGTCAATAAGAATTCTCTATAAGAAGACGTGGTTGGAATACCTGTTAGTCCTCCGATGGGAACCGTCAGGATATCACCATTACCATATCCATATCCACTATTTCTTAATTCAAAATCAATTACACTAGATCCTTGACCAACAACAACATCAATTGTTGCATGTGTTCCAACTCCAGAAGAAGCACTGGCATATGTAAGATCAAGATTAGAATATGAATCTGGATCATCAACAATAACGTAGGAAGAGGATGTAAATCCTGCCCCAGTATATGTGACAGTTACGTCAGTAGATATATTACCAGTTCCGGTCATGATGGTTGCAAAACCAACATGATAGACTGAAGTAGTAACACCAACATCACTATTTGCCACGCTTACGTTTACATATCCAATAGTTGGATTTGTAATACCGATGCTGACTTGAGTTCCGGTTGGAATTTCAAGAGCACTTGTAGATCCAACACCAATTCTGACGAAAGTAGATGCTGTGGAAACGACGGTTACGTTTGACTTCAAGAATGTTCCAACGCCAATAGTAACGTTATCTCCAGTGTTCAGCAGACTAATGATATCATAAACACTGTTTGTGTCTTCCAAATAAATTTCAGTAGACCCAACGCCAACAGGACTGGATGTATCAGTAAGAATTTCATAGCGACTTCTTCCTCTATATCCAGTTCCAGTATTCGCAATACTGACAGAAGAAACAGTTCCTGCTCCAGACACGACTGCGGTGCCGCCAGCAGAGACAAGAGCCTGATATCCAAGACCCTCAGAAGAAGCAACAGAAACGATAATCCCACCTTTAGGATAACTAGAAATACCAACATCAGAACCAAGAGGATCTGTTTCTGTTCCTTGGAATGTAATAGTAGTAATTCCAGACGCCTCATTCAAAGTGTATTGATTTGTGAGACCAGGTGTCTGGAACACATCATTAACAAGGACTATAGCATTTTCTGTTGAAATTCCAGAAACGTCCGAAGCATTTTGCTTAAGAGTAAACTCATTTTCAGTTGCGTTGAACTGATCTGAGATATTATCAAAGATATAGTTTTTATAGTAGGTCTCATTAGATGTATTTTCAATACCAGACCTTATGAAGGTTCTTCCTTGGAAACTAGAGGAAGTTGTAATACCAGTCCAGTCTCTTTCATCGGGCGGATTGGTAGTAGATCCGATTGGAGTATTTCCAAAAGGAGCCTCAACAAAATTAAGATGATTGTCTACAATATTGTAATTACCAGCAATTTTAGTAATTAGTGCATCAGTTGCTGCTGTTGCAATCTTAGTTCCCAACCATTCTCTTTGAACTCTTATAAAGTTCGTGCTTCCAATACCAACACCTTCAATTTTCATGATCTCATCACCGATCTGAATTAGATCAGACCCAAAGAATGAGGTTATTCCACTGAATGTTAGTATGTTATCTGTGATCAACATTTGGTTGGCCAAATGTGATGTCACTGCGGTAGATACAACTGGCGATTGAATTACATTATCAATAGCAACGACCACTTTAGCATTTTGATTGGTAGAGATAAATCTATGAGATGTACCAATACCAACACTTTCTAACTGAACAACCTGTGGGATTGACTTCAGTGCATTCTCTGCACTAGATGCAATCTTGATAGTATTATCATCAACTTTGACTGCAAAGAGATTTTCTCCTGGGAGGAAAGTAGTATTTGCCGCACCAACGAAACTGGTTGTAGCAATTCCAACAGCAGATGATGCTGTTCCGACATGAACATATCTCAGTTTTTCGCCACTAACAAAGAAGTGATCTGGAATCTTAATGGTGTTTGCACTAACATCAACAACAGAGCTGCTGTTACCTTCAAAATATCTTTCAAAGATTTGTTTGTTTTCATGCTCAAGCATGAATTCTCTCTTAATGTCTCTATCAGTTCCAGTGTAATCGCCAAGTTTAGTTGTGATAGCAGCGTTAGTAAATGCAACTGAAGATGGTAGAGATGTATCATCATCAATAGACAAAGCATTTTTAAATACGTTGACTACAGTGTCTATACTTGCATTTGGAGTGAATACCAACGATACAGTTCCTGCAGCAGAAACTCTTGCACCAAAAGTTCCTAATCCAGAAGCAGTTTCAATATTTCCATATTCAGTCATGTCAACGTCATAACTACCTGTTCCATCAACGTAATCATCAACGATAACGAGTTCGGAAAGTTGTGTTTCATTATTGGTTGTGTCTGCAACCTGAACTAAGAAGTATGCACCATCATATGCATTAGTATATTCTGCGACAGTTGTGATTCCTGGAGAACCAGATGCAGAGATACTTGTAACTTTTCCTTCAAGTTGAGCATGTCTTAAATCAAGTGATCCAGATCCGGTAATAGAATTAGTAGCAAGACCAACTTGAACGGTGTTAATTGCACCAGTTGTTCCAATACCAGTTGCAGTTGGAATAAAATCAACCTTAAGATTTGCACCATCAACATATGCATGATAAGTTCCAAGACCTGTAGCAGATACACCACCAAGATTTGTAGTCAATCTTCCATATTCGGTGATTGCAATATCACTACCATTATTAGTAATGTTAAGTTCAACAGCCTCAAATTCTGTATTAGATCCAATATCTGGGTTGATATTAACAAGAACTTTCAAACTAGAATGAGTGGCAGCGATCGATACGATTGTAGTCGTAACTCCTGACACAACTTCAGTGCTACCTGTGGCAACAGTAACAACTCCACCAAAACTTGTGTTTCCGGTTCCTAAAACTTCATCATCAATATCATATGACATGGTGATGACGTTGTAGTCATTTACAGATGATTTTGTTGGATAGAAAAGAAGTTGTCCATCAGATCCAGATATGCCAAACTCAAATGATCCTTGATCATATTGAGTCTCAACTCTTGCATATTGATTAAGATATCCTTGATCTCCATCATGCACAACATCAACCAACATGAGTTGTCTCTGTGCCGTATATCTTTTATCTCTTACATAAGTGATATACTTTTGGAATCTAGTAGAGGCGAGAGTAAACGTATCTACAACGCTGAAGGCTGTAGGTCTTGGATTACTATTGAACTGACCACTAAGATCATCAATAGACAGAACTCTGTTTCCAACTGATTCAAAATAGTCAGTCAAAATTCTGTTTGAGAATACTATTTCGTCAGAAACAACTTTAGAATTAAGATTTAGATTATTTTCCGTTGCAAGATCAAAATCATAGAAGCAATTGACACTAGCAAATCCCTGTAGATCATTAACAACGGAGAAGTTTGTCAAAGCAGTAGATAATCCAACAGTCATGCTATTGGAGTTTGTTGTCTCTAACTGATAATCAGAGAATTTCTTAAATCCTAAAGTGTGATTAAGGGAAGAAACTGGTTCATTCCAAGTCTCAAATGGTACGGATGATTTCAGAGAATATGAGAAGTTCTGATAATAGAAATTATCAGGCATTCTTTGAAGTTCAAAGTTAAGTTCTCCAGAATCATTATCCCATCCTTTTATTACCTTAGATGAGGAGTCTAGATTATAATAATTTTCATAAGATGTAATTGATGAAGCCACACCATGAGCATCAGATGATCCACCTATAATTTTTTCACCAACGACAAACTTATCGCTGGAAGAAATTAATAATGTATCTGAACTTGAATTCCAAGCATCAACGATTCCCGTAGCGGAATCAGAAGTTACAACTTCTCCTTTAAAATATTCTCTTGTGGTTAACTGTGGTTCAAATATTGGGAAACTCTTCTTGGCGATAATTCTTCCTGAAGAATTTACATCATCAAAAACTCCAACTATTTCATTTGATTCAAGAAGTCCAGACATGCTGTAAGTAACAATACCAATACCACCCAACCTTTCATTAACAGCAGTCAGTTCAAATAACTTGTAATCATAATTTTCTGAGTTAAATCCTTTTCCAGTTGATCCAACACCAACACTAACGTTTTCAATCAGAACTTTATCACCAACTGCAAATGGGAATGAATTTACAGTGCTAAATCCAACAGCAAGTTGAACCGTTACATTTTCGGTAGAAGAGTCGTATGAGATAGTTCCAATACCAACTCCAGCACCGCTTTGAGTTGGAATAAATGTTGGTTCTACATTATTAATTCCCTTGGTATTCTTCAAGATCTCTACAGTTGGAGATCCAGGTGTTACTTTTAGATCAACATCAGAAACTAGTTTTTCAGTTCTACCATCAAGAACAACTAGTTTTGGTGGAATAGAAAATCCTTTTCCAAAAGATGTTACACCAATAGAATCAAAAACAGCTAAAGGTTCTACCTTTACTATCTGTGGATAGATTAAAGATGGTGATAATGTTGGATCAGATGGATAAGTATATCCAATATCTTTAATTCTAGTGCCAAGTGCCTTTCCAATATTAGAACTCTCTGCTTCTAAGATGGCACCTCTTCCCGAAACACTGTCAACAGTTGTAATTCCAGGAAGAGTTTCATAGTTTCTACCAACACCAGTGACATCAACTTTTGCTATTGGACCATATGTATGAGTACAATCAGTTGTATAGTCAATTAAAGCACCGGCCGCAGTGGTATATGAAGATGCCTCTGGAATATCTTTTATAGTATAAGTAAATGATGTTGTTGAAGGTGTAGCAATTTTATGAGTTCCCTGATAACCACTTTCTTTAATTTCAAGTTGACTTGAGTTTACGATCTCAGTATCGACGACTATTTGTTGCTTTGTCTCAGGAAGGTCTACATCAGGATTTGCGTCAATTAGATCAAGTTTGTAGTATAAAAACTCCGGTGTATCATCATTAACTTCAAGAGTAACTTTTGCGCCAGAGGATCCAACTGTGCCAGATCTAACGACTTCAAAGACTTTACTGTTATCTGATTTTTCCCAAACTACTTTAAAATCTTTATCTCTATAGAAATTCAATTCAAAGGCAGGATAAGATTTGCCTTGTACAACAAATCCAAGAGATGAATCAGATAAATCAAATGTTACCGTGGAGTCCTTGTAGAGTTTGATTGGTGGATTGATTGGAGATATGGTTCCAGAAGAGGCACTAGTAATATCAACTACAACTGGTTTTTCTTGAGTTGAATCAAAATAAGTGTCTGAAAGTTTGATCGTATTCTGATCAACACGATTTACATAATACAGTTTATCACTGGACAGTCCTACAGAAGGAACAGTTGCAGTGTGCAGAACTTTATCACCACTCTTCAATCCATGAGATGTTAAAGTTATTTCACTATTCGTGGTGCTAACCTCAGAAGCCGTGAAATCAATAGGATCAACTAGAACTCTTCTGTTGTAATCGTCATATTTGAATGTAATTGATTTGGTATTTTTTGGATTTACGTTTAATGTAATATTATGTGGCTCACTCAATCCATGTGTCGAGGCAGTAGCAACAGTGACCAAGTTTCTATCAACATTACCAGTCAGAACTGTATGATTCGTGGTAAAACTATGTGTGTCTCCAGTACCAACGCTTTTGAAGAATAATGTGGTCGATATTGTATTTGCAAGACCAACAAAAGTTCCAGTAGATCCAAGACCAACTCTTATCGTTGCAATTCCAATCAAATCGTCATTAATTTTAGCAACAAACAGTGATTGTCCATCTGCAAGAGTGGTTCCCACTCCAACATTTGTCTCATCCTGTACGATGATACCACTTCCATTAGTTCCAGGAGAATATGTTACCTGATCACCAGTCCGAAGATTGTGATTTCTAATATAAAGTGCTTTTGTCTGGATGAACTTCTGAGTGGCTCCAACACCAGGATTTACAAATGTAATTGTGGTTCCAATCCCAACTCCGGCAGTTGTTCCAAGTCCAACAACGTTTACTGGGTTGAAATAAATCTGCTCATTTTGTCTGTATGAGTAATCGGTTTTAAATCCACTATTAACTGTAAACTTCCTAGGAACTTCATAGATGAATTTACCGATAGTATGAGAGGAACCTGTAGTTCCCTCTGCCTCTCTAAGAACTCTTATTCTAGAGTTGATTTTATCTACATTCAGTACTTTTAATTTTTCATCACCAGTCATCAAGATATCATTTTCTCTGATCTTGAATGGAGACAGGTCTCCAGTAACTTTAAAGAAGGTAACTATACCAGTTACGGATGTTGCTCCTATCGCAACTCCAGTGGTTCCAACACCAGCAAACGCAAGTCTATTTGATTGAATTCCAACAGAATAAGATCCTTCAATTTTTGAAGAAGTTGTTGAAAGACCAGATATAGTTACAATATCAAGGTTTTTGAAATTATGTGGGTTATCTGCATATAAAATATACTCACCCTTAGATTCTCCAGGATAAATCTCCAAGTTTTCTATTGAGCTAGTAGCAACACTTACGCTAGTAACAGACCTACCTTTAAGTCTTGAGACTTTTGCAAAAACACCATCACCACCAGTTCCAGTGTTGTTGAATACCAGATTTTCATTCATTCGATATTCTGTTCCGCCAGTGACAATTCCAACAGAAGAAATTGTTCCTCTAGAAGAGGCGGTTATTTCAGATTTTTGAGATAACTTGTTTGGAATGTAAATATATGGATATTCGGAATCATCCTCAATCAAGTTATATGGATGAGTGTTTCTTCTATACTCATTCTGTAGATTTTCAAAAGAATCAGCAGATGAACTTAAGGAGAAATTGAAATCATCTGGAATAGAATGATAATTGTCTCCAATAATGTATGGAAATTTTGGAGCTTTGTAGTTTTTAAATATCCCTGAGGTAGATACATCTTTTTCATCAATAGTCATGAAATATGCATAAGTTCCCTCTGGATAATCTGGAGTTATGCAGAATCTACCGTTGTTTTCATCAAGAACACTTTCGTCAACTGAATTAGTATGACTATAATCTTCTACAAAAAATCCCTCAGGGAAAATTGATGTCGGAGGTCTGTTTGCTTTAAGATCTAAAGTGTACCCAGACTTCATCTGAGTTACAACTCCACCACTCTTAGTCCTATATGCATATGGACCATAAATTGGATTTCCGTCATACGCAAATCCTAAAATGGGCGAGTGTTTTGTTGATGGAACTTCAGTTCCATTCTGTCGTTTTAAATCAGACTCACCAAATGCAGTCGCACCAGATTGAGTGATTGAAAATGTGTTTTCTCTAAGTTTTCTTGGAGCATAGAGATGGACATACTGCAAGTTTTCTTGATTTTCAGAATCAATTACTGATCCATCATCTGCAGCAAAGTATGGAAGATTTTTTTCAAAAAGATTAACTCTCCAATTTTGAAGATTCGCTCTAAACACAGGTACGTTAAGAGTTGATCCTGCATTTATGACATCAATTGTAGTCGAGGCCTGGTCATATCCGCCACCTGGTTCCACGACAGTCACCGATGTTATAGATCCATTTTCAATAACGGGAACCAAAACAGCACCTACACCGTCTCCATTAACATCCAAGTCTGGGACTGAAACATATCTTGATCCTGAATTTTGGACAATAACATTTACAATCCTACCATTATTAACAATTGGAGTTAATTGAGCATCAATACCAGATTCAATAGTAACCTGAGGTTGGAAATCTAAATTGATAATTTCAGATGATCCATACCCAACTCCACCACTTTCTAAGTGAACTGATGTTACCTGTCCTCTAAAGATTGGTTCTATGTCTGCTTTGAACGTTTGATTGCCGATGGAAGATATTCCAACTTCGCCAACAAGAGTAGCTGTTATGGCAGGATAATTGAAAATGTGAGTACCAACACCAACAGAGGTTATATCAACGTACTGTTTTGTTCTATAATAGAACTCTCTATCAGATGATAATCCGACTGAAGAAAGTTTGAAGGAATCTTTATCAACTACAGTCACATAGTATTCAGTATCTGCAGAGAGTCCAGATGCGACAGTTCCGTTACAAGTGTACTTTACTTTTTCTCCAGAATTATAATCGTGGTTGGCAATAGTGATAGAATCGCTTGCTGTGCTTACTCCAGAAGCGGCAGGAGCAGTCCTTTTTTTAGTCTGATACCCAGAACCACCAGAGGTAACATTAATTGATTCTACTACTGATTTTTTGTTGACTGACTGTAGCGAATGCTTTCCTACCCCATGTTCAGTAAGATAGACGGTGTTAATTCCAGATATAGCGTCGGCTTGTGTTGGGTGAAGTCTAACGGTAACGTTGTCAATAGTCGATACAAAATAGGTGGAGTTTGTAACGATACCAGCAATACCACTTTGGTCAGATGTACGATATATTACTTGCTCAGCATTTCTGAATTTGTGATATGTTGAGAATCCAATTCTAGATTGAGTTGATGCTGTTCCAATTATTACTTTTGCTGAAGCCAAGTCTGCAAAGAATTCTGGATTGTGATCAATCAACTTCATGTTGACAAATCCAGTTGCACCTTGACCATTACCACCGTCAATTTTTAAGGTGGGTGTTCTCAAGTAATCAAATCCAGGATCTTTAATTCTAACTTCTCTTAAAGATCCAGAAATTGCCAAAAATCCAGTAGCTCCTGTTCCCACCGAATCATTAATGATTAAATTTGGTGGATTAATTATATCAACATTTTCTCCAGGTGCTAAAACTTCAATATCATTAATCTTGCCATATCTAATTACATCAGTTGATTTATAATTTAAAATTTCAACACCATTAATCAATATACCAGTTGTGCCTGGTACAGTTGTTTCAGTTCTTTCAGAAGTTTTTGGTGTGGATACCTTTCTAAGAATTTTTTGTGGTTCTAAAGTTTTTGAATTAAACTCATATGGTTTAATTAAACTTTCAGATACAGTTACTGCAGATTCAACAGATACAAATTTTGAGTTGAGAATATCATTTCTACTTTTTGCAAATTTTACCGTAGATGAATTTACTCTCTTTACAAAATAAAGTCCATCATCAAATAATGCATCTCCTCTAACTTTTCTGGTAGCACTATTTCCAGAATCATCAACATAAGTCTCATCGACAAGGCCAGCAGAGTAATGAACAGCATCTCCTGTGTAGAATCCATGTTCTACCCCAGGAGAAATTTCAAATTCAGTTCCAACAAAGGTTCCACTAAATTTAAATTCTTTAGGGGATACATTAATTGGTTGTGCATTATAATATGGTAGCGATGGCGAAGATATCAAATAACTGTTATCTATAGAACTCTTATAAACGTTCTCTACATCAGTTGCATATTCTTCAATATTAGTAAAAGTGTTAGAAGCAGCTTTTCTTCTGATTCTTTGAACTTTATATGTTAAATTTAGATCTAATATTCCTTGGCCTTTTATTGTTAATTCCTTTTCTCCAGTAACAGAAGTAACAGTTGTTTCTTTTGTCGTACCATCAGAAATAATCAAAGATGCAGAATTACCAGGTTTAAAGTAATTTGCTTCATTTAAGGTAAGCCTATAAGTATTGTCTGAGGCATCAATAAGTTCTACCTTTGCAACTTTGTAAACAGATGATACGTTGTATATCCACTTATTGGCCTTAAAGGTATTGTCGGTGCATCCAAGAGTTTGTATATTTACAATTCCCTCTTTTAAAAGTCCTTTAGTATCCTCTGGTGCATTCAGAGAGTTTAAGACCGAATTGACTCTGACTTTGATTATCTCACTTTGATCTAATTTAGATCTTCCATATGTAAACGTATTGACACCAACTGTCGTGGAATCAAGTATAATGGTGCTGATACCGGTTACGCCAAAAAACTGAGTTAATGATTTTGAAGTGTAACTTGCGATTCCAGTGGTTGCATTTGAATAAGAAACATACAGTTCTCCTGTAGATCCAAATCCAACTGTAGAGTCAACATCAAGAACTGTCGTGCCTGCAGCAACTTGGCCTATAACTTTTGTAGATGGTTCAACTTTGAAATTTCCATATGTAATTCCACCAGCAGATCCCTCTGATCGATTAAACCCACCATCATATGACAACTTATAAAAGGATTTTCCATATCCAACTTCTATCTTTTCAACACTCGTAATAGGAGCATATGATTTTTGAAGATTGTCATCAAACTTGTATGCATCTTGATAAAGAGTTGCATTTTCTAAGTTTTCAGGATCACCTTCAATTGCTTCAACAACAAGTTGATTTACAATTCTATATCCAGCATTTGATGGAGTAAAAAG
>ERZ869936.1582-NODE-1582-length-15833-cov-3.986500_pt1 | contig 15833 bp, 18 predicted proteins | sample MGYA00520876_ERZ869936 | MGnify/ENA primary metagenome ERZ869936 (study PRJEB32218, sample SAMN09650985) | biofilter metagenome | isolation source: enrty point of leading RO module | place: Saudi Arabia: Thuwal, RO plant located on Red Sea | collected 2016-02-17 ...
CCGGGATCCACAGGAGGATGGGGATGGCGCTCTCGATCAGGTTGGCCAGGTAGCGGATTTCCCGCATCAGCGGCTCTTCAATGTTCTCCACGCGCACGCCGCAGACCACCCCCGTGATCAAAGACCGATCGGGATTGAGCTTGGGCGCTTGCGCGAAGAAGTCCTCGAAGCTGATCTGCTTCTTGATCTGTGCGTTGAGCCCCGCCTGGGTGTAGCCAGTCAGCCAGCGCACGATTTGGTCGACTTCGGCCTTGGTGCGCCCCTTCTTCTCCGCCTTCGTGACGTAGTGCGGATAGACGCTGGCGAAGCTCATGGAATAAATGCGGTGCTTCTTTGGCTCGGTTGGCTTCTTCGCCAGCTCTGCCTTCGTCGTCTTTGCAGACGCGGCCTTCTTCGTGACCCTCTTTACCGCGCTCACCGCTCCACGCACACCGCGATGCCCATGCCGCCGCCGATGCACAGCGTGGCCAGGCCCTTCGACTTGTCGCGGCGCTGCAATTCATAGAGCAGCGTCGTCAGCACGCGTGCGCCGGAAGCGCCGATCGGGTGGCCGATGGCGATAGCGCCGCCATTGACGTTCACGATGTCCGGGTCCCAACCCATGTCCTTGTTCACGGCGCAGGCTTGCGCGGCGAAGGCTTCGTTGGCTTCAACCAGATCGAGATCGGCGACCTTCCAGCCAGCTTTTTCCAGCGCCGCCTTCGAAGCGGGGATGGGCCCCGTGCCCATCACCGCTGGATCGACGCCGCGAGAAGCCCACGAGGCAATCCGCGCCAGCGGCGTCAGCCCGCGCTTTCTGGCTTCGTCCGCCGTCATCAGCACCAGCGCGGCTGCGCCGTCATTGCTGGCGGAGTCGTTTGCTCCAGTCACCGTGCCATTCTTCTTGACCGCCGCGCGGAGCTTGGCCGCGCCTTCAACGGTGGCGTCGTGCTTGATGTACTCGTCCTGCTCGACCACCGTATCGCCCTTACGGCCCTTCACGGTGACGGCGACGATCTCGTCCTTGAACTTGCCGGCTTTCTGCGCCGCGCTCGCCTTCTGCTGACTGAGCGTGGCGAACTGATCCTGCTGCTCGCGCGTGATTTGCCACTTCTCGGCGACGTTCTCGGCGGTGACGCCCATGTGATACTGATTGAAGACGTCGGTAAGGCCGTCCTTGATCATGGTGTCGGCGAATTCGAGCGGCCCCATCTTCGTGCCAGCGCGCATGTGCGCGGCGTGTGGTGACAGCGACATGTTCTCCTGCCCGCCCGCGACGACGACTTTCGCGTCGCCAGACTTCAGCTGCTGGTAGCCCACCACAATCGCGCGCAGGCCTGAGCCGCATACCTGGTTGAGCGACCATGCCGGCGCCTCGTCCGGCACGCCGGCGGCGCGCGACGCCTGCCGCGCCGGGTTCATGCCTTGGTGGGCGGTCAGCACTTTGCCCAGTACTACATCCGACCCCTGTTTGGGGTGGCCTTTTGCGCGTTGCGGCGCGGCTGTGATCGCTGTCTGACCGAGCACGTGCGCGGGCGTTGCAGCAAACGAACCGTTGAACGATCCGACCGGCGTGCGGGCGGCGGAAACGATGACGATGTCGGTCATGGGAGCTGCTCCTGAGCAGGCGAACGCCTTGGCGGGAAACGCAGAGTTGGTAGCCCTATCGCACAAGCGGCGCGCGAATTCCAAGTCAAGCAGGCGCCTTCCGCAGGCGAAAACAGCGTCTTTGTCTTGCATTGCGGCGAAGGACGCGGGAATTTGCGCCCGGCCCGCGCCTTCGCGGGCGCCAAACAAGGATGCCAACGTGGCGGACGGGAACGGCCCGGCGGCGGGGGAGGCCGGGGGCGCGGACGCTCAATCCGAGCCAGTGGTGATCAAGAAGTACGCCAACCGGCGGCTCTACAACACGGCGGCGTCGAGCTACGTCACGCTCGACCACTTGTCGGAGATGGTGCGCGAGGGCGTCGATTTCATCGTGCTCGACGCCAAGACCGGCGAGGACATCACCCGCTCAGTGCTCACGCAGATCATCTTCGAGCAGGAGAGCAAGGGTCAAAACCTGCTGCCTGTACAATTCTTGCGCCGGCTCATTCGTTTTTACGGCGACCAGATGCAGGGCTTCCTGCCGCCGTATCTCGAAATGAGCATGGAGAGTTTCTCCAAAGCGCAGGAAAAGATGCGCGAGAACATGTCGCGCGCGTTCGGCGCCACGACGCCGATGGCCGCGTTTGAAGAACAGGCGCAGCGCAACATGCAGCTCTTCCAACAGGCGCTGCAGGTGTGGACCCCCTTCGCTACCGGCGCGCAAGGCGCCGCCTTCCCAGGCATGCCCGCCGCCAAAGCGCCCGAAAGCGACAGCGAGAGCGAGAAGGACGAGCAGCTCGCCGAAATGCGCAAGCAAATGGAAGCGATGCAAAAACAGCTCGACCAGATGAGCCGCGGTAAAGGCTAAGAACCAGGGCGCCTGCTCCATCGATAACCTGAAGCTTCGCCGCGACGGACGGCGTTGCAGTATAGACGGCGCGGGTGCCGAATCGACGCGACGCTGTGCGTGTAATGGAGGTGATCCATGCGTGCGCTTGTTGGCGGGGCTATCGGTATTGCGGCCTTGACCGGCACCGTTTGGATTGCCGTCGCCAGCGCCACGCCCCGGCCCAACCCGGGCGGCCCGTACCAGATCTATATCTTGGATCGCGCCGAACGACCGACGCATCACGTCTACGCTTTTTCCGTCGGACAACGTGCTGCGGCGGCGGGGGTGGAGAATTGCGTGGGCCGCCGGGTGGAGGACGCGCAGCAGATGGTCGCCGATCTGCGCGAGCGTATGGCGGAAGAAGATGAGACCTTCAATGTCGTCTGGGTTGTTGGCGAGGGATCGCGCGTCGAACTAGGCGTCTGCGGCGCCGTCGATGAAGACGACGACCCCGAACACCAACGCTCAGATTCGCTCGTTGTCGTCCGTGACGCCAGCGCTCGCCAAGTGCGGCGATTGATCCAAGAGATACACGGCCTGCCAGCGGACGACCGAAACGCGATGATCGACGCGTTGGGGCTCAACCGGCCAACGCCCGCGCGGCGCTGAATCAGGGCTTGCGCACAGTCACGCGCAGGAATGTCGCCGGGATCGAGGTCGCATTCTTATCCACGCTCTTGTTCTGAGCAGCGAACAACGTTTCCAGCTCGCGTTGCAGTTCGGCGGCGCGGCCATTCTTGTCGGCCGCTTCGAACGCGTTCATGGTTGGCCCATAGTACGCGCGGAACGTGTCGACGAGCTGCGCCGGCGGCCCAGGATAGTTGAAGGTATAGGTATCGCGCGCGAAACTGACATTTGCCTTCGGAACGCCAGCGGCCTCGATGCGCGCGGGGACGCCCTCCTCTACACCCCATGTCATCGGCGAGACGAAGCCCTCGGGCGGCGGGGGTGAATAGGCCGAACTGATCTTGAGGATCTGCGCCACGAGTGTCGGATCGTTGGGAATCCAATTGCCCATGACGATGCGCCCCCCGGACTTGGTCACCCGCACCATCTCTTTGGCGACGTCGTACGGCTTGGGCGCGAACATGGCGCCAAATATCGTGACGACGAGGTCGAAGCTGTTGTCAGCAAGGCCGCTCAAGTTGGAGGCGTCGCCCTCTTGGAAACGCAGATTGGCAAGCCCCGCTTCCTCGGCGCGGCGGTTGCCGGCGGCGACCAGGTTGGCGGCGATATCGACACCCAGCACGTCCGCGCCGAGTCGCGCCGATGGCAGCGCCGTAGTGCCGTCCCCGCAGCCAAGATCGAGCACTTTCATGCCCGGTTTGACATCCAGACCGGCGATCACGGCTTCACCGCTCTCGCGCATGCTTGCCGCGATGCGGGTGAAATCGCCCTTCTCCCAGAGCGCCTTATTCGGGTTCATAACAACATCCATTCAATCAAATCTGCCAGCGGTGAAGGTCCGCTCAGCCCGACTAGCGTTGACCGTCGCGCCAACGATATAGCCGAGCCGCCGGGAGCCTTTGCAGAAATACCGAAAGCAGGACGTGCCGCGCGTCACTGAAGACTTCAGTCCCACAGTGGCGGCTTCCGGTCCCGCCACGGCATTTCCTTTTCCAACTGACCGGCGAGGCGGAATAGCGTGGCTTCGTCGCCGTAGCGGGCCGTGAACATCATGCCGATGGGGAGCGTGTCGCGCGACTGGCCGAGTGGCAGTGAGAGCGATGGCTGTCCGGTCATATTGAACGGCGGCGTGAAGCCGAACGTGATGCGCTGACGGCGGTCGAATTCCTTTAGGTCCTCCATTAGCGTGTCGAGGAAATCGACCCGCGGCGGCGGCGTGCACATTACCGGGCAGAGATAGACGTCGAAGCTCTCAAAGCGTTGCAGCACTTCACGGGTGCGCAGCCGCAACTCTTGAAACGCCCAAAACGCTTCAGCGCCACTGAGTCTTTTGCCCGCCTCATAGGCGCGCCGCGCCAAACCCTCGATGTCATCGCCAGGTTCGCGCCCTTTGATGGCGGCCCAGCGCTGAATGCTCGCGGCGAAGTTCGCGGCGGAGACGATCCCCTGCGCGCGATAAAGCCCGCGATAATCGATGCCGAGCCCCTCCTCGCGCACGTCGTGGCCGAGCGCCTTTAGCGTTTCGGCCGTGCGCTCCAGCGTAGCGCGCACGTCCGGATCAATTGGATCGCCGGCCGGTGTCTCGCTCGACCAGGCGATGCGCAGCTTGCCCGGGCTCTTGCCGACCTCATCGAGAAACGGCCCGTCCTGTCTTGGATAGGCGTACGGGCTCGCCGGTTGTGGCGCGCTGGTGGCGTCGAGCATGGCGGCGCTGTCGCTCACCGTGCGGGTGACGACATGATCGACGCTGAAGCCGATCACGCGATCAGTATCGTGAACGCCGTTCGGGTTGCGGTCGCGCGTAACCTTCATGCCGACGAGACCGCAGCACGCGGCGGGAATGCGGATCGAACCCAGACCGTCGCTTGCATGCGCCAGCGGCACGAGGCCCGCGGCTACCGCGCTCGCCGCACCCCCGGAGGAGCCGCCGGAGATGTGCTCCGTGTTCCACGGATTGCGGCACGGGCCGAGCAGCGCCGACGTCGTGACGCCGGGAATGCCGAATTCCGGCGTGTTGGTTTTCCCCGCCAGCACAACTCCGCTCGCGCGGTAACGCGTGGTCAGCTCACTATCTTCGGCATCCGCATCGACCTGAGCGAAACGGCTCGCGCTCGTGCGCGGCCAACCCTTAACCCTGACACCCAGATCTTTGATCAAAAACGGCACGCCCTTGAATGGGCCATCCGGCAGCGCGCTCGCCGCCGTTGCGCGCGCTTCATCGTAAGCCTTGTAAACGACGGCGTTAAGTTTGCCGTTGTGGCGTTCGATCCGTTCGATCGCCGCTTCCAGCAACTCGGCCGGCGACACCTCATTGGCGCGCACCAGCGCGGCGAGACCGAGGCCATCGTACGCGGCGTAGTCCTTGAAGCTCATCGGCGTCTCCCTCCGACGCCAAGGCTAAGCGGTTAATTCTCGTTTGGCACGCGAGATGCAGCTTCGCCGCTATGAGCGCTGCCCGTCTCCGTTGCGTCATGGACGCCGATTTCGAAGAAATCGGCGATCAGCGCCGCAGCGATCGCCGCCGCAGCGATCGGCGTGCGCCCCGCGTGCGGCTCGATCCCGGCTTCGCCGCCACGCTGATCAACCATGTTGCTCCAGCGGAACGCAAGCGCACGCCGGCATACGCGCCAGCGCGACCCGCCACGCGCGCGGGCATCGTGTTCGACGTTCGCGCTTAATTACCCGCCGACGGCCTTCTTCTTCGTGGCCGCTTCGAACTCATCCAGCCAGGTGTCGATAGCGTCGAGCCGGGCTTCTATGCTTTCGATGCGGTCGCCGGCGTCGGCGTTGGGCGCGGCGTCGCGGCACGCGACGCCGCTGCGGAGCGTAACCTCAACGATATCTGCGTTGAGAACAGTGGTGAAAGCCTGCAATTCTTCGCCGGTCGGCGCGCGTTCATTCGTGAACAGTCGATGCAGCTCGCTGCGCTCGAGTCCGGCGGCAATAGCCAGCGCGGCGCGATCGAGGCCACGTTCACTAAGCCGGGCGTCGAACCAGTCGGCGTCGAAGAACAGAGCCATCGGCGCTCCTCGTTATCCACAAGCGCCCAACGGCGCCGAACCTGCAGCGGCAGGCGCCATGGACGCGGTCATCTTTCCCCGATTCGCCCGCTGGCTCGACTTCACGCTCGTCGTGGCTGTGGGCATGTGGTGCCTTTAGGGTTGGGGATAAGGCGCTCACGTGCAGCAAATGGGCGCGACCTTACGGCCGCGCCCTCATGCTTCGACCAAACACCAAATCCTATTGGCCCGCGAACTCCACGTCGCGGCGCGCCGAAATGATGGTAACCACCACGCCGGCGAGCACGTCGAGCAGCGCCATCACCATGATGACGAAGAACACGCTGGTGGCGAAGGCCGGATGCAGCAGGAACTCGACGAGGCAGATGATGAACACCAGCATCGACAGCGCGTGATTGAAGATCGCCGCGGTGCCGGTCGAGGTCGATTTGAGCAACTCGATGAAGAGCAGCAACAACGCCATCAGCACCATAACGTCGCCGAACGCGATCACCCATTCGACACCCGACGCCATCGGCACGCGCACCCAAGCGTCATCCAGATGGCCGCGCACGATATCAGCGTTGTTGTTGTTGGCCGCCGTCGAACCGAACGCCCAGATGTTGTAGGTCAACACCGGCACCAGGATCAGCGGAAAGACGTTGAAGATTGCCCCCATAGGAGTTCCCTCGTTTGCTGCGCCGCGCCGGCGGGTACGTCCCGCCGCGCCTAAGAACGTGGCGCCTGTCGGATCTGCCGGACTTCTGCTCATAGCTCGTCCGTTCCCCCAGGAAGCCGCGAGCGGCTCCGAAGCCACATCACCCCCCACAAGTCGGTCATGTTCGCGGCCAACCTGCCAAGGTTGGTGTACTTCGACCGTCCTGCGCCCCGGTGTCGATGGTTAACCTCTAAAAACTCGACTGCATAGCCTTCCCGCAACATCAGCGCAGGCATGAAGCGGTGCATGTGGTCGAAATAGGGAACGCGCAAAAAAGCGTCTCGTTTGAAGACTTTGACGCCAGATCCACTGTCGTCGGCGCCGTCCTTCAGGGCGGCCTTGCGGATGCCGTTGGCGATGCGGGAGGCGGCGCGCTTGCTCCAGGAGTCCTGACGTTTGCCGCGCTTGCCCGCCACCATGCCAAGTTCCGGCGGCGCGTCGGCGCGGGTCAGGCGGGCCAGCAGGCGCGGCAGGTCGGCCGGATCATTCTGGCCGTCGCCATCGAGGGTGCCAACGACGGGCGCACGCGCGGCCAGCACGCCAGTGCGCACCGCGCGGCTTTGCCCCGAATTCTTGCGGTGGCCGATCAATCTCAGCGCGGGCAGTTCAGCCTTCAGCGCGGCCAACTCGGCGCGGGTGTCGTCGCGGCTGGCGTCGTCAACGAAGATCATCTCATACGAGCGGCCATCCAGCGCCTGGGCAATCTCGCGCGCCAGCGCGGCGGCGTTGCCGGCCTCGTCGCGCACCGGCACGACCACGCTAAATTCGATACTCTCGGCCACGCGGGCTCCTGGACTTCAGGCGGCGGCTCTCATAGCCGCTTCGCCGCGCCGAAGCGAGCGCCCGCGTCTTAGGGGACCGGCGGCCCTCCCCTTGCAGGCAAATCCCGGTACATCGCCCTCAGATGCCCACCTCCGCGTCCCCCGCCCTCTTCGACCAGTTCGCCCGCGGATGGCGCGGCTACGTGCTGATCGCCCTGATTGCGCTCACTTCAGCGCTGTTTGGCGCCGCGCGCATGCCGGTGATGGACGCCGACGAAGCCCGCTTCGCGCAAGCGACGCGGCAGATGATCGAAAGCGGGGACTATGTGCGCATCCGCTTGCAGGACGAGGCCCGCAACCGAAAGCCTGTCGGCATTCACTGGCTACAAGCCGCGGCCGTCAACGCAGCGCGTCCGTTCACGGGCTCGCTTAACACGATCTGGCCCTATCGCTTGCCTTCGGCGCTCGGCGCCGTGCTGGCGGCGCTCGGGGCGTTATGGGCCGGCCGCACGCTGTTAAGCGAGCGCGCCGCGCTGTTCGGCGCTGGATTATTCGCCGCCGGCGCGCTCGTTGGCTTTGAAGGCATGACCGCCAAGACCGACGCGGCATTGCTCGGCTTCACCACTCTGGGAATGGCCGCGCTGGCGCGGCTCAAATTCACAACCGCGCGGCCGAAGCTACTCGCGCTCGTTTTCTGGTTCGCAGTGGGCTGCGGCGTGATGATCAAGGGGCCAGTGACGCCACTCGTCGCAGGTCTAACGCTGGCCGCATTGGCAGTATGGGAGCGCCGCGCCAAGTGGATGCGCCCGCTCCTCTGGTGGCCGGGGCCGCTGCTGGCGTTGTTGATCGTGGCGCCGTGGTCGATCGCGATTTGGCTGCAGACCAACGGCGCATTCTTCTTCGAGATGATCTTCGCCGATCTGGCGCCAAAACTGGTCAGCGGACACGAACAACACTTCGCGCTGCCCGGTTATCACCTGTTTCTGCTGCCGTTCCTGATCTTTCCGGCAACCTATGCGCTGCCCGCCGCCGCCCGCCTGGGCTGGGAAGCCGTGCGTGCGCCGCGCAATGACAGCGAGACGGCGCCGCACCGTTTCCTGCTGGCATGGGCGATGCCAATCATACTGTTCTTCGAATTGGCGCCCACGAAGCTCGCGCACTATGCGCTGCCGGCTTATCCCGCGATCGCGCTGCTGTGTGGCGCTGGGCTGGTCGCCATGTTGGGCCGCCGCTGGCGCACGACGCATCCCGCGGGCGTCGTGCTGTTTGCGGTGGCCGGCGCCGTGCTGGTGGCGCTGATGGCGATCGGCGCAACGTTCATGCCCGGCGATTTCGCCGCAGATCTGAGGCGCGCATTATCGACGGCGCTAATTGGACTTGGCGTCGTGGCGGCTGCGTTCACGGCGTTGATCATGCTGCGCCGGCCGGCTGCGCGCGCGGCGTCGCTGAGCGCGTGCGCGCTGGTGCTGTCGTTCAGCATGCGCGAACGTCTGTTGCCCGAAGCGCGCGCGCTCAACGTATCCAGCGAAACTGTGGCTGCACTGACCCGCGCGCGGTTAACGCCCCGCGACAACCGCCCGCTCTGGGTGGTCGGCTACAACGAGCCGAGTCTCGTGTTCATGACCCGCACTTCGATACGCTTGGCCGAACCGGGCGAGGCCGGGGCGCAGGCTCAAATCGGCGATGCGTTGGTGATCGAGGGACGTGCGCTGCAGGAAGTCGCAGCCGAGTTGGCGACCCGCAATCTGGTGTTCCGGCCCGCTGAGCCGCCTGTGCGCGGACTATCGCTCGGCCGCGGCGAACGCGTGGCGCTGTTCGTTGGCCAGCTGGAGGAGCGTCCTAGCGGCGAACCGGCGGCCGGCCCACCACAAAATCCCTGAGCGCCAGCAGCACCGCCAGCGCCGGCTCTGCGATAAGCGCGAACGCCTTCTCGACTGGCGTCTTGGCGCTGCGTTCAACAAAGCGCGCCAGGCCTTGCGCTTGCCTGCGCCCGCTCTCGTGGCTGCGCGCAAACTGCACGCCGGACGCTGCGGGGTGAAACAAGATGCTGCCGCCGGCCGCTGCAGCGCGGCGGCAAAGATCGAGATCGGCGCAATCGGTCTTGAACTCCTCGTCGAAGCCATTGAGCCGCTGAAAGTCGCGGCGCGGGATCGCCATCAACGCTCCGGATACCGCCGCCACCCGCGCGGGCTCGGCAATTTCTTGCTCCTTCTCGTTGTCACGCTTACTGCGCTTGCGCTTCGGTTTGGCCGCCGGCGCTTGCAGGTCTATCGCCAACGCGATCGCCGAGAAGGCGTTGAGCGCCTCGCGCGCGGCGCGGCGTTCGCGGCCTTCCAGATCGGTAAGGCGTCCGCCGACGATGCATGGCATCTGCGCGCTGTCGCCCGCGGACGCCATGCGCGCCGCCGCGCCGCGCTGCAAAACGACACGGGGATCGAGGAACGACAGCCAGCGCCCGCGCGCCTCGCGCGCGCCGAGGTTCATCGCCGCGGCTACGGTCGCGTTGGCCGGCGCGGAGATGACTTTCACATCGCGACGGTCTGCGCGCAACGCGCGCAGCGCAGCCGATATCTCGGGCGTGTTGTCCTGATCGACGATAACCAGGTCATCAATCATCGGTTCGGCCAGCGCGCTGCGCAAACACAAGTCCAGCGGCCCTTGGTTGGCCGGCTTGGCGCGCTGGTGACGCACCACGACAATCGCCGAGACACGCGGCTCCAACGCCACGGTCGTCGCGCGTTCGCGTGATGGGAACTTGTCCACCCGTTTCTCCGCCCGGAGCTTCTGCGGCATCCTGTATCGTGGCGTGGCGCTCGTCTAGCTTAGGTAGAGCCGCAATCCAGGACATAACCCATTACAACACCGTCAGATCGGCGTGCTGCTATTTCTTGGCAAGGGGCAGGACTTGGGATCGCGAATCCTGTCAAGCAACAAATCATGACCCCACGCGAGATCGAACTGGTCCAGCGGACCTTCGCGCGCGCGGCGCGGATTGGGCCGCATGTCGCAGCGACCTTTTACGCCGAACTGTTCGCCATCGACCCGGCCGTGCGCAGCCTGTTCAAGGCTGACATGATCGCGCAGGGCGAGAAGCTGATGGCGACGCTTGCTCACATCGTGGGCGGCCTCGGCGCTGAGGGGGCCAACCTGCCGCTTCTGCGTGAATTGGCGCTGCGGCATGTCTCCTACGGGGTTGAATCCCGGCACTACACGGCGGTCGGCACGGCGCTGATGCGCACGCTGAAACACGAGCTAGGCGCGGACTTCACAGCAGAAGCGCGCGCCGCCTGGACAGCCGCCTACCAGCAAATTGCGGACGTCATGCGTGAGGCCGCCTATGGCACCGAGGCGGCGGCGCGCCAAGCCTAGCGGAGATCCGGCGGCGTCGCTTCCGTCGCCAACTGGCTTGCCGCCGCGTCCAGCGGAACCACCGACTGGGCGTCGCTACCGAGCCGGCGCAGCGCCACGGAGCGTCCCTCTGCTTCCTTTTTGCCGACAACGGCAATGACCGGAACCTTCGCCAGCGAATGCTCACGCACTTTGTAGCCAACCTTCTCGTTGCGCAGATCGAGTTCCACACGCAGCCCCGCCTCACGCAAGGCTCCCGCGGCCTCGCGCGCGTAAGCATCGGCTTCCGCCGTGATCGTGGCGACGACGACCTGCACCGGCGCCATCCACAGCGGAAACGCGCCTGCGTAGTGCTCGATCAAGATGCCCAGGAAGCGTTCGAACGAACCGAAAATGGCGCGGTGGAACATCACGGGGCGGTGCTTTTGCCCGTCCTCGCCGACATACTCGGCCTCAAGCCGCTCTGGCAGCACGAAATCCAATTGATGCGTGCCGCACTGCCATGTGCGTCCGATCGCATCTCTCAGGTGGAACTCTAGCTTCGGCCCGTAGAACGCGCCCTCATTGGGCAGGAGCTCCAACGTCTCCCCTGCGGCCTCTGCCGCGTCTTGCAAGATGCGTTCGGCCTTATCCCAGATTTCATCCGACCCGAAGCGCACTTCCGGCCGGAGCGCCAGCTTAACGGCATGCAGTTCGACGCCGACATCCTCGTAGATCGAACGCAGCAGCTTGCAGAATGCGATTGTCTCCGGCACGAGCTGTTCTTCGGTGCAGAAGATGTGCGCGTCGTCCTGCACGAATGCGCGCACGCGCATCAAACCTTGCAGCGCACCTGACGGCTCATAACGGTGACAGGAGCCGAACTCAGAGAGCCGCAACGGCAGATCGCGGTAGCTCTTTTGCCCTTGGTTGAAGATCTGCACGTGGCCGGGGCAGTTCATCGGCTTCACCGCCAACACTTCGCCTTCCACCGTTTCACAGGTGAACATGTTGGCGTGGAATTTCTGCCAGTGGCCGGACTTCTCCCACAGCGCGCGATCTAAGATCTGCGGGGCCTTGACCTCCTGATAGCCGGCGGCGTCGAGCCGGCGCCGCAGATAGTTTTCCAGCACCTGCCACAGCCTCCAGCCCTTCGGGTGCCAGAACACCATGCCGCGCCCCTCTTCCTGGAAATGGAAGAGTTCGAGCTGACGTCCAAGTTTGCGGTGATCGCGCTTCTCGGCCTCTTCGAGACGATGCAGATAAGCCTCGAGCTGCTTTTCGTCCGACCAGGCCGTGCCATAAATGCGCTGCAGCTGTTGGTTCTTCGCATCGCCGCGCCAATAGGCGCCGGCAAGCTTCATTAGCTTGAACGCTTTGCCGAGCCGGCCGGTTGATGGCAGGTGTGGGCCGCGACAGAGGTCCTTCCAGTCCTTGCCTTGCCGATAGACCGTGATCGGCTCGCCTGGCGGGATGATGTCGTCGATGATCTGCGCCTTGAACGTCTCGCCGATTGAATTGAAGTGCGCAATCGCCTCTTCGCGATTCCACACCTCGCGCTGAATCGGCAAATCGGCGTCGACGATCTCCTTCATGCGCTTTTCGATCTTTTCGAAATCGTCGGTCGAAAACGGCTCATCGCGCGCGAAGTCGTAATAAAAGCCATCCTCGACGGTTGGGCCGATCGTGACCTGCGTGCCCGGGAACAACTCCTGCACCGCCTGGGCCAGCACGTGCGCTGCGTCGTGACGCAAGACTTCAAGGCCGTCGGCGCTGTCTCGTGTGACCAATTCGAACTTGCCGCCCTGCTCGATCGGACGATTCAGGTCCCACCAGCCGCCATCGATCTTGGCGGCGACGACCTTCTTGGCCAGCGATTTGGAAATGCCCTCCGCCACCGCGAGCGGCGTCACGCCATCCTCGTAGCTGCGCTCAGCGCCGTCGGGAAATTTGAGAGAGATGCTCATGGATTACTCGTTGCGGATTCGGCTTCCGGCGGCGCGCGATAGCCGCCCTTCCAGTCGCCGTATTGCCACGGGCGCCACCAGGAATTCCTCCTGATCTCGCGCGGCGCGGGATCCCAACCGTGCCCGCCCCAGGGCGCGCAACGGCAGAGCCTAGCCCCAGCCATCCAGCTTCCCGCCCACGCGCCGTGCAGGCGGACGCAATCGGCGGCGTAGGATGAACACGTCGGCTGATAGCGGCAGCCGCGCCCGACCAAGGGCGAGAGCGTCCACTTGTAGAGCTGGATAAGGCCCAGAAGGCCCCGCGCAGGAATGCTCGGCGACATGACGAAACGGATTTCTTTGAATGATTGACCGGGACGCATAGTGCCGCCGCTGCGGCGCGCCCGATCTCGCGCCGCCGGCGTCAGTAGGTAGTCGTCGTGGTCTCAAAACGCCTGTGCATGGGGCGGATATAACTGCTTCGCGCCGCCCGCTCAACCTTGGCCAGCCGCGCGATCGACCTTGCGGCACTGCACCAGCGTGTAAGCGCCCCAGCACTCGACATAGGCCGCGCCTGGCATGTCCACCGTGAATTTGGAAGCCAGGTAGTAGTTATCGTAGCGTCCCTGACCGGCCAGCATGCCGGTGAAGAAATCGACCACGCTGTCGAGCGAGACCCCGGTCGGACTGCGGACCTCGTCCGACTCGGTGTTCGCTTCGCCTTCCAGCACCGCCCGCGCAGCTTCTTCGTGCGCCTCGCGCGGCGGCACCGTGAAGTACGCGGCGGCGCCAGCGATGATCAGCAAAAGCACAAGGCGAATCGGCTAGGCCGCCTGCTCCGCGCGGCTGCACTGCACCTGCGTGAAAGCGCCCCAGCAACTCACGACGGCTTGCCCATCTAGCGTCACGTCGTACTTGGCGGCGACGTAATAATTTGTGTAAGCGCGGTCGCCGGCGATGCTGGCGCCGAAACTCTCCAGTCCTTCGGAAATGTTCGACGGATCGCTTAAAACCGCGTCAGCGGCTTGGCGCATGGTCGGCTCGTCCGGCCGCGTAAAATAGCCCGCGACGGCGGCGATGATCAAAAGCAGCAGGATCAGCCTCAGCATGAAAATCTCCCTGGTTCCCCACACGCAAGGCTAACCACGCGCGCGCCTCGCGCCAAGCAGTTCATGAAACTTTGCGGCGTTTGACAGGCGTAGGCGGCGGAAAAGCGGTCGACAGCTTCTTCGGCGCCACAGCGCGCCAACTCTCGTCGAGATAGTCGACAAGCTTGGTCATCGGCGGCTTGGCCTTGGCGGCAAACGTGAACGTCACCCAGCCCGATTTGGCCATGCCATAGCCGGTCGGCTCAGCGCCCTTGAGCTTCAGCGCCTCCTCGTTGCGGTACGGCAGCTTCATCGAACAATTGAACCCGCCGTCGTCGCGACCGGTGAGGAACAAGAAGACTTTCTTGCCGGCCGCCTTGTAGGCGTGATGATCCCACGGGAAGTCTTCGCGCGTCTCTGGATACTTCAGCGCCGCGGCGCGCAATTTCTTCGCGTCCGCGTGTTTGAGCGGCGGCGCGGCGGTCATGGGGCACGCCCGCGCTGCGCCTGATCCAACGCCTCGACCGCAGCATCGAACGCGAGCATCGTACTGGCGTGGCGGGGCGGATATTCGCGGACGCCTTCAAGATGGCGCAGTTCCCAAAACCGCCCGGCTGGCGGTTGCGCGCCATCCTTCAGCATGGCGCGAAGCGCGTCGCGCGCGGCGCGGATTTCCTGGGGCGTCGCGCCAACGGCGTGCATAGCCAGAACGCCGGTGGCGGCCTGCCCGAGCGCGCACGCTTTCGGGTGCACGGCAATCTCGCTGACGACGCCGTCATTCAGCTTCAACTCCACTGTGACGACCGATCCGCAGACGCGGCTCACCTTGGTCGCCGCGCCATCCGGCGCGTCCAGGCGCCCGACGTGGGGTATGTCGGCGGCAAGCTCGAGGATGCGCGGGTGGTAGAGATCGTCCATCCGCCTTTATGTGGCCTTCCTTAGCGGCCACGCAACGGCCAGTATCGGGCGCGCGGAGGCCAACATGCGCAGACGCTTGTTTCTAGCTTCGGCCGCAGCCGCGGCGGCTTTCCCCACGCTGACGCGTGCGCAGGAGGCTGAGCAAGAAGCTGCCGGGCAAGAGGAGGCGCCGGCGGGCGCCCCGGGCGTCACGATCGATGCGCCTGCCCCGATGATCGAGCCCGCCAACGCGCTCGAATTCGCGTTCGTCTCGGCGCTCACCAACGAGAACATGCGTCCTGTCTTCCGCCGCTATTTGATGGATACGCACGTCGCGCTGGCGATGAGCGGAGAAGGCGCCAACGCAACCGCGCTCGAAGTGGAAGTTGAGGATGGCTTCGTTGCCGCCGCTATCTTCACCAGCGCGGCCCGCGTCGACGACGTGCTCGGTGAAGATGCGCCGCGCATCATGATCAATGGCCGCGCGGCGTTCGAGCGGCTAGAAGGCAAGAACGTCGTCATCAATTATCGGCTGCGCCCGATGCTGACGCTCGAACCGGAAGACGTGGCGCGCTATCTCGAAGCGCCTGGCGAGAGCTCAGCCGGGCCCTCCCAATAGCCCGTCGTTGCCGCAACGGCGATCGTACAGACCACGCGTGCGGGCAAGCCGCCCATTGCTGCCCTCATCGAACAAATGCACCTGCCAAGTGTGCGTGCATCCGCTGCGCGTGGCCGTGTGACGACACACCTGCACCGGCGGATCGCCGCGGCCGTTCTCCGCGCGCGGCGCCGCGCCACAATTGAAGTCGTTGCGGCGCAGATCGGCGGAAACCGCAGAGATCGCGAGCCCGGCGCCGTAGCGCGTGTTCACGTTCTGCTGAAACGCCTGCAGTGTCGCTGCTTCTGAAGCATTCTGCCAATTACCGAGATCGAGCGGCGAGGACGGGATCGCGCTGGGGCCCGACGGCGTGCCGGCGCCGCCGACCGGCCTGGTCGCGCAAACGCCGAGCGACAA
>ERZ869936.1583-NODE-1583-length-15826-cov-10.803437_pt1 | contig 15826 bp, 27 predicted proteins | sample MGYA00520876_ERZ869936 | MGnify/ENA primary metagenome ERZ869936 (study PRJEB32218, sample SAMN09650985) | biofilter metagenome | isolation source: enrty point of leading RO module | place: Saudi Arabia: Thuwal, RO plant located on Red Sea | collected 2016-02-17...
AAACGCATAGTATTTAGGGGTATTTAAGGGGGTAAAATAAAGGGGTAAAATATATAAACTCTAATATTGCTAGAGTTAAAAAAATTAAAAAAAGTTTTTTCCTGTCATAGTCCCAAGCTAAAAACAGGTCTATTTTGTCATAGTATTCTTTTAATAATATTAGTGATATTTATACAAGCTCTATCCATAGCATCAGCTACAGACTGCCTAGATATGCCAAAATCATGTCCTATTGCAGTATATGATTCCCTACCTATGTAGTATTTAGCCATAAATATCTCTATTTGTCTGTGTGTAGCCTCTTGAGCAAATAAGATTCCTGCTATCAAAAGATTCATTTTATCATTTTCTAGCTCTCTTACTTCCCATTTATCTTTATGATCTCCGTCATATCTGCCACACATTTCGCATGGTTCTGTTTTGTTTATCATGTTTACCTCTGGTATGTGATTGGGGTTTTATGAATTGTAACATTTTTTGCACATTTTATATTTTTTATATTCATCTTTTGTTTGGTACTTACCACATATATCGCAGTAAGTATTTTTATCCCATCTTGAATATGTCCAATTTTCTCTATAATTATTTCTATATATTTGCTTTTCAAATTCTCCACCAAATTTGTAATTAACTTTATCATTAACCTCATCTACTAAATCTCTCTTAGGAGACATTTCAATCTGATCTTCATAAAAATCATTATGATTAATAGATACTTTTGTTTTTTCTTTAATTAATATAGAATATTGGCGAGTTTTTCTGTGGTATCTTCTTTTAATTATATAATTATCTTGTATTTCAGTTTTTATTATTTTCTCATAATAATCCATTAGAGATTTTTTATCTGGAAAATATACCACATCTGATTTCATAATTTACCTCTATAAAACAAGAAAAGGCTTCAAACGCCAATCCGAAACCTTTTCCTTACATACAAAAACTATCATATGTTTCATTTATCAGCCTCTTCCTTTAAAATCTTTTTTTAAAAAAACTTTGTCAAAAGAGACATAGATAATGTACTAATAAAATTCATTTTATTTAAACAATTTTTCTATTTTAGAGTTTAGTTTTCTAACTCTTTCTAAATCTATTAATTTAAAATGACCTTGCTCAGATAAAAGCTCACTCACTTCTTTTAGTATTTCTTTAATCTCTTTGTCCATAATAATCCCATATTAAGTTATAAATAAATGTTCCAATAAAAAACCATAGTAATAATCCCAAAGGTATTAAAACCAAAGCTGTTGCAAATGCTAATAGATTAATAATAATCTCATATAAGTTTATAATAATCATTTGCACTTCCTACAGGTTTCTCTGGGTTTACCATAAGAAGGAAAATCATCATACCATTTAATACTATTACTTGAATTACTTCTTATTCTTTTACTATCTTCCCAGACTTTTCTGCATTTAGTGCAGTATTTCAAGTGGTCTTTTTCTTTATTGGTAAAGTTTTTTTGATTCTTAGTCATTCTATTTTGAGAATCATAGTAATTATATACTCTCTCAGCTATCTTAACTTGATCTCTAAATAAACTCATATTATCCCCCCATTATTTGATTAAGTGTTTCCTCTGTGTAATCTTTACCCTTGTAAACTTTTGGTTGTTCTGGTACAAACTCAACCCCACAGCAAGGACTGCTTTTATAAAACTCATCTGCCTTTAAGAACATCTTATCAGCACACTTTGCACAATATCCCTTATACATCCCAGATGGCAGTAATCTAAATTGTTTCTTTTGAGTAACAGTCTGTACTGTAGGTTTAATAATAGCATCATCCCATCTTTCATTATTTAACCACACATCTAAGGCAGGTGTAAACTTTGGATCGGTGTCTTTCCAATTGTTATCAACTTGGTTTTTAAAAGCTGTGTAAATCTCATCATGGTTTTTCTTTTCAACAGCCTTTATATACTTTTGATAGGCTTTCTTTTTACTAACTTTTTTAGGTACTAATAACCAAAGTTTTTCAAACTCTTGAGCATATATATCTTTCTTATTATTCTTAGTCTTATTGTTTAGTGTTCGTTTGTTGTTCACTTGTTGTTCACTTTGTTGTTCATCTAGCTGATAGTCTGTCCACCTAAGTATTGATATTAAACGACATCGAGGATTTGTTTGTTGTTCAATTTGTTGTTCGATTTCGAAGGTTTTTAAAATTCGTTGTATTTTACTCTCATTAATCTTTAACTCTTTAGAAATAATCTTTCTACCTGTAATAAACTGTCCTGCTTTTAAGGTTATTCTTTCACCTTCATATATTGTATCATGGTCTGAATGGGTGGCATTTAATAATAACCACATCCAGACAGCAAGATAATCTGTGTCTTTCATTACTATAGGATTATCTAAAGTTTTACGATGCAGTTTTATCCAACCATTAGACATGAAATAACTTTCTAATCATTAAATGATTACCATAAACAAATAAAATATGTTTTTTAACTAAATAAGCTATTTTACTAGCATAATCACCTTTACCTACAAATTCAACAGGGTTTAATTTTTCCCTATGTATCATATCCCTTATCTGTTCTGGTTTAATAAAGATAAATTCCTCATCATCTAAATGAAATACCCACCAATCTGCTTTTGTGGTGCTTAATGCTGATAATTTTCCATTCATTTGTATTTCTATTACTACATTTCCTGTATGTTGTGATTTAAAATCCTTTTTAACTTCCACAGATGTATCTATTTCGGGTATAAATATATCATAATCTTTAAAATATCCATCTTTAATATAAGCATTAGGATATTTATGTTTTATGCGATTTAAAACGATTTTCTCGCTTTCTTTACCAACTACTAAAGATTCTTGAAAACTACTCATCTAGTAAACTCCCCATTATTAGATCAAAATCTGCATCTATAAATTTTTTTATTGTGTTCTTTTTATCTTTAAGATCATCATACCACTCTCTACCTCTTTTCTCTACTGCCCACTCAAAGAACTCAGCAGGTGTTTTGTGTGCAGAAAAATTAGGACTAAATACATGACACCCCACGCATAGACAGAATCCATTGTCTATATCCCACCTTAATACTCTAATTGACCTAGAATAAAAGTGGTGTGCATTTAACCTGTTAGTCTTTCCACATACTTCACACCTGCCATATTGCCTAATCCTTTCAGACCAAGCATTATCTAACTTATTTATGAGTTCTTTTTTCATTAAAAGGGTAGATCATCCTTTGGTTTTTCTTCAACTTCATTAGGACTACTGTTCTGGTCTTTTTCATGTTCACCCTGTTCCCATCTTACAAGTCCATTAATAGCCACTTCCATCAATTCCCTAGCTATCTGTTCAATCTGTTCACCTAAGTTATCTTTGATCCCTTGATTAATAGCTATCTGTGTAGCGTTATTAATACACATACCCCATGTAATACCTAAACTAGCGTTAGAGACTGCTTTTTGAGGCTTATTTGATGATTCTGTGCTACCACTACTCATAGGCATAACAGTCCATCCTGCGTATTTACCTTGTTTACCTTCCATTTCTTTTAACATCACTTGTACTGTGCTACCAGATGGATTACCTACCAACTTCTTATACAATGCACCACTAAACTCAAAATCAGTCTGTTTACCTAATTTAAGTTCAATCCAATTACCTTCAGCGTTCTTAAACCATTTAACACCAGAACCATCAGTAATATCATGTCCTGCCATTTCAATGGGTAAAGTATATTTAGTGTTGCCAAAATTATCCTCTTCTGTTTTTGCATTTGTTGGATCATCTAACAACTTTAGATAAATACCTGTGTTTAAGTGAAGGTCTTTCTTTATTTGAAAAGCCATATTTCTCTCCTACTTTTGTTAATTAAAGTCTTATTAGTTCGTTTAATACAAAACCTAACCAGAAACATATAAAATATGGTGCTATACGCTGTACCCAATACATCATATAATCTAGTAAGTCATTTAAAAAATCAACCATTATTCCCCCTTATTTAAGATTGTTATAACTTTATATGTAATATTAATACTTTCATCATTAGGATATAATAAAGCCTCAACTAATTCTGGCTGTCTATCTTTTACATAATCCATTCTATTTTTTATATCCTTAATAAAATCATCAAGACTATCCCCTACTGCACTTGTAAACGCAAAACCTTTCTCAGTTTCATATCGTATCTCAGCATGATACCTAAAATCGTGATGTACATTCTTATTCATTTAATGATTTTACCAATTTTTCTAATCTTGCTACTTCAATATCTTGGTCTATTACAGACTTTGTTTTAATCATTTTAAGATACTTCTTCAAAATCATCAAAATCATTTCTTGTTCTTGTGGTATTATGCCCCAAATATTTGCTACTAATTTGTTGTTTACAATCTTGCTTTTTAGCCAAGACTCCAAACCTGCTGTCGTAACTATTGATTTCATTTTCTAATTCCTCCACTTGGTTATCTATTTCATCAAATAACTGCATAATCTGGATTCTATCTAAATCACCCATTTCTCCAGATGCTAAAAATCTTATTATACCTAGTCTTGATTTTACTAAATCAGAGAGAGAGTTGAGCGTATTATAATGAGATTCTAATTTATAAGCGAAATCCTTAGAATCTCCATAAGAGACAAACAAAGAAGAATGCCCAACCCTCTCATCACATACCTTTTGATAGCCACTTTTAGTTTTATCGAATGCAAAGGCTCTGCTAGAACACTCGATGACTGCATTTCGGTCATCACTATCTGCTAACCTATCACTAGTAAATAGATTCAGTATGTATTTAATCATTTATTACTTACCCCCTTGATAATGTCTAAAAGATATATGCTTTATATGTACTCTTGTATAACGACTGTGAGCTATTTCATATAAATCATCTTTTGTTTCTTCTTTATGTGATTTAAGACAATATTCTAATTCAACTGATCCATCTGGAAGTGTAACTGCACTTATTGGATATGCTTTAAACTTTTCACCATACTTTCCATCAATAGACTTCTTTTTACTAATAGTAATAGGAGTATCATATTCGAATTGAATATCTTTAAGATTCTTTATTATTTCCATCCTACTTACCCCCTTGATTTTCTTTATGTTTCTGTGCTACAGCTATAATTGTATTTAAAGCTGTCATCTTACCAAAAAGATAATAAAAACATCTAACAAATTGTGTACCATATTGATTAGTAACTAAGTGAGATGTAACTGATACATCTAATCCAAATTGATCAGCAAGTTTAACACCTTCTAAGTATTTAGTTTTTCTTTTAATCATAAGATCATGAATGCTTTGCTCTATCTCATATCTTACAATCTGTTCTTTTGATACAATCTTTTGCGATGGAGTAACTTCTGTTTCTTTCATAGCTTTTCTTAATTCAACAAGATTTTCTATTTCTTTTACAATTTCACTATAAGATGAAAATAATAGAGAATGTTTTTTTCTCCAATAATGGAAATCTGGTATGCTCCAATATTTCTCTCTCCATTCTTTTGATTGTCTAGATTCCATAGGAACGCTTAATAAATCATCTCTAATCATTTTAGTGCATTGATAATAAGCACTTCTTAGATAATCTAAAGCCTTTTTCTTACTTGATTTAGAAACAAATCCATTATTCCATATCTCAAGAGATTTATTTAAATAGTTATTCATGTATTCATCTTTCTCTGAAACCACCGAGGGAGATGAATACTGTAGGTTAGGTAACCTTGAAGTGCCCTCGGTGATGTTCAAATTATTATTTATTTTAGTATTCATCTATAACAATTCTAATAATACCAGAATTTAGATGCAAGAAAAAAATAACCCACAATGTAGCGATAGACAGGATTCGTTACATCATGGGTTATTGGTAGCGTAATATATTAACTGAGTTGCTCTCGTAATTTTAGAGATGCACTAAATCTTTGAAATGCTACTTCTGTAAATTTAATAGGTGAGTCTAAGCGTACATAATGATAATTAGAATCATCATAGTACACGAATTTTTTAAAGTTGGTAACATCCTGTTCAAAGCTGACCAGATTGTTTTTAAATGTTTGTGATATATTACTAAAGTTTAGTTGCCATGTGGTTTTAGGTTCGTGTCTTTTGTTAGCATATTCTACCCCACCAAGCGATGTATTTAGGTCTGTAGCAAATATTTCCTGTGTAGCTATACCTATATCTGGCTCATTTTCAAATGTTAAAGCTGATCCAATAATTACTTCAGTTAAGCCACCAAATGTACCCTCTTGCGATTCAATAAATTGATACCTACTAGAGTTACTAATACCTATTAAGCTCCATCCAAATGGTGTAGTAGTATCTAAATCTGTTCTTGATCCTGTGCTTGTACCAGAACTTGAATTAAAAAAACCTAGATTATCAGTATCACCACTTGTATTATTATTATGATGTAATAAAAAATCGACAGAACCACTATATGAACTGCCTAAATCAATTCTAATCATATTTCCTACATCAAAACTTGTTACAGCTTGTCCTATAGATTGATCTATTATATAATGCTCATTAGTTACAGCACCATTATTTAAAGTAAATGTACCACTACTATAAGTACCTGCTGATATTGTAGCATCTGATAAATTAACTGAATCATAATAAAACTTTTTAGCCATTTAAATCTCCCTAGCTGTAATTTTTAAACTTCCTACTGATCTACTTACATCTGTAATCATAAAACTAAAATCATCCCATGAACTCGCAAAAACCATAAGAACATTATCAAAATTATCCTGTCCATCAAAAGCTATCACATCACCTACATCTAACCCAAAGTAATTAGGATTGACTACAGTAAAATTAATTATTGTTCTTGGTGATCCTACAATATGATTATAATAGCTGTAAAAATCATCATTCTTGTTAGATGATGCACTTGTTGGAATAGTAGGACTAACATAAGCATCTAGCTTAATATTTTTAGTATTTTCAGCAGATTGTATATTATAATCTGTTCTGGTAGATGAATTAGTAGATGTTACACTTGTATTATATTTACTTTCAGCAGGATGCAATTCATACTCTATATCCATTTTTGATACTAATGAAAAGAAATCAACAGTAGATACACTTATATCTGATATATCATCTGCATCTAAAGTAGCATTAACTGATGGTGAATTTGCTATGAATATATATTGAAATTCATTCTGCCCATTAAATCGTGCAATAAAACCACCCTCATACTGTAGTTTTTCTAAATGGTCTATAAGTGGTGTTGATTCTAATATCCAATATCTACTCTGCCAATTTCTAGCACTATCTAAATCACTCCACCCTGTTGGTGTTCCTGTATAGTTTGTAAATCGTTTCATTAGATCACGATGCTGTTCATGTATCTCAAACGCATTACCATTAGAACCAGAATATGTTTCTGTTAGTCCATCACCAGATGCGTATAATAAATCTGTCTGCTCTATAGTTTCTTGTGTTGCTTGTGGCTCTCTAGCTACTGCATTTTCAACACCTATAACTAAATAGAAATCTTCAAGAACAAAATCAACATCTAATGAAATTGATCCACTACCACTAGTGCTTAGTGCATATACTAATGCCTGTATATTTATTTCTGATGGTAATGTGTAACTACCTTCACTTATAATATATATATCTGTATTATCTGAATGTGTTGCAGATGTAGAATATGAATAACCTCTTTCAACAACAAATAAGGTAGTAAGTGGAAATCTGCTTACAATCTTCATTAATTCATCATCTATTTTAATAATTATTCCTGCTTTAAAATCATCAGATGAGCTATCTATTTTAATAATATAATCTGTTGCAGATATTGCTCCATCTAAATCCCTACCACTATCTGTTTTTCTTTCATATTTATCATATAAATCTAGCTCTGTGTAAGCACTACCTGCACCTGCTCCACTTGTATTATATGTTCCTGTGGTTGCAGTTTGAGTTTTATATATGTAAGTAGTGCCAAGATTATTAGGATCGTTTGTATTATTTGCGAAAGTAGTATCGGTTAAACTAATAATAGAACTAGCACCAGAGTTATATGATGCTGTATTTATAACAACACTACCTTTTAAATTTAATTTTAAACTTGAAAACTGACCTTTTATTTGAGGCATTGAAAGTTTTAAGGTTTTTCTTACTGTATTTGTACCACCTAAACCACTTACAGAAAATGCAATATTTTGAGTTGTAGAACTTGTTGTATTTGTATCTATAACATTTTCTGGACTAGAACCATCCCAATCAGTATGATCTTTTACTTTTGTAGGTCTTAAATAATATACACCTCTATTTAATCTGTTATCTACTACAATAGCATTATCAGAATCTAATGTACTTGTTCCACTCCCATACTGCCCCATAATAATAAATTTTTTAATATTATCATCATAGTAATGAGGAAAGCATCCACTACCATAAGATTTAGGTGTAGCATAATAAATATCATCTCCATCTGTCCTTAGTTTTGGCATGGGGTAAACTGTTATAGCATCTTGGAAAGTATTTTGTGCATTATTTGTATAATTACCATAAACAACAGGCACAGGAATATTTGTAGCAGTTCTGGTTGTAGGTATAGATATATTATCCCACGCTCTCTGTGCTACTATATTTAAGCTAATTTTATCAGTAGTTTGAGAAATAGTTGTAAGCCTACCTGTGTAAACAAGCAAACAAGAATATAGATCATCAGTATCATCTGGCTGTATGTATATTTTTACAGACCTATTTAAAAATTTATTAGTACCATTTAATAATTTTCTTGAAAATTTTTCACCATCATTATCTATAAAGTTAGCAAGTGTTATAGATACATTAGATGTTTTTGCTGTTGAATTTTCTAAGTTAATTGATTCTCTGATTGTAGGCTTGTTTAAAATACATCCTTTATAATCTACTGTATCTGTTCCCTCAACTCTAGTGTCATAAAAAGCTAATCCCCTAAATTTATCTTCTGCCTCATCATCATACCATAATTGAACAAGCCAATTTTCTTTTAATATTGTTTTAGTTGTAAACGCTGATGGTAAAGTTAAACTCATGCTAGATTCATTCTCTTTGCTTTTTCTATAGCAGGTATGATAGAATCAACTACTGTTTCATCTACAAGGGGTGCTGAAATATTTACTGTAATTCCAGATGCTGATTGACCACCTAAAGGTACAACAGAAACCTGCTCTGGCTTATTGTTTTCACCTGTCAAAAACATAGTAGGCTTAGTAACAACTCCCTCAAATCCTGTTTCTGCTGTAACTGATGCTAGAGCATTATCCATTAAACTACTTGCTACTGCACCTGCCCCTGCACCTGCAATTAAATTAAGTGGATATGGAACGCTTTTTAATATACTTGATAACAATCCTGCAACAGCCTCCATAGTTTCTGCTCTAACTACTGATGTCATAGCTTGTTTAGCACTTTGTCCAGATAGTATTGCACCTCTTAAATCTTGATTAATATTCTCTTTTTTAACTTTACCTAACTCCATCTCAGAAGTAATTCTATTTTTAGTGGATTCTGCTAGTTTATTAGTTGCAAATATTTGTTCATTTAAAGAATTACTAAACTCTTCATCAGAAATATTTGATTTTATGATTCCAAAATCTTTTAATCTTTCATTTAATATTAAAAATTTCTCATTTAATTCAGCAGTTGCCTCATTATCAAGCATTAAGCCATCAGTTAAATCTCTTAAATTTTTAGCTAATTCATTTATTTCCCTATGACCTAGTTCAGCTACTTCTTTTTTAAAATTTTCTGTATTTTTATTTAAAAACTCAAATTCTTTTCCTGCTAATGAATTTCCATCTGCTAAATCTTGGATTCTATCTATAAGATCACCTGTTCCACCTGCAAGTGTAGCAATGCTACTAGCTACTTTAATTACTACAGGGGCTAGTAAACCACCTATAGCCTCACCTGCATCACCTACAGCATTCTTCATTTGTTCTATTTTTCCTGTAAGTGTCTCAGCCTGTGCTTGAGCTGTACCACCAAATAAATCAGCCATTACTTTAACAGCCTCTCCTGCTTTCATTTCTTCAGTAGTTAAGTCTCTAAGCTGTGGTATTAATTCACCTAACTCACCAGATAAACCAGAGAATGTTTTAGCTGTATTTCTTACTGCTGATTCTAAACTGATACCTGTAGCCTCAGATAAATCAACAGAGGCATTTATAATATCTTTTATTTGTGTCTCAGTAAAATCTAATGATGCTAAGAATGCCTGTTGTGATATAATAGCCTCATCACCAAATGTAGTTACTTTTTGTAAGGCTGATGCTTGATTAAGTAATGATTGTGATGTTCTACCTAAAGCTACCTCTAATGCTCTCTCAGCTTGTTCCTGTCTACCTGCTAATTGTATTGCTGTACTAAAACCATTAATTAATCCTGTAGCACCAAAATAAGCAGTAGATGCAATTCCAACAGCTTTACCCATTTTACTAATAGCACCTTCAACACCTTTTAACTCATTCTGTGCTTTTTTAGCACCTTGTGCTGTTACTTTTATATTAACTTTTTGATCTGCCATCTTTTTCCTGTTTATGTCTTATTACTGATGCGAGTTCATTTTTAATAATTGTAAAGTAATCCAATTTAAGTGCATCAGTTTCATTAAGTGATTTTCCAAGTGGAATATTATAGTCTTTGACATAGTGATATTCATTGATAAGGCTAAAATGATGTTCATCCAATATATATTTAGGATTTGCAAAAAGAGGCAGTAAGTAATATAACTCCTGCCCCAAAGTTCTTTTCGGATCATGTGCATTAACAACATCTTTTATAGTATCCCAAATATCATCAACTATATTATAATCCCTTGTTTCTCGAGTGATGGGGTTCAAGCATGAGTAGGGGAGGATTAATTGTTCGTGTTCGTCTGGCTGTAAAAACCAGAACCACACAGCATAACTTAAACCCCATCGGATTTTTTTTGGTTATCAGACAAACCTAAATACTCACTCATAATATTAGTAAGTATCTTTAACTGCACCTCATAAGGATATTCTTTAAGTGAATCATCTGGGTTATTAAAAGCGATCTCTGCTGTATGTCCTAATAGTAGATTAAACTTCTTTTGTGAAACATTATCTGTACCATTAGCATATACATCAGCAAACTCTCCCTGTAATCCTAACCTATCCACATAAGATATAGGCTTTATTTGTATGATATGACCATCAACTTCTATTTTCATTTCCTCCCCTTTCTATTAACAGCTTACTTCAAATAGTGCTGTAGATGAACCAATACCTGCACCAACAGCTTTTACAGATGCGTTTAACATCATCAAACCTGCATCACTAAAACTAACATCTGTTAATACTGAACTAGCAAATTTGAACTCAAATGCACCATCTGAAGGTGTAGCATCTGCTCCCATTAATGTAGAACCTTCTGATGCTCCTGTTACTTGATCATTAAAGTTTTCAAACATTGGTGCTGTATTAGCATCATAGACACAAGTAAAATCTGCTGTTGCACTTATCTCACCTGCCCTAGTAGCACTCTCAAAACCTGTTGAAGTAAGTCCTACAAACTCAACATCATTTGTAATGTTTAAGCTAAATGATGATAAGATTACATCAGAATGACCTGCGATAATTCTATCATTAGCATCCCATGCACTCATGTAGTAGTTATTAGCAGTAATTGCTGTATCTATTGTTGTGGTTGCATCAGTTAAATCTTCTGCAAGGCTACCTGTTTTAAATGTAGCTGAGAATTTTATTCTACCACCTTCTGTATTTGCATCACCATTAAAGCTAAGAGCAGTACAAAAACAATCTTTAAAAGCTAAATCTGCATTAGTTCCATAAGCTGACTTATAAACTATTGATAATAACTGCTGATCTGTAAGATTTGTACTAGCTGATGTTAATGTAGATGTTCCTGCATTACTTGCTACAGAATAAGGTACACTAGCATCACCTGTTATATTACTAAGTAATAGATCAAGTCCTTCAGTTGTTGCTGTTCCAGATACACTAAACTCTTTTACTGAGCCTTTAATATCTTGGAAGAAGTCTGTAGCCTGTAAGATACGACTTCCAGAACGATGCTCTAAGCCTTGATTTACATTTAATGATGGTGATCCTATTGAATCAACATCCAATGCGATTAAATTATTATTAGGTGATGTTTCATTTACTGCATGAGTTCCCCAATCATCCTGTTCTGCAATTAAGAATGAAAATTGTTTTGGGGAAAATGCTTGTGTTGCTATAGCCATTACTCATTATCCTTTTTTTTAGATTTCTTTGGTTTTACTTCCTTAACATATTTTTCAGCTTTCTTTGGAATCATCTCCACCTCTACTACTTCACCATCATTTAATTGTTTAATTAATTCTGGATCATAAGCACCTTTATTAAAACAGATTCCTAAAGCATCTCTAATAGGTTCTTTTATTAATTTTATCTTCAATTTGTTACCTCATATCCTATACAAGTAAAAGTAAGTAATGCTCTTACTTTGGTTTCATCCTCTTCATCCCTTTCATATTCAACAGACTCAACTTCACCACCAGACCAGACCGCATTATTATTGGCATTGTTATCTGGTGCAAATAAGCGTTTAATATGCTCTGCTACATTTGCCACCTGTTTAAAGGTGTTTTCTGTGTAATCCCCACCAGAGTTAAGCTCATACGATATTAAGACTGTATACTGCCTATTTTGCCCGTTTGTGAGTATCTCTAAGAGGTTATCACTTACAGGCTGTATAAATATCGAATGATTCCCCTCATGTCCATTGTAGGTAATAGGGATTGCCATTTCTTTTGCTATTATATGATGGACTTGATCCATCACTTCAAATATTCTATTTGTATAATCTATCATACTCGTTCAAGATATGAGATTTTAATTGGAGTATCATTTTGCCCTACCTCACCAGAGATTTCCATTTCCCAAGTATCATTTAAGGTAAGTACACCTGCTGAGAATCTTACAAACATCCCTCTACCAACTTGATCCCATCCACCTGTTACTATCTCATTCTCAATCATTTCATCTACCTGTAAGCCATCTGAGCTACTGCCAAAAGTTGAATATCTAACTGTGGAATCTGTACCTCTTTCAAGTGTTCCTGCTGTTGTAATCTTTATTTTAATTAAATCCCATCTGGCTGTAGGTCTGCCACGAACATCCACAATATCTGATGTAGATGAGGCATTTACAGATACTCTTCTTACTATGCCCTTATTCTTTTGTAGGGATTCTTGTTGGCTAATGGTTATCTCACCACCTCTTAATCTATCTAAAAAGCCTGTATTATCTTCGTTTGTTACTTTAGCCATCAATCTGTTAGATAGTTCCTCATCGTAGCTTTCTGTGATAAAACTAGCACATACATACGCTGTACATCTTACAATGAGTTCTGGGTAGTCATTACCTGTTGCTGATGCGTTACCTACACCCTTTCTAGGGTAGATAGGCATACCCCCAGACATACTTCTAACGAAATCTGAGGCTCTAGCGATATTTTTAGTAAGGTTAGCATCTTGATCTTCACCAAACTCCCATACACTACCATTAAGCGTGTTAGCACTTCCACCACCTATATAATATTCTAATCTGCCATCAGCCTCTACATATCTCCATTGATTATCTGATGAAGGCTCAGAGGCTTGTTCAGCACCTAAATCCCTACCATCTTTAAATAATACGCTATATCCACTACCACCTGCTGAATGTAGATAAAATAGATGTGGGGTATCGCTCAAAATCCAATTTGGTGCGAGTATTGAGCGTTGGTTATACTTACCTAGCTCTGGAAGAATTGCTTTTACATCTGATTGTGAACAATATGATGCCTCGTATGTACTCATTTAAGCCTCATTATGGTTAAAGTCTAAAACCTCAAACTCTACTAAGTTCTGTAACCTATATATAAGTTCAGCAACTTCACCTGTTGTTTTAGAACTTGGTGATATTAAATCTGTTAATGTTATTTGTTTAGATAGCTCTATACACTTATTTAAACTTTCAAAAGTGTTCATTAGTTCTATCTCTTCATTAAATACTTGCATAAACTTTGTATTCTTATCCATTTATTACCTCTCCCCAGACAGTTGCCTGTCCTTTTACGATTTCAATAGTATCTACTTGGAAGTTACCTCTAGGCTTATCAAACCAAGTAACAATACCAAAAGCATGATTCCAATTATGTAGCCTACCTCTCAACCATTTATTCTTTTCTGCACTCATATCCTTTAAACAACCCATAGACCACGCTCCAATCGTTCCAGAATCCAATTTAGTAAGCGTATGGCGTTGTATATCATGGGTATGCCCATAGATGATATTAGCTCCATAAGCCTCCAGATGTTTCTTTGCATGGTATGTAGTAGCGTATGCTCCATGTATAAAATTAACTTTTCCTAATTTTAAAGGTTGATTGTAACTCAAGTATTTATAACCTCTCTCATCCCATCTACACGCTTTTCTAAAGGTGTAATCCTTCATATATGGATACTTTTCAACAAATCCATAGGTAAGCCACTCATCGTGATTTCCTGCACAAATATAGCGTTCTACGCACCCTATTTTATCAAGTACAGCATCAAACTGATCTATACCCCCATTGACTTGTTCTATTTCTTCATCAATTAAAGGTAGTTGATATTCCAGAGGTGGTAATTTCTTACCTTTGTATCTCCATGCTGAAACAGTCTCCCACTCTCCCACATCACCTAAGTTTATAAATATATCTGGTTTAATAAGCTCTAAGGCTTGTAAAACCACATTTACAGCACTTTGATCATGTATTGGAAAGTGTTGATCTGGTATTACTATTGCTCTTTTCAAAAAACTATCTCCCCCATCGTTTTTTAGGTTTTTTAGGACACTTAGTCATAAACTGTATCCTATTTTCATTTGTGGCTAATCCACAATAATCGTAATCTTGCTCTTTAGTTGCGAAAGCACAAATCCTATCTATTTTTATGCAATGACTAAACAATTAGCCAAGAATCTCCACATGACAGAGATCATCGAAGTTGTTGTCTTTTATTTCGCCATCACTATCCCAATCTCCCCCAAACCTAACATAATAGCCTAATTGCTTTGCTATTCCTCTAATCATACCACCCATATAATAGAAATGCTCTCTATTTTCCCAATCTATTGGATATGGTGCTAGGTCTACAGCTTTACCTTCAAGATGCTTACTGTATTTAGTCTTAGTAGCACCCTTTTTAAGCAGTTCTTCTTGCCTTTCTGGCGATCTTATACCTTCAATGATAGTTACATCCATAATATCAATAAGCCTATCTAAGACCTCTCTTAATCTTGGATCAATACCTACCAATCTTTGCTTTGATCTTTTACCAAATCTAGGCATTACTTCTTTTTCCTTTTCTTGGATTTAAACATTGATTTCTTCTTTTTCTTAGGTGGTCTACCTCTTTTACTTCCATAACTTCCTTTTCCAAATGGCATTATGCTCTCCTAACTTTTCTTGCTACTCGTTTAGTATAACTTGCTCTAGTCCTTCCCTTTTTGGTAGCCTCTCGTTTCTTGCGATTCGTATAGGCTTTTTGTCCTTTAGTTAAAGACTCTCTTACTTTTTTAGGTAAGTATCTACCTCGCTGTGATCTGGGTTTTTTAGCATCTCTTTTACTAACATAACCCCAATCTTGCTTACTCCACTTAGTAAGTGAATTACTTGATGATTTCCTACCCCTGTAACCTCCACCTGCTTTTTTATATAATTGTACAGCTAACTGACTTTTTCTTGCACTCCAAATTCCTCTTTTACCACCCTTACTACCACGCTTTACTCGTGATACTATACTTTTCCATAATTTTGGTTTTGTACGCTTTACTGCCATTACTTTCTCTTAGTCTTAGA
>ERZ869936.1584-NODE-1584-length-15825-cov-4.764616_pt1 | contig 15825 bp, 9 predicted proteins | sample MGYA00520876_ERZ869936 | MGnify/ENA primary metagenome ERZ869936 (study PRJEB32218, sample SAMN09650985) | biofilter metagenome | isolation source: enrty point of leading RO module | place: Saudi Arabia: Thuwal, RO plant located on Red Sea | collected 2016-02-17 ...
TCTCCCCTGCCAGGTGAGGCGCGCCCTCAGCGGGACGGGAACCACGCTGCCTACCTGGACCTCGTGCTGATTGTGTCCGATGACCGTGAACACCGGTTCGATCACCGTCGCGACGAAGTCGACGGGGGGAGACGCGCGATCCGCGAGCGCTGCGCGGGCCCGCTGAGTGCCCGCTCCGCCCCGCCCCAGCCTCCAGGTCGCGGTGGCCTCCCCACTCGCATCAGTCGGTCCGTCGGCGGTGATCTCGCCGTACTGGGTACTCCAGACGATCGCGACACCGGAGACCGGCGCCCCGTTGCGGGTCACCACCACCCGCAACGGTGCGGACAGGGCACGTCCGGGCATCCCATCCTGGCGATTGCCGGCGTCGCGTGCGTGGCTCAGCGCCAGGTGGGCCTGCGGGGGCGGCGGGGGAACCGGCGTTCCCGGACCGGCGGGATCGCCGCTGCAGGCGGCGGCGAGGAGCACAGTGGCCAGGCCGACCAGGGATTGATGCCGACGTGTTCCGCCGTTCATTGTCATGGGTCGCTCCTCGGCCATTTGTCTGGGCTGCACGATCACGGCGTGACGACGACGGTCAGCCACTCTTCCCAGTACATGTGCGACTCGCAGCCGATCACATAGGTGCCCGGCGTGTCGAATCGATACTGGAGCATTGCAGTCTGATGTGGCTCGACGGAGCCCACGGTGCCGATGATGGTCGCGTTCCATGCCTCATCGAGGGTGACGAAGCGGAGCGGATGGCTTCGGCTGGTGCGGGTCGCCCACTGGACCGTCGTGCCGGCGGGCACGCTGACCGTGCTCGTCTCCCAGTTGTCGCCCCACGGTCCGTTCACGGCCACGAAGTCTGCAACACGGACGGCGGTCCCGAACTGGTTGCCGCCCTGGAGAGCGGCCAGCACGGTGAAGTCCTGACCCGCGCTGACGCCATTGATGTGGAGCACGCCCCGGCTGACTCCCAATGCATCGCTCGCGACGGCCACCGGGCCGATGGTCACTCCTCCCGCGGCGCTGATCGACCAGGAAATGGTCGCGTCGGGAACCTCGTTGCCGAATGCGTCCGTCACCCGTCCGCCGACCACCACCTCGCCGGCCCGGCCCCGGGTCCAGAAGCGCGTCGTCGTGCCCCAAGGCTCCACCCTGGTGGCGGGTCCCGGTGCCGCCGAACCATGGAAGCTCGCAGACGGTCCATTGGCACCAAGGCGCCGGAGCCGCAGGGCGACGCTGGCCTGACCGGCCCGAGTGCCCAAGCGCCAGGTGCCTCGCACGAAGCCGTTGGCATCGCTGACGGCGTCACCGGCAACCTGCCCCCCAACCCACTCCACCGGCTCACCGACGATCGGCGTACCGCGCCAGGTCACCCGGGCCAGCAGGTCGCTGTCCACCACTGTCCCGACCACGCCGTGTTGCCCGCTGCCGGCGACGATCTCGATGTCCGGATGACTGGCATTGACGTCGAACGCCACCCCCTCGTCGAGGCGATCCTGCAGGTAGGCCCATGCCCACCGGGCGCCCCCGATGCGGGACGGCAGGGTCCAGGTCGCTGTCGCGATTCCGTGTTGATCGGATGGACCATTGCCGACGACGGTGCCGTACTCGGTCGTCCAGAAGACCTCGACTCCCGCCGCGGGTCGCCCCTGGCGGGTGACCACCACCCGCAACGGTTTGTCGAGCGCCCGGCCCGTCATCCCGGCTTGGTTGTTGCCGGACTCCGTGGCATGTCGGATCGTCAGGGGGGCTTCGGTCCCGGCGGTCGACGGTTCGCCGGCACATCCCGACAGGATGCCAATCGCGCCGAACAGTGCCAGCGACCGCGCGATGCGGGATGCCGTCACCCCGGAGCGGCGATCGATCCGGTCATGCGTGGCAGCTCGGGCGTGACTCATGGGGTGACCTCCACGGTGAGGACATGGGGCGGAGCCGATGGTTCGTTGCACGTGAGGCGAAAGCTGCCGGGAGTGTCGAAGGGCAGCTCGAGGTATGGTGCCGGTGCGCCGACGTCGCCCAGGTCCCGGACGGCTCCGTCGGCCAGCACTTCGCTCAACCGAAACGGACACGGCGGCGGCCGGTGGCGAATGAGGCGCACGGTGGTGCCCGCTCGGACGGTGGTCGTGGTTGTCGGCCACCAGAAGTACTGGTTCAGTCCGTCGTCGAGTTTGGTGTACAGGAAGTCGTACATCAGGTAGTCGAACGAGATGGATGGCAGGCCGTCCGCCGATCCGGTCATCACGATGTCCTCGCTGGCCCCGGGCACGATGAGGGCAGGGACCCATCGCGCAACCCCCGCCGCATCGGTGTGGCCAGGAACCGTCAGATCAACGGTTCCGCGAGCGGTGCGGAGCATCAGGCTGACCGGAGTCCCCGCGACGGCGTTGCCGAATCGGTCGGTCGCGCGGATCGCGTACTCGATCGTGACCTCCGACCCCCTACTCCTGCGACTGATCGCCTGGTGGACTGGGGTGCCCGTGGATGCCCAGATCCACTGGAGCGATGCTGCTTGACCGGGACGCACCGTGGCATGGAAGGTCGCCACCGGGCCGTTGAACGACCCGTCGCGTGGCTTGGCGCCCACGGCCTGGAGCCCGGCGGTCTCGCCGACCTGCCAGGTGGCGAAGATCTCCCCGGCGGCGTCGGTCGCATCGGCGACGGGGGTGACCATTCCTCCCAGCCAGTCGATCGGCTCGCCGGCCATCGGCTCGCCCCGCCAGGTCAGCCGAGCCCGCAGGGGAACCGGAATCACGCTGCCCACCTCAACCTCGTGATGGTCGGCTCCGATGACCGCGAACACGGGGTTGATGGCGGTGGCCAGGAACTCCACCGTTGACGATGGGTTCGCGACGAGTGATGCGCGGGCACTCCTGACTCCTGTGGTAGGGCCACCCAGCGTCCACCGCGCCATCGCAACGCCGTTCGCGTCCGTCGGACCATCGCCCACGATTGAGCCGGAGCTCGTGGTCCACGAGAGCGCGACACCCGGGAGGGGACTCCCATCCTGGCGCACCACCACGCGCAACGGCTCACCGAGAGGGCGACCGGGGATGCCATCCTGCCCGGTGCCGGAGTTCGCAGCGAGGGCGAGGGTGATTTCGCTGCCCGCTGGCGGTGGCGGGACCGACGGCGGCGGGGGAACCGGCGTTCCCGGACCGGCGGGATCGCCGCCGCAGGCGGCTGCAAGGGCCATGGTTGCGAGCCCGACCATGGCTCGGTGCCGACGTGATGCGATGTTCATTGCCGCGTACTCCTCTCCGACCGGTGGGCCGGATTCCGCATTCAAGGCGTGACGATGATGGTTCCCGATTCGTCGAATGCGTTCGGGTGGATGGTGCATCGGAAGCGGTAGGTGCCCGGCAGGTCGAAACCGAGGGTGCGGATGTCACCGATCTCGGGAGCGCCGCCGGGCAACTGCCCAGCACCGACGACCTCGATCGGATGCCCGGCGGTGGTGAATCCCCAGTAGACCGTCGACCCGGCAGGGACCGTGACGGTGTTGGGACCCCAGACGATGTGCGGCACACCAGGGAAGCAGCACGGCCAGCCCATTCCTCTCACCGTGTGCACTCGCGCGATCGCCAGTTCGACCGTGGGGAGGCCCGCGGTGGACAGCTGCACCCGGAAGCCGCCGAATCGTGCGGCCTGCGAGGCGTCCCCGAGGGGGAATGGTCCGCCCGCGGTTCCACTCGACGCGGTGCGTCGCGATTGCTCGTGGAGCGTCACGCCGTCCCGGATCAGGGTGAGCACGACGTCGGAACCCGGGACGCCGTTGCCGAACCGATCGTAGACGCCAAGGATCAGCTTGAGGGTGTCGGTCGTGCTGAAGGAAGGGATGTCGTGCCGAATCTCGGCTGGGGGTCCGGGAAGTGCCGTGGCCTCGAAGGCAGCTGGCGCGACGGTCGCATCCCTCCGGAGGACAGCGCGCGCGCGCGCCGGGCCAGCCGTGGGGGGCAGGGTCCACCGAGCCGTGGCGTTGCCGGACGCATCGGTGATCGTGTCGCCGACGATCGTCCCTGACTCCAGCGCCGCCCAGGTGAGCGGTACCGATCCGAGCGGAACGCCGTCTCGGGTCACGCGAACCGTCAGCACCTGGGCGAGTGGCAGGCCGACCTCCCCCGACTGCTTGTTGCCCGAGACGACGGAGACGGCGATGGCTCCGGAGCCTGGCGTGGGGTGGGTCGGCACGCCGGACTCCCCGCCGCAGGCGGTGAGCAGGAGCAGCAAGGGTCCGAAGCGGGTCCGTTGAAGATCCCGGGCACCGGGATTCTGGGGTGACAGGAACTGACGATTCCGTTGCACGGGTGACCTCGATCGGGGCGATCGCACGGGGTACGACAGGGAATGACGGAATTCCTCGACGACGCATCGAGGCGGGACCCCTCATCGCTGGCGGTGCCTTCTGTCCCGGGCCTATACTCCGAGCGGTCCCGGATACCGCAGACCGACGGCCGGCCGGGGGGGCTCGGCCGGCCATCCCATTGGGTAAACGCGCAGGTCGCCGGCTCGATGCGCCAACCGGGGGAGGGCCGTCATGGAACCACGGACGAACCCCGACATCACCGACGCCCTGCGGGCCTGGGAGGGCGGGGATCCCGCCGCGATCGAGCGGTTGATGCCTCTGGTCTACGATCAGCTCCGCCGGGTGGCCCACCGCCAGCTCCTTGGCGAGGCCGCGGGCCACACCCTCGAGACGACCGCCTTGGTGCATGAGGCCTTCCTGCGGCTCGCCGGGCATGACCGATCGCGATGGCAGGGCCGATCGCACTTCTTCGCGATCGCGGCGCAGGCAATGCGCCGGGTCCTGATCGACCACGCGCGGCGGCATGGGGCGGCCCGGCGCGGAGGGCGACGGCCACCGCCGGTTCCGCTTGACCGAGTCGACCTGCCGGTGGCGGAGCGGGCGGCGGCGTTGCTGGCGCTCGACGAGGCGCTGGATCGCATGGCCGACCTCGACCCCCAGATGGCCCGGGTGGTCGAGTGTCGATTCTTCGGGGGCCTGACCGAAGCGGAGACCGCGGAGGCCCTTGGCGTCTCTCGGCGAACCGTCACGCGCGAGTGGACCGCCGCCCGGGCCTGGCTCTGGAAGGAACTGCACGATGACGTCGGCTGACGCCGACTGGCCGCGCATCAAGGAACTGCTGGCTGACGCACTCGCTGCCGCGCCGGCCGAACGTGATGCGCTGCTGGGACGGCACTGCCCCGATCCCGAGCTGCGGGGCCGGGTGCTCCAGTTGCTCCATGCCAGCGAGGCCGCCTCCCGCGGAGCCTTCCTCGAGGAGGTGGCCTCGACGTTTGCCGCCCCGCTGCTGGTGGAACCGCGTCCCGGAGGCGAGGAGGAGCTGGCGGCGCTGCGCACCGCACTCGCCGGCCGCTACGCCATCGAGCGAGAGATCGGCCGTGGCGGCATGGCGGTGGTCTACCTTGCGACCGACGAGCGGCATGGTCGACCGGTGGCGCTGAAGGTCCTGCACACCGATCACCTCGGCGACGGCGGGGTGTCGCGTCGCGCTTCACGGTTCACCCGCGAGATCGGGTTCGTGGCCCGACTGTCCCACCCGAACATCCTGCCGTTGTACGACTCAGGCATGGCGGCCGAGTGCCTGTACTATGTCACGCCGTTCGCCCAGCGCGAGAGTTTGCGGGAGCGCCTGCGCCGCGAGGGCAGGCTGTCGGTCACGGAGGCCGTGCGGGTGATGCGCGACGTGACACGCGCCCTGGCGCACGCGCATGCGCACGGCATCGTCCACCGGGACATCAAGCCGGGCAACATCCTCCTGACGGCCGAGGGCGACGCCCTGGTGGCCGACTTCGGCATAGCCAAGGCCCTCGCCGCCGTTGCCGATGGCGACACGGCGCCTGAAGTGACGCAGACCGACCTCGGGTTCCTTGTCGGCACCCCGGCCTACGTGGCTCCCGAGCAGCTCGGCGATCGCGACCACGTCGACCACCGAGCCGATCTCTATGCGCTGGGCGTGGTGGGCTTCGAGATGCTGAGCGGAACCCCGCCCTTCACCGGGCGGCGGTCACACGAGCTGCTCGCGGCCCATCTCACCGAACCGCCGCCGCCGCTGGCCGAGCGGCGCCCGGATGCACCTTCCAGTCTCGTCTCGTTGATTCATCGCCTGCTCGAGAAGCGACCCGAGCATCGGCCATTCGACGCGGTGGAGGTGTTGCAGGCGATCGACGGCGCCTCCCTTGACGACGGAGCGGCCGCTCCGCGGACGCCGTCGCGGCGCGTCCGGACGAGTGGCGTGGAACTCGGGACGGTCAGCGCCGACGCGGCGGAGCACTACGTCAAGGGCAGGTTCCTCAACAACACCCGTCAGCGAGACTGCCTGCAGCTGTCCCTGGATCACTACGAGTCGGCCGCAGCGCTCGACCCCAGCTTCGCTCGGGCCCACGCCGGCATCGCCGACGTGCACGTCATGCAGGGGATCTTTGGCCTCGCCAGACCCCAGGATGCCCATCAGCGTGCCCTCGCATCTGCCCAGCGCGCCTTGGCCCTCGATCCGGATCTCGTCGAGGCCCACACGGTGATCGCCCATGCACTCACCGTCTTCGCCTGGGACTGGGCAGCCGCGGAGGAGGCTTTCGGCCGTGCCCTCGCGCTCGACCCGCGATTCCCGCCGCTTCGACTGAACTACGCGTCGTACCTGCACGCCACCGGGCGCCCGAGCGAGGCCCTGGAGCAGCTCGAGGCGGCTCGCCTGACCGATCCGCTCGTGCCAACCGGGATGCTGGCGGGTCGGATCTTCGTGGATCGCGGCCAGCCAGCTGCCGCACTGAAGGTCCTCGGGGAGGAGGTGGCGCTCGATCCCCGGCGCGACGTTGCCTACCAGCTCCTGGGACATGCGCACCTGCTGCTGGGGAATCATCGAGAGGCGATCGCCGCCATGGAGCATGCCGCTACGCTGAGCGGGCCGCGCGACACGGCGCAGTTGGCGTACATCCACGCGGTGATCGGCAACACCGACACGGCGCGCGGGCTGCTGGAATCCGTGGTGTCCGAACCGGATCGCGCGGCCATGCTGGGATTCCACGTGGCGATGGCGCACGCGGGACTGGGCGAGGCGGACGAGGCGTTTCGGTGGCTCGAGGCGGCATTCCATGAGCGCGGCTCGTTCATGTCGGTGCTGGCCGTGACCCACGGCTTCGATGCAATCCGCGGGGACCCCCGCTTCGGCGACCTGCTGCAGCGAATGGGGCTTGCGGGCGTCGTCAGGCCGATGGCGCCGCGGTCAGGCTCCGAGCCGACGTGATCCTGCCGTGCCCGGGCGGGCGCCTGTAGATCCCGGCAGCGCACGCCGGGCTGGTCGCCGGTTCGGAGGCCCCGCCGCTCGGGCTGAAGCCCGAGGGCGGGGAAGCGATCACAGCAGCCGCTTCATCCCCTCATGGGTGGCCTCGAAGCCGAGCGACTGGTAGAACCGGATCGCGTCGCGGCGCGACTTGTCGGAGGTGAGCTGGACCATCGCGCAGCCGCGGGCCCGCGCGCGCTCGATGGCCCACTCCACCATCTGCCGCCCCAGTCCGTGGTCACGCGCGCTGGCGGCGATCCGCACCCCCTCGATCAGGCCGCGCCACATCCCCTGGCGCGAGATGCCGGGAAGGAAGCTCAGCTGCAGCGTGCCCACCACGCGGCCGTCGAGCTCCGCCACGATCAGCTCCTGGTTGGCGTCGCGCGCGATGGCATCGAAGGCGTCGTGGTACGCGGCCGGCAGCGGGTCCTCGGAGCGCTCGCGCGCGGCACCGAGTGGGTCGTCGGCGAGCATTGCGACGATCGGTCCCAGGTCCTCGCGGACGGCGAGGCGGAACCGCGGCAGGGCGTCAGCCATCGCTGCGGAACATCGACCAGGTGGTGAACGCGTCATCGACGGTCGCGGTGCCGACCAGCTCGTAGCCGTGGCGTCGGTAGAGCGCCACGTTGGGTTCGTGCTCGGTGGTGAGCGACACGCCGGACGAGGTTTCATCCGCAGCGGAGAGCGCGTGCACCGCGTCGAGCAGCCGGCCGCCGAGGCCGGTGCCCTGCGCGGCTCGCCGCACGCCGATCATGTTGAGGTGCAGGTGGGGGTCGTCGGCGATGAGCGGGGCCGTGGCAGCACCGAAGCGCTCGTAGCGCGCCCGCGCGTCGGCGCCGAGCCGCGCCCACGTGGCGTCACGGATCGGCTCGACAGCCGCCGGCGACGGTCCGCGGTGCGGATAGGAGACGAGCGCCGCCGCGACCAGCGCCCTCCCGTCGCGGATGCCGAGCAGGATCTCGTCGCGGTGCTCGCGCACCGCCACGAAGAAGCGGACCAGTGCCTGCAGGCGCGCATCGTAGTCCGGGTGCGCGCTGATGACGTGGCGCATCACCGGATAGTCGCGGAACGACTCGGTGAGCACCTCGGTGACGCCGTCGGCATCGGATGCGCCGAGTCGCTCGACCCTCATGGGATCATCTCGTCAGGGTGGGCATCGTCGTGCGGGCGCTCCGGGTCCGTCCGGATCCACGCCGCGTGGAAGTCGCGCAGCAGTCTGGGGTACACCAGCCACCGCCGGAACGGGTCAATGATCGCCATGTAGGGGCGCGTGAGCCACCCGACCGCGCGGAGGTGGATGCCCCAGACGAGTTCGCCCCCCTGCGCGGTGGTCCGGGTCGCGACGACCAGCCAGGCCTCGACGGTGGCATTGCGGATCGCACTCAGTGCCTCGAGCTCGAGCACGTAGGCCACGTGGAACGGCCCGTCCATGGTGCCGGGCGGGACGAGGGACTGCGCGCGCAGCGCCGCGGGGATCCGGTCGAGGAGGTCGGCTGCCGCGCCGGGCGTCGGGGCGGCATCCCAGCCGAGAAGGGTGCCCAGGCGGCGGCGCAACCCGAACAGCGCCCCGACCGCGCCGCCGCGGCCGCCCTGCTCGTGCAGCGATGCCGCGACCCGGCGGACCTCCGGCACGGTGCGCCGCGCCGGGTCGCCGGGAAGCGCCACGCGCCAGGCATCGTGCAGCGGCACGTCGCCGAGCAGCGCGTGGGCGCGGAGCGGGAGGGCGCGGTAGTCCGCCGGGTCGAGGCGACCCCAGGGGCGGGTCACGCCGCGCTACGGCTGCACGACCACCCTGGCCGCCGCCCGCTCGTTGGTCTTGAGGTTCCACTGCTGGTTGCCACCGCGCCGGGCTCCTTCGACTCGAATCGAGGCGGTGTTGGGCGAGCTGCGGCCCTCGTTGTGGGCGAAGATCTCGATGATGTTCTCGCCATACGGGTTGAGGGTGATCGGGATGCGTTCGCGAGCATTTCGGATCATCAACCGGCTTCGCACCACCACGCCGTTGACCGCAATGGACACGATGTCTCCGTCCTCGGACTGATGATCCCACACCTGCAGGATCGTGCGCGCTTCGCGCACCACGATGTCAGCGAGCTGCTGGTCGACGTCGTCGAGCTGGCGCCGCGGTGGGGGCGGCGGGATCGGATCGCGCCTGGTCTCCTGCTGGCGGATGCGATCGTCCAGTTCGACGATCGCCGGATCGAGGCCCTGGACCCCGTGCGCGGCACACCCCGCACTGCGTGCCCGGACCCACCACGCGCGCGCGCCGCGCAGGTCTCCCCGCGACCGCGCGGCGGTGCCCTCGTCCACCCAGGTGCGGCAGTCTTCCGCCTGGCGGGCATCGCGTTCGCGTTCGCGCTGCCGTGCGGCCTCGGCTTCACGTTCGGCAGCGGCGATGCGCTCGCGCTCGCGTGCCGCCGCCGCCTCCTGTTCCCGGACCCGGCTCGCCATGTCGTTCGCGGCCTGACGGAGGTCGATTCCCACCTGCGAACTGCAGTTGCGCGCGAAGGCACGACGGAACCAGGTCTCGGCCGAGGCAAAGTTGCCGCGATCGCGGGCACCGACGGCGGCCGTGGTCCAGCGCCGGCACTCCTCGGCCCGCCGCGCCGCGTCGGCGCGCTCTTCGGCGGCAATCCGCTCCTCGAGGTCCGGGATCGAAGTTTCGAGTCCGGTCACCCCGTGGTTGGCGCAACCGGCACCCTGGGCGCGGCGGAACCATGTCAGTGCCTCGACCAGTGCCCCCCGGCGCCTGGCACTGATCCCCGACTCGGCCCACGTCCGGCAATCGGTCCGGATCCGTTCCCGCTCCGCCGCCGCCTCCTCGGCGCGTGCCGCGGCGCGCTCATCGAAGGCTTGGTACACGGTGATCGTCAGGGATGCCCCGGCGGGCACCGTGTCGCCTTCGGTCCGGTCCTGCTGGGCCACCGTGCCGGCGAGCGGGCGGCTGGGAGCCGGGTCGCCCCGGACGGTGGTGACCGAGAGCTCAGCCGCGAAGATCCGTTCGGTGGCTGCCTCCTCGGAGAGGCCGACGACGTGCGGCACCGTGGTGGTGGTGCCGAACGGGCGGGGTATCACGACCGCCAGCGTTGAATCGTTGAGCGGGTGCTGGTCCTGGACGATCCCTTCGTCCGCGGGTGATTCGGCAGCGCGTCCCGTTCCCACCAGCATGAACACTCCGAGCGAGTCGAGAACCGACCGGGCAGCCTCGAGCCGCAGGCCGGCGAGGTCGGGCGCGTCGAACGCCGAGGTGCGCACCGCGGCAACCTGCATCGGCTTGACCGTTGGCGGCGCCTGGGGTGACGGTCCGGTGTACGGCTCATTGGTCACGCCGTAGATGGCATAGCCGAACAGCCGATCCTGCTCTCGCGGGCCACCGATCGCGACGGGCACGTACCAGTTGCGCGACGCGTCACGGATCAGCCGGGCAAACCGGTCGCTCGGCACTCCCATCGGCGCGTTGCGCATCGGGAAGTGGAAGTGGAGTTCGGCACGGGGGCTGCTGCCCTCATTGGTCCATCCGCGCGACGCGAAGTCGTCGGCGTCGGCAAACCGCATCGGATCCCGCACCGGCGCGTGCACCACGCCGAGTGCCGCGGTCAGGTCGCCACTCATGGCTCGGGTGGGCGGCTCCCCCGCCGCAGCGATGGGGGGAGAGATGCGCACGGTCCACTTTACCTGCGGATCCGAGGAGCGAAGGGCGACGGGCAGCACGCCGAGGACCTGCTGCTGCAGGTCGAGGCGCTCCGGGAACGTCATGGTCAGCGTGCCACGGTACTCGCCGCCACCGTACTGGGGCAAGGCCGTCAGCACCCCCACCAACTCGACGGCGGTGCCGTTTCGCTCGAGCTCGAGGCCGAGTTCGCCCTCGTTGCCCGGGAGGATCTTCCCCTGCTCGGCGATGAAGCCGCGAAAGTGCAGGGCGCGTGCCTCGACCTCGAAGCTTCCTTCGTCCTGCCAGTCGTCGAGGCAACCGTTCCAGCTGCCGGCGGTGCCGAACAGCCCGGTCTCGATCTGTGGGCGGCAGGTCTGCACGGTGTAGCGACCAGCGCCGGGACGCGTGCCGCGATCGTGGGTGACCAGCGTGGTGCCGTCACCCTGCGTCCAGAGGAAGATCGGCACCGCGTAGCGGCCCGGAGCGCCCGCTCCCGCGCGCACCATGCGGCGATCGATCATGGTGTCCGAGATCCCGGTCGCTGCCTCGGTGCCGTCGTCCTTGACCACGCGCCAGGCGAACACCTGCTGCGTGTCGCGCGCCGGGGTGAGATAGAGCACCAGGTTGTCGTAGATCAGCGGCGGACCGTCCTCGCACGCGGGATCGAGGCCTGCGAGGGTCACCGGACCCGACTCCGCCGGGCGGTGGAAGCTGCAGAGCTCGACCTGCGGATCTGGCGCCGGTGGCGCGGGCTCCTCCGGAGGCGTCTCGATCACCGTGCCGATGTCGAACTCCGCGGGCTCGCCAACCTGGCGGCCGTTGGCGCTCCGGATGCGGACGGTGGCGTGCAGGTCGGTCGAGTCGCCGCGCAGCGTGTACCGCCAGGCCACCTCGGTGCGATACGGACCGGGAAGCGAATCAGGGTCGGCCACCACGGAGACGAGGAACTGCACCTCGTTTCCGGCGGCGATCCGCGGCGAGACGTGCACCCTGGGCGCGGCCACGCGTGCCGCATCGCGCCGTGCCGCGAACGCGTCGTGCATCGCGTCGGCCAGCTCGGCGTCGCGCGCCGCCTGGTAGCCGTCCTCGACTGCCGCGGCGAGCTGGAGGGCCTGCCGGCCGCGCTCGCGCTTGACCAGTTGCCACCACTGCTGGATCAGCTGGCCCTCGATCGACGCGTTGACGAGCTCGTCGCCGACCCGCACGGCATGGAACACGATGGTCCGGTGGCTGGCCAGGAAGTCCGCCGCCATCCGCCGACCGATGCCGAACAGGAACTCCTGCCGCTCGGTCGCGACCTGCGGCAGGATCAGCTCGTTCTCGCCCCCGACGATCGCGGCGTACTCCCCGCGACCGTAGGCCCAGTCGGCCACCTGCGCGGTGAAGAACGGCCGCAGGGTCTCGATGGCCTCGCTCGGCAGCCGCTCGACGAGCAGCATCTCCATGTCGGCGATGCCCTGCTCGCGGAGGAACGTCTCGACCCGATCGCCATAGTGGAACCAGAGCGACGCGCGCCGGGCCAGGAAGCTGCCGCGCGGGTTGGTCACCGGATCGGCGACCGCCGCGCGGGCCGCCGCGAACTCCGCCCCGCCGCCGAGGAGCCCGGCGGAGCGCGCGAGCGCCACTTCGGCATCGGTCACGGCGAACTCGCGGCCCTCGCTGCGGGCGTACTTGACCAGCAAGGCCATGGCCTCGTCGTCGCTGTACTCGGCGAACACGTGTCGGGTGACCATGCCGCCGTCCGGTGCCGCCTCGTTGAGCGGCACCACCCGGATCGGCACCGGCGCGAGCACGCTGCCGCGCTGGCTCCGCTGGTCCCGTCGCAATCCGCTCTCGGCGCCGAGGAATCCCTGATAGGCCATGTCCATGCGGTCGTCGCGGAGCGGTTGCAGCACGGCGTGACCGATGACCGACACCAGCCCGGTCGCCACGTTGGCGAGGACGTAGCCCTGGCCCACCACGGGAATCGCCAACCCCACGCCGAGCTGGAACACGTCGCGCCAGCGGTCCTCGATCAGGCCGCCGTACAGCGTCGCGGAGGTGCTCACGCCGGGGAGGTTCATCGCGAGTTCCTGCAGCGCGGTGCGCGCCGCCGCCGAGGCGCCGCCCTGCTGGTACGCCTGGATCACCGACAGCATCGCCTCGGCATTCCCGGCGTCGGCCATGTTGCGCGCCGCGCGGCGGACATCCCACGCCCCCCGGCCGTCCGGACCGGGGGTGAAGACGATCTCGGGGATCCTGGCGGGGTCGTCCGACCAGATTAGCACTTCGCCGCGGAATCCGAGCGTATTGAGCACGTCGCCGTGCGCTGCCGCCATCCGGCGCACCATGTTGTCGAGGGCGCGCTGCCCGACATCGGCGTAACGGCCTCCCTCCAGGTCGGCGCGCGCCCGCTGGAACTCCGCGCGCCACGCGCCTGCGGCGTCGAGACGCTGCTGCCACGCCTCCACCAGCCTGGTCCGGATCTCCTGCGCAGCGGTGGGCTCGGCGATGCGGTGCAGTTCCATCCGCGAGCCCGCCGCATCGATGAGCACCTGCTCCATCTCGGCGAGGAGCACCTCGCGCTCGCTGGTGGGCATCTGCCGAAGCTCGGTCACCAGCCGGTCGACCAGGTCGGTGGTGCGGGTGCGGGTCCGCAGCTCGGTCTCGGCGTCGAACGGCCGGGTGCCGCGCTCGAGATCGGCGAGGATCTCGCGGGCGTGTTCGACGGTCATCAGGTCGCGGAAGCCATGGAAGAGCTGCAGCCACGCAGCCTTGCGGAGCTTGGTCGGTGAGGCCGCGGGATACTCCTGCCGGATGGCCGCCCACTCCTCCGGGTCAAGCGGTCCGGTGAGGAGCTCGGCCGGTGCCCGCACGGTGCGGAGCAGGTTCTCGACCATCAGCTCGCGGGCGTCAAGCTGCCACGCCAGCCGAGCCGCCTCGACCCGACTCGCCTCGGGGAGGAGACGCCAGTCAGCGGCGCTCCCTTCATGGCGCACCTCGGGGAGGAAGTCGGCGTAGATCTCGCGATCGGTCATCGAGGCGAACGGCGCAATGCGCTTGTGGCGGAGCCGGGCGCGTGCCGCCGCATCGAGCACCAGGCGGATGCGCCCGGTGGTGATGCCCCCGGCAGGGGCATCGAGGCACCCGTAGATGTCGGCGATGAAGGCGTCGAGGACCGGCCGGCCTTCGGCACCGCGACGGTAGACCTGCTCGTACTCAAACGGACGCGCGTTCCAGCCGCGGTCGAGGTCGAAGCGGCCGTCGTCGGCCCGCACCAGCGTCAGGAGGCCTGGGCCCTCGGCCACCGAACGCAAGACGTACTTGGGCTGGTTGTCGGGATGGCTCTCGAACATGAACCAGTTGTCGTACGCCCCGCCGAAGGCGAATCGGCGCACCACCTCGGGCTGGTTGGGGAGGAAGCCGCGCTCGCGCGGGTCGCTCTCGTGGTCCACCCGGATCTCGCCGGTCGATGGGTCGAGCCGGTACTCGGTCCAGGGCGCCTCGGCGCGGAGCTGATCGAGTTCGGCGTCGAGCCGGTCGAGATCGGCGGAGAGCTCGGCGGGAGTCCGGCCGCTCGCGAGCAGGGCCTCGCGGCGCTGGTCGAGGCCGCGCACGGCCGCAAAGTGCCGGGCGAGCTCGGCATAGCCGCGACCCTCGGCATTGACCTTGAGCTCTGCCTCGGAGCGGTAGAGCGCGTTGTTGGGGCGCTTCGCTTCCACGACTCGCTTCGCCTCGGCGACGAATGCCTCCAGGGTCTGGTGCTCCGCGCGCCAATCGGGGAAGAAGTCCCGCCCGTCGATCGACTCCACCTCCATGCGGGCGGGGGCGAAGCCGTGCATGGCCTCGAAGCGCCGCTCGAGTGCCGTGATGAAGTCCGCCTCCGACATCGACAGCGGGCGGGTGGGATCGGTGGGGAGCAGCACCAGCGTCTGGTCGATGTCGCTGCCGATGCCGCTGTTCTTGTTGCCGGAGTCGAGCACGCCCACGGTGAAGGTGCCGTTGGGGTCGACCTCGCGCAGCGTGGCCTCGATCGCCTGCCGCATCATCTCGCGGCGCCCGCGCGCGAAGCGGTCCGAGGCGTCGGCCGGCACGCGGCCGGCCTTGACCAGCACGTCGACCTCGTGGAACGACAGCGTCCCGAACAGGGTGCGCGTGGCCTCGGTGTCGGTCGACTGCGCCATCGCCTCGCCGACCGCGCGGGCGCCCTCGTCGAGGTCGAACTCGCGGACGTCCGCAACCCGCTCGGCGGGGACGAGCGTCCACTTCGCCCCGCTCTTCAGCGTGTCGGTGGGTGCCAGTGCCGGCCGGAGCGCGTTGTCCTGCGCCACCGCCACCGCGGGGAGGAGACCGACCATGCAGAGGAGTATCGCGGCTCGCCATGCATCGCGCATCGCACACCTGCCGTAGCGACGGGAAGAAGGCGCGGGGCGGCCGGATGCGACACGGCCCCACCCAGCGAAGGTGAGGCCGTATCGGAGATGAGGCAACCCCGTGGCAGGAGCGCTACGGCACCGGCTCGGGATTCACGCCGCTCTTGAAGAACGGATAGTTGCTCCACGCTCCGCTCTGGCTCGACGAGTGGCCAGGACCGTCGTCGTTCATCGGCGCCGAGTCGAAGTAGGCCACCTCGCGCGGGTTGGCGCGATCGGCGATGTCGAGCACCCGCAGGCCGCTGCCGTAGTTCGAGGCGTACACCCGGTTGCCGACCACGAACAAGTTGTGGTCGGACGACTTCACGGCGGCGATGTACATGTTGGCCACCACCGGGTCGTCGAGGTCGGTGAGGTCCCACACGATGGTGCGAGTGCCGTCGACCACGCCGGCCAGCTCATCGCCCTCGTCGTTCATGTAGAAGTACCGCTGCTCGGCGTCGAACCATCCCTGGTGCGCATACGACACGTTGGG
>ERZ869936.1585-NODE-1585-length-15808-cov-8.774583_pt1 | contig 15808 bp, 16 predicted proteins | sample MGYA00520876_ERZ869936 | MGnify/ENA primary metagenome ERZ869936 (study PRJEB32218, sample SAMN09650985) | biofilter metagenome | isolation source: enrty point of leading RO module | place: Saudi Arabia: Thuwal, RO plant located on Red Sea | collected 2016-02-17 ...
ATCGGGGTGAAGACCCGCTTCTTCACATCATCATTGCGAGGCCGCAGTAATGGCAAGTAGACGCGAAGAGGTCAGCAAGCTTCCAAAAGACCTTCGAGAGTTGGTAAATTTAGTCGCCCGTTCTGCTGCAGTTGAACTTATGAACGGTCTTGCTGAAGCAGGCCCTGAATGGAGTGGCGAGTTTCAAGACAGTTGGGTAGCGATTCCAATCGGCAAAGGAGCTTCTGGGTCAACAGGAGGCGGCTATCCATATACGTTGGATGACGTTCCACGGTTGTCTACATCAATTAAAGAAACAGCCCGTGCCAAAAAATTTGAAATTGCAAATACAACATCTTACGCAGCGTATGCACTTGATCTAAAAGAAGGTGTATTCAGGGGAAAGGGAAATCCAGCTGGTGAAATTGTTGCAACTGGTTCTCGTCCTGTTCCCGGTCTTCGTGGAGACGTTTCCGGCAGTGGAGGAGCTAGAAGCACAGCACCGTTGGACTGGTATAGCACTTATTTAAATGGTGGCGAAGCGCAAAAAGCGCTGGGAAGAGGCGTAACCTTTGGTTTTAGGGGCAGGCGATGAGATACCAAGCAATCCGCGCAGCTATTGAAGGTCCGATCCAAACTGCATTTGGAGCGTTAAGCCCTGCAGTTCCTGTGTTTTTCGACGGGATCACCGCAGCACCTGCCAACGCAACAACTGAATACGTTCGAGTCAACGTTTCTTTTGGCTTGACTACAGAAGTAACGCTGACAAGTAATCTTGATTTTGCTCGTGGCAGTGTAGTTATTCGTGTTTACAGCGAAAAAGGCAAAGGTCCTGTTAGAAGTCAAACTTTATTAGATACTGCAGTAACGACGCTGACTAGCTTATCGGCCTCAACGCGAGACGATTCAGGCATTTATCTACGCTCTGGAGCGATCAACGGTCCGACATTTTCAGCAGATGAAGCAAGCCCGCATTTTGTGGGACGAATTGACACGTCGTTTACTGCGGAGGATCAGGATTAGATGTTTTGTTGCCCACGCGCTAAGCTGTATATGTCCGGGTTCCGCCCGTAAAGTCCACCATTCTCCGTTTTACGAATGGCTACCGTCCTTTCGGGCACCTCTGGAGCCCTTTATTACAAGCCTGCTGGTACTTCTGGCACCTTCAAGGCTGCTGACGTTACTAACGCTAGTAACAGCATCAATGTTGGCACCTACCTGAACTTCAAGGTAGACGACAAAGTTTCGTTCACCGCTGGTGGTGGCACCCTGCCTGCTGGTCTTAGCGAAGGCACAGCTGTTTTCATTCGCACCTACACCGCTTCTACCGGTGCAGCCACTTTTGCTGCAACTGCAGGCGGCAGCGAGCTGTCAATCACTGACGACGGAACTGACGGCACCAGCGACTTCACGATCAAGTTCACCGATTTTCAGTCGGTAGCAAACGTTCGTTCCTGGTCTTTTGAGGTGACTCGGGAGGAGATCGACACCACCAGCATCGGTGGAACGCTTGCTCAAGTCGCACCTTTCCGCACTTTTATCTCCGGTTTTGCTGACGGTTCGGGTTCTGCTGAGGTGTACTTCACCGATGACGACACTGCCATCGCTAGCCGTCTGATTGAAGACGTGACTCAGCGCAAGCAGGCTGGCGCCACCTTCAAGCTGTACATGGACGCAATCCTGTCTTCTGGAACGCCGGATGACACCAAGAGTCGCTCCATCCAGCTTGAGGCTGTGCTGACTTCAGCTAGCTTCTCCGTTACCCCGGATGACGCTCAAACTGTGTCAGTTAGCTTCCGTCCGACGAGCGCTCCTACGTTCGACTTCAGCAAGAGCTGATCAACGAATAGCGAAGAAGCTCCCGGCATTTGTCGGGGGCTTTTTTAATGCTAATGTAGTAGCACAATCAACCGGATATTCATGGCACTCCGCGCCATTGATCGCCTCAAGAAAGCAGCAAATCTGGAGCCGGTCAAAAAGACAGTTGAGTTGTCAGACGGCACTGAGTTTGAGATGTGGGTTGCGCCACTGACGATGGCTGAGCGTGAGCGTGCTCAAAAGCGTGCTGGATCGGATGATGCCAATGCGTTTGCGCTCCAGCTGTTGATTGCAAAGGCCCAAGACGAGATGGGCAAGGCTCTGTTTCTTGCTGGCGAGATCGACGTTCTCAAGAACGAAGTGAAGGACAAGGATCTTCAGGCTTTGATGCTGGCGATTCTGACTGACGAAGAGGAAGAGATTATCGACCCAAAATCCTGAGCGCTGAGCTTCGAAAGGACAACTGGCTCATGCTTCAGTTTGGCGTTGCCAAAGAGCTAGGCATGAGCTTGACGGAGCTTAGGGGGACGATGACACCAGAGGAAATCATCGGTTGGAGCGCATATTTCCAGGTGGTCAACGAGAACCAGGAGAAGGAGTTCGCCAAGGCTCGTAGGCGCAGGTAGAGTGGGCTAGCAGGAACAGCAGGGTTTTTCCTCGTGGCGATCAACTATCAGGCCAAAATTGATCTGATTGTTGCTGGCCTAGAGCAAATTGAGGTTGCAGAGAAACGAATAAAGTCTCTGCTAAGAGAGTCAAGAAAATTACAACGTGGTGGTATTGCTCAAAGAGGCACAGCTGCTCTTGCTGCTACTACACGGGAAGGCCGTCAAGGATCGCGTCGTCAGGTTAGAAACGCTGAACGCAGGCTTGAGCTTCAGTCAAAGCTAAATGCTGCAACTGACCTATACAACCGAAAGCTTCAACAGTTTCAGCGTGCCGGTGGAGCAGGAAACAAACAGCTGCAAGGTCGTGTTGACCAGATAACGCAAGCTTTTGCTGTTGGAACGAAAGAAGGGACAAAAAATCTTCGTCTAACAAGAGCACTTGCAACAGAGCTGGCGCGTGTTGTTGAAACACAGCGAGAGCTTAACCGTGCTAGGGCTCAAGGAAATAAAGGTTTTGAAGCAGGCAGGCGTGGTTTTGAGCGTATTGAAGCGTTAAAAGCTGGTGGTTTTGGATCTGAACGACAAATTAGAGGAGCTGAAAGTTTAGTCAGGAAGATTGGCCCAGCTGCTGCTTCTGGAGATCAAGCTGCATTTAATGAAGCAGTAAGGAAGGCTGAGGTTGCTCTACGTCGTCTGGAACGGGAGTTTCAACAAGCGCAAAGGGCGCAAAGGGCGTCTACCAAAGCTAAACGTGACGTTGAAAGAGCTGAGAAAAAACTTGCAGCTGAAACAAGAAGAGCTGCAGCAGCGCAAAAGAAACGCCGCAAACAACGTTTTCAGGATATTGCTACTGGTGCGGGCTTCCCGCTGCTGTTTGGCGGTGGACCTGTTCAGGCATTGGCAGGTGGCATCGGTGGAGCGCTTGGTGGATTTGGCGGTTCGATTGCTGCAACAGCTTTGGTTGGTCAGGCTGAAGCATTCGCCCGAGCTGCAGCCGAAACAGGCGTAGCGCTGACATCTACGGGTGGAGCGCTGGACTTCATGCGTGAAAAAGCTTTATTTAGTAGTGAAGAAAGCAAAGAGCTTGCTGCAAAACTAGAGGAGCAAGGAGACGTTAGTAAATTAGCAGCGCATCTTACGGATGAGCTAGTTCAAAGAGTTGGAAATTCAGGAGTTGCAGCTTTAAATGAGCTTGGTGATACAACAAAGGAGACAACAGCTTTATGGAGCCAGTTGACAACTCAGCTGCAAATCCTTATTTCAGGGCCTTTAAATAATTTCTTGAAGCTTGTTAATGACGCACTTGGCGGCATAAATGAGGCGTTAAAGCCTACTGCTAGAGAAGATTTTGTGGCGATACGAGACAGGATTTTAAAAAGCGGAGATGCTGCTGCTATTGCTCAAGTGCAGGCTATTGAGGCAGGTGTTAGAGGAACAACGAAGAAAAATCTTAGGGGCGGTGGAACTCAAACCATTCAAGGAACTCTTACCGAAGCAGGCGCTGCAACGGGTCTAGAGCGGCTGAAAGCGGCGGGGCTGCTACCCAAGGTTCCTGTAACCCTTGAAGACGAAAGAAGGTTCGCTCTGGAAGGAAAAGACAAGCTTCCAGGTTTGCAAGCTGAGATTGGTCTTCAAGAACGCCTGCTTGTGCTCGACAAGCAAATTGCACAAGCCACGCTTGACGAAAATGACAAAATTAAATCAATTCTTGAAAAAGAAAAAATTAGAGAAACGCTTGCAGCAAATATACAAAAAATCAAAGCCGAAGGACTGCAACCTGCTGTTGAAGCTGCCAAGATAGAGCTTGCCAGGATAGATACCGCTCAAAAAATTCAAGACATAGACATTAAAACAACGCAAGCCGAAAGCGATAAAGCTAAAAAAGTTCAAGAGACCGTCGAAAACCTTCAAGCAGAGGGCGAACTGCTGCAGGCAAGGCTGACGGGAGACGAGCAAGAAGTAGAGCTGAAGCAAAAAATTGCTGAAGCCACTAAAGGCATGAGTGAAACAGATGCGCAGAGAGTGGAAGATTTAATCCGAGGCAATGCAGCGTTGCAAGAACAAGTAGAGCTTTCAGCGCAAATGGATAAGGTTTTCGAGAACATCGGCATGTCAATCAAGACGGGCGTCGTCGATTCGATTACAGCTGCTGTTGATGGAACGAAAAGCTTGGCAGAGGTTGCCAGTAATACGCTGAAAAACATTGCTAATCAACTGTTGAACATTGGTGTGAACTTTGCGTTGTTTGGCGTTCCCTTTGGAATGGGCAAGGGCGGCGGTCTTCTTGGCGGTCTTTTTGCCAATGGTGGTCGTCCTCCAGTTGGCAAGCCTTCAATCGTGGGTGAACGTGGCCCTGAGCTATTCGTACCAAGGTCATCTGGAACGATTGTTCCGAACCACGCTTTAGGCGGCAGCGCTAATGTGACCGTGAACGTTGATGCTTCTGGATCGTCTGTTGAGGGCAGCGCAAATGAAGCCGCTCAGCTTGGTAAGGCCATTGGTCTTGCAGTACAACAGGAGCTGATCAAACAAAAACGTCCTGGAGGATTGCTTACTACCTGATGGCTGATTTTCCAGACTTTGATCCCGCACCAGGGATGACCAAATCAAGCGCACCAAGCGTACGAACGGTGCGTTTCGGGGACGGTTACGAGGCTCGCATTACGGTGGGCCTTAACCAGAATCCGAAGATCTACAACTTGGAGTTCAACGTTTCGGAAGCTGAGTCGGACACGATCGAAGCGTTCTTAGACGCTCGTGCTGCTGACAATGCCAACTTCACCTATACGCCCCCTGGAGAGTCAAGCGCATCCAAGTTTGTTTGTGAGGCGTGGAGCAAGTCGATTCCTTATCCAGACCGTGCCACGCTCCAAGTGACATTCCGCCAAGTCTTTGAACCGTAATGGCAGCAACAGCCTGGACTGCTAGCACCGCATTTGTTGTCGGTGACATTCGTAGGGCAACCACTGTCCAAGCAAGCGGCTTGTGGTTCCGCTGTACGACTGCTGGTACGTCAGGCAGTTCTGAACCCAGCTGGCCAACTGATGTTGGCAACACCACTAATGACAACACTGTTGTCTGGACAGCGTTTAGCAGCGTCTACGAGGAGCTAAGCGTTTTAGCACCCAGCGCCATCATTGAGATGTTTGAGCTGCGGCTAGACAGCAGTTTGCATGGCAGCAGTGATGTGTACCGCTGGCACTCAGGTGTCAACGACCAAGTGACTGGCAACATTGTTTGGAACGGGGAGACGTATTTCCGTGTTCCTGTCAAGGCGGATGGTTTTGAGTACAAAAATAGCGGCACGTTGCCCCGACCAACACTGACAGTTGCCAACACTGACAGCACTGTTACTGCAATCCTGTTGCTGGTCAACGCGATCACCGTTGGCAACGACCTTGCGGGTGCTGAGGTTCGGCGGATCCGAACGGTGAAGAAGTTTCTTGATGCTGCCAATTTTGCATCAGGCAACAGCAATGCTGATCCGTATGCGTCGTTTCCTGAAGAGCGGTACTTCATTGACCGTAAGGCATCAGAAGACCGCACCCAAGTCACCTTTGAGCTAGCTAGCAAGTTTGATTTAGCTGGGCAAAAAATCCCAAAACGCCAGTGCATCGCCAACATCTGTCAGTGGGAGTACCGCAGCAGTGAGTGCGGTTACACCGGCAGTAATTTTTTTGACGTTAATGACAACGCTGCAGCCAGCCTTGCTCAAGACCGGTGTGGAAAACGTCTTAGCTCTTGCAAGTTGCGATTTGGTGCGAACGGCGAGTTGCCGTTTGGATCGTTCCCCAGCGTTGGCTTGACTCAATGACGTTACCGCCGACCATCAAGGCACAGATTTTGCAGCACGCACAGGCTGAGCAGCCAAAGGAGTGCTGCGGCTTAGTTTGCGTCGTCAAAGGTCGTAGGCGGTACTTCCCTTGCAAGAACTTGGCTGAAACACCAGACGAGCATTTCATCTTGGACCCGATGGACTATGCCAACGCTGAGGAGCAGGGCGAAGTTGTTGCCGTCATTCACTCGCATCCCACGACCAACCCCAAACCATCAGAGGCTGATCTTGTGGCCTGTGAAAAGAGTGGCGTTCCATGGCACATCATCAACCCGTTGACCGAGCAGTGGGGTTATTGCGAGCCGTCTGGCTATCAGCTGCCGTATGTAGGGCGTCAGTTTTCGTTCGGGATTGTGGATTGTTGGACCTTGATTCGCGATTACTACCAGCGTGAGTATGGAGTGGCTCTGCACGACTATGACCGTCGTGATGGTTTTTGGCTGCGTGGTGAAAATATGTATGTGGATAACTTGCCTAACGAAGGATTTACGCCAATACCCTTGACAGAGGTCCAGCCAGGTGACCTGATTTTGATGCAGCTGGCATCACCGTTGCCGAACCATGCTGCGATTTACCTGGGTGAGCAAATGATTCTTCACCACGTTCAGCAGCGGCTGTCTTCCCGTGACATCTTTGCGGGCTACTATTGGAAAAATGCAGCCTGCGGCTACCGGCATGAAAGTCGTCAAAGTCTATGGCAAGCTGCGTGAGCTGCTCGGTCAGTGCCGATTTGAGCTAAACGTCAGCACACCTGCACAAGCTTTTAAGGCATTACTCGTCAATTTTCCGCAACTTGAGCGGTTTATTCTGGATTCTGAGAAAGACGGCGTTGCTTATCGGATGATGGTGGGGCGTCAGCACATTGGAGAAGACAATTTCGGAGACCTTGCTTTGCCGTTAGGTAGCAGTGAGGTCTTTAGCATTGCGCCCGTCATTGTTGGTGCAGGCGGAAGCTTTGGACGAATAGCGCTAGGCGTTGGCCTTATTGGCGCGTCATTCTTGTTCCCTGGTGCTGGTTTGTTTGGCACTACCGGAATCGCTGGTGGTGTAGCTGGTGGTGGAGCGGCTGGAATCGTAGGTGTTTCATCTTCAGCTGTTTTGACAGCAACAACTGTCGGCACGGCGTTGTCAGCGGTTGGTGCATCCTTGGTTTTGGGTGGAGTTGCGGAAATGATTTCACCAACGCCGCAGCCACAAGCTTTGAAGGAACAGGAGCAGCTTGAGTCGTTTACGTTTAGCGGCATTGTGAACGTAAGCCGTCAGGGCATTCCTGTGCCGGTTGTGTTGGGACGGGCCTACGCTGGCAGTGTGGTGGTCTCCAGCGGTCTGGACGTGGTCTGATGGTTGTTATTCGTGGTGCTGGTAAAGGCGGCGGTGGCGGCAGCAGTCAGAGAGTTCCAGAAGAGGATCCAGATTCGCTGCAGTCAGTACAGTTCGCCAGCGTGCTTGATGTTATTAGCGAAGGTGAAATTGAAGGCATTGAGGGAGCAGCAGAAGGTGTTTACTTAGATGAAACCCCTCTTAGAGCTGGCGGTGTCGATAATTTTACTGGCTACACGTTGACCACAAGGAATGGCACTCAGGGTCAGTCGTATATTCCTGATCAAGTAGGTACAGAGAGTGAAAAAAGCGTAGGTCTTGAAGTCGTTAAAGCGACGCCAATAACAAGGCAAATTATAAACACTGAAGTTGATCGTGTTCGAGTAACAATGCAAATTCCCGCGTTGCAACGCGTAGAGGATGACGGAGATATTAGAGGAACAAGCGTAAACATACAGATATGGCGTCAACATAACAGCGGTGGTTTTGAGCTTATTGTTAATGACACTATCAGCGGCAAAACCAGCAATGGTTATCAAAGGGACTACATGATTCCCATTATAAAAGGCAGAGGATTTCCAGTTGATATTAAAGTTGTTAGGGTTACGGATGACTCAACATCGCAGCGTTTAGCGAATAAAACCAACTGGTCGAGTTATACCGAAATTATTGACGAGAAGCTGCGCTACCCAAATACTGCCTTGTCTTTTCTAAAACTTGACTCTAGGCAGTTTCGCAATATCCCAAGGCGAAAGTTTTTGGTTCGTGGTGTAAAAGTCAAGATCCCTCACAACGCAACAGTAGACACAGCAACGCACTTAGGGCGGATTACATATAGCGGACTTTTTAATGGCACGCTGGGAGCTGCAACTTGGACAAATGACCCTGCCTGGCTGCTTTACGCATTGCTGACAGACACTCGCTGGGGCGCAGGCATACCTGAATCCAGTCTTGATGTTTTTGATTTTTATAATGTGAGCACGTATTGCAACGTGCTTGTACCCGACGGCAAAGGCGGACAAGAGCCTAGATTCTCATGCAATATGGTTATCAATACCCGCAAAGAAGTATATTCTGCGATCAAAGAGCTAACGAGTCTTTTCCGAGGCATCGCTTACTACGGAGCTGGTTCGCTAGTCTTAAACCAAGACAAGCCGACAGATTCACGTTATCAAATCGGTCCATCCAATGTTGTTAATGGTGATTTTGTTTATTCGGGCAGCTCACTAAAATCGCGTCACACCTGCGCAACTGTTGCCTATCAAAGCTATGAAAAGTTAGGAGAAGTTCAATATGAATATGTAGAGCTAGCCGATCAAGTTGCTAAATACGGTGTCATCAATAAAGAAGTTCGAGCACTTGGTTGTTATTCGCAGGGTCAAGCGCACAGGCTTGGCAAATGGTTGTTGCTTACTGAGGCGAACCTAACTCAAACGGTAAGTTTTGCTGTCTCGCTGGACAGCGGTCTTGTTCTTAGACCAGGCGTTGTTATTGACATTGCCGATCCAGTCAAGGCTGGCACTCGGCGTAGTGGACGGATTAGCTCTGCCACGACTACGCAAATAACAATCGACAGCACGACAGATCTGTCCGTCAATCTCGGCAACTCACCAACAATTTCGGTGATGATGCCAACTGGCTTGGTAGAAACTCGAACCATCAGCAGTATTGCTGGTGCGGTGGTTACGGTGGGCAACGCATTTTCTGAAGCGCCTAATGCTGCTTCTGTTTATCTAATTCAAACAACTGACGTTCAATCAAATCAATTCCGCGTCATCAGCGTTGCGGAAGGTGGTGATGGAACGTATGGCGTCACTGCCGTTGAATACAACGAAAGCATTTATGCCGCTGTTGAACAAAATCTTGAGCTAACACAGCGAGACATAAGCAATCTGAGCGCAACACCTGATCCTGTTACCAGCATCACTGGTAGCGAGTACCTGTATCAGCGCGGGCAGGGTGTTTTTGTTGGCTTTGACGTGAGCTGGGTCAGTCCGCAGGCACGAGTCAACCAGTTCAAGGTTTCATATCGCATGGATAGCGATAATTTCCAAGAGATTGATACAAGCTCGCCGTCCACCTCGCTGCTTGCACTACGTCCTGGAACGCTTGAGGTTCGAGTTCAAGCGTTTAACTTCCTCGGCAAAGGAAGTCGGATTTCTAGCGAGACGTTTGAGCTTGTTGGCAAGACGGCCGTTCCAGGTGATGTGCAGAACCTTTCGATTGAACCAATTTCTGCAAACACCGCTCGTTTGAAATGGAATCAAACGCTTGATTTAGACGTAAAGGTTGGTGGCAAGGTTCATATCCGTCACAGCAGTCTCACTGATGGTACAGCTACGTTTTCGAACAGCGTTGACCTGATTAACGCCATCCCAGGAGCAGCTACTGATGTTGCAGTGCCGCTGCTTGAGGGTGAATACATCCTCAAGTTTGCTGATGATGGTGGACGCCTGAGCACAAATGATGCCAGCGTTCTAGTTGATATTCCTGATTCACTTGGCCAGCTTCTAGCTGAAGACCATCGAGAGAATCAAGAGTCACCGCCGTTCCCTGGCACAAAAACAAACTGCTTCTACTTTGCTGATGAGACTGCGCTGACCTTGGAAGGCAGCGAAAACATTGATGATGTCACCGACTTCGACGCAATACCCGTTATTGATTTCCTAGGAAACATCAAGTCAAGCGGCACTTATTTGTTCCAAGACACGGTTGATCTCGGAATTGCGTTTTCTTCCGTTGAGATGCGCCGTCACTTCGTTACACGAGGTTTTTACCCGTCTGACCGTATTGATGCAAGAACTGCGCTCATCGACACCTGGGAAGACATTGACGGCGGCATCATCCAGAACGTCAATGCTGAAATGTACGTTCGCTCCACGAACGATGACCCTGGAGCGTCTCCGACCTATAGCGACTGGGTGCCGTTCGACAACGGCAGTTTCAAAGGCAGAGCTTTCCAGTTCAAGGCTGAGCTAAGCAGCAGCAAGGTTGACGAGAACATCCTGATCGATCAGATGGGTTACCAGATCTTGGTGAACCCCCGTGTTGATCAGATTCATACCGCTATCGCGTCTGGGGCAAGTACAAAGTCAGTGACGTTCCAGAAGCCTTTCTTTGTTGGCACGGCGACTGTGGGTGGAGCGAATGCCTACTTGCCGAGCGTGGGCGTAGTGGTTCAAAACTTGGGAGACGGTGAGCGAGTCAATATCAGCAACGTCAGTGCTACGGGCTTTGATTTAGACGTTCTCGACTCTGGCGGCAACAATGTCAGTCGCAACTTCACCTATACAGCCAATGGATATGGACGTGGGATATAGAATGGTGATGTTGCTGCGCCGTAGGTGTGAGCCCTAGACACGACTACACCCTAGATAACCAGTCGGGGGCAAATTTCCGACTTGACCTGAATAACGCGCTTTCAGCGATTCAGTCGGTAAACAGCGGCAGTGGAACGCCAACAGACACGACAGCGTTCATGCTGTTCGTGGACACTGGAGACGGCAACAACCTTAAGGCTCGTAACGCGAACGATGACGGCAACATCACGCTGGGGCCGATCACCACAACCAACTTTGGGTTAGCACCGCTTTCAGGTGCGACGTTTACTGGTGATGTCATCCTGAACACGACGACTGCACTGCAGTTGCCTGTTGGCACGGAGGCTGAACGACCCAATCCTGCTGCCAACGGTGACATCAGGTACAGCACCACAAGCAACAGCTTTGAGGGCTACGCCAACGGCGCTTGGGGCAGCATCGGTGGCGGTGCAACTGGCGGTGGATCGGACAGTGTTTTCTATGAAAACAGCCTGACCGTAACGACCTCATATACCATCAGTGCAAATAGTGGCGCTCATGCTGTTGGTCCGTTGACCATTAACAGCGGCCAGACCGTCACAGTGCCGTCTACGTCCCACCTCGTTATTAGCTGATCATGGCAATTACTATCGACGGCGATTCTGGTGTCAGCGGCGTAAACGGCAGCGCCACTACTCCTGCTTTGCAGGGCACCGACTCAAACACTGGCATTGTGTTTGGGACGGATACGGTTCAGGTTGCGACTGGCGGCAGCACCAGGGCAACGGTTGACAGCAGTGGCAACTGCGGCATTGGAACAGCTAGTCCGCAAAAATTCGTGCATCTGTCGGCTGCAGGATCTTCTGACGTTGTAACCACAAGAATTCAACAAAGTACCACTAACACTTCCACAGACGGCGGTGCATTACTAGAACTTGGCGGCACAAGGTCAGATGGCACATACGGCTTTTATGGCGGTATCAAAGGCGGAAGAAGAAATTCTGCCTCTGACAATAAAGGTTACTTAGCGTTTTTCTCTGACAATAATGATGGGCAGTCTCTAGCCGAAAGAATGAGGCTAGACGACGCGGGACGATTGTTGGTGAACAAAACTGGATCACCAGGTGCCGGTGACGGTTCTACAGCTTATATTTTTATCCAAGGCAAAACCACTGAAGCCAATGGCCCAGGTACATTTGCATTGGCGCGTGGTCAATCTGCTTCAGAAATGAGCAGTGGCGCGACCTTAGGTGCTATCACTTTTACAGATGATACTGGTAATGACTTCGCACAGATCAAAGGTGCTTGTGATGGTAGCGCTGGTACTGATGATCATCCAGGCAGAATCACGTTTTTAACAACGCCCAATGGTTCAAGTAGCCCGCAGGAGCGGTTGCGGATTACGGAAGTAGGTTTTTCCAAATTTACTAACACTGGAACTTATTTAGACGCCACGGGGCAACATCACGAATTTAATTCAGGCAACGCGGGCAATCAAACTTTAATTGTTAAAAGCCAAAGCACAGTTTTTACGAGTAATTCTTTTGATATTAATGTAGTAAAATCTGCCAGTAGCGGATATAAGTTTCTTCGTTGCGCTTCTGGAGACTTTGGTGATACCGAGTTTTATCTTCGCGGCGACGGTAATGCTTATGCAGATGGCACTTGGAGCGGTGGCGGCGCTGACTACGCTGAATACTTTGAATGGTCTGATGGCAATACAGCATCAGAAGATCGTCGAGGTATCAGCGTTGTTCTAGACGGCGACAAGATCCGCGAAGCTGTTGCTGGTGAAGAGCCTATTGGCGTCATCTCAGGCAATCCCAGTGTTGTGGGTGATGCAGACATGGAGCGATGGAAAGGCAAGTATCTTCGCGATGATTACGGCACTTATATCGAGGAAGACTACGAAGTTGAAGATGAAGACGGCAACACTGTCGTTCAACAGCGCCGTCAGCTAAACCCTGATTACAACCCTGACACCGAATATGTCAGCCGCGAAAATCGCCCTGAATGGGACACCGTTGGCCTGATGGGCAAGCTGCGTATCCGTAAAGGTCAGGTCACTGGCACTCGCTGGATCAAGATGCGGGATATCAGCGACACCGTTGAGGAGTGGCTGGTGCGATGAACAGTATTAAACTTTCAGTATTGGAGGCTGCCTGATCATGACACTTCGACTCAAAGGCTCAAACTCAGGCGACGTTTCGCTGAAGGCGCCCGCAACCGCAGGTGATAACACGATCACGCTGCCAACCAGCAACGGCAGTGCAGAGCAGTTTCTGAAGAACTCTGGGACGGCAGGCGAGCTGGAGTTTTCCAGCATGGTCGAAACCAGCACGGGCGTTGGCATCGGAACGTCGTCGCCTGGTAGCTATTACGCAAACAAATTAGTTGTCGATACTGGATCCTCTGCACAAAGCGGAATAACGATTGTTAGTGATTCATCTAATCAAGGCATGTTTGCCTTTGCAGATGGCACAAGTGGGTCTGACAGATTTAGAGGCTTCCTCGATTACAACCACTCCAATAACTCACTTGCTTTTGGAACAGATGGCAGCGAACGCGCACGCCTAACCTCATCAGGGCAGCTCGGGATCGGCACCTCAAGTCCCAGTTCACTTATTCACGGCGAAGTTTCAAGCGGCGCTGCAACTCTGACCCTTAAAAGCACCGCTACTTCTGGAGAAGCTTCTGTCTCAATAACAGGGGAAAACAGCAGCGGCACTGCAAGAACTGGAATTTTTAAGTACGACAATGGCGACGTATTTAGGCTAGGCACGAGTGCTGGTGTAAATCTCAGGTTTGAAACAAACGACACTGAACGAGTGCGTATCGAGTCTGGTGGACGTATAGGACTTGGACCTGAAAATGCAGGCAGTTCGGTTGTATGTTCGACCACCCAATCAGCTGGAACTTCAAATGCGGTGTTGTCAGGCACTCACAGTGCCTCAAATCCTGTAGGTGGAACTATCTCGATTCGTATATGGAACAACGGCAACATTCAAAATACAAACAATAGCTATGGGTCTTTATCAGACTCTAAACTTAAAGAAAACATTGTCGATGCAAACTCTCAGTGGGATGACTTAAAAGCAGTACAGATTCGTAACTACAACTTCAAAGAATCAACTGGCTACCAAACTCATACGCAGCTCGGTGTTGTAGCGCAGGAGGTTGAAACTGTATCTCCTGGTCTTGTTTATGAAACGCCTGATGTTGACGATGATGGCAATGCACTTGAAACGGTTACTAAAAACGTCAACTATTCTGTGCTCTACATGAAAGCCGTTAAGGCTTTGCAGGAAGCACAGACTAGGATTGAAACGCTTGAAACGCAGAACACTGCACAGCAGACTCAGATCGATGATCTGCTAGCCCGCGTTACCGCTCTGGAGGCCGCCTGAGATGTCCACGATCAAGGTCAACAAGATCGAGAACACCGCCACAGCTGATGGCGGCATCGCTATTGATGCTTCAGGGCACGTCACTGTTGACGGTCAACAGCTGCCGACTGCTGGTGCGTTGAGCAATCGCAACTTAATTCAAAACGGCGATCAACGTATCGATCAAAGAAATAATGGCAGTGCTGTAACTGGCTCAGGCGATTTTCCTGTCGATAGATTTAGTTTGTCTCAAGCAGGCGGCGGTGCCTATAGCGCCCAAAGGGTAACTGATGCCCCTACTGGTTTTCAGTATTCAACAAAAATTACAACAACCACCGCTGACTCAAGCATTACAGGTTCAGAGCGTCTGTTGTATATAACAAGGCTAGAAGGTCAAAACACTGCGTTTTTGGAGTTTGGCACAGCAAATGCCAAAACAATTACGCTTTCATTTTACGTTAAGTCTTCTGTAACTGGAACATTTAGCGGGGCCATTCAGAACGGAGCAAGCGACAGGTCTTATCCGTACAATTACACAATCAATACTGCCGATACATGGGAATACAAAACCGTTACTATTACAGGCGACACAACAGGCACTTGGGCTACAGATAACACCAAGAGCCATCAAGTGATTTGGAGTCTTGGCAACAGTTCTGACAGGGCTGCAACTGTTAATGCTTGGGGAGATGGGCAAAAGTGGGGGTCAACTACAGGCACAGCAAATACTCTTGGAACGCTAAATGCCACTTGGTTTATTACAGGCGTCCAGCTAGAAGTTGGCGAGAAGGCGACACCGTTTGAGCACAGAAGCTTCGGCGATGAGCTTGCTAAGTGTCAGCGGTATTACAGCCAGTCTTATACCTATGGCACGACTGCAGGCACGGCTGCTGATGGTGGCGCTGTAATGAGTTCAGCTTATGCAGCCATTAGTTATGCAACGGCTGGCACAGCATTTTTCCCTCAGCCAATGAGAGCTGCACCTTCTGTCACAATTTATTCAAATAACGGTACACAAGGCAAGGTTGGTGCTGACAGCACTGATGGGAATGGCAGTGCCTCCAACATTTCAGACAAGTCCGCTATTCTTGCCAGAAACAACGATAGTACGGGCGTGGGAGCTAATGTATGGATAAGAGCCCATTTCGTTGCTAGCGCAGAACTATGACACTGAATTACAAGCAAGTTGCAGGCCCTAGCGGTGATCTTTTGGACATGGTGCAAAAGCTGCCAGACACAACATTCATTCCGTTTGATACTGATAACGCCGACTATCAGGAGTACCTTGAGTGGGTCGCTGAAGGCAACACGCCTGACCCTGCTGAGTAATGCAACGCCCTGACCCGATGATCGCCGCTAAGCCTGGAGCGGAAGACGTGCAGGCTATGGCGGCTAGGACGCTGTGGCTTGAGGAGCTGTACTTCCTTGATGGCCGCGACCAAGTGTCACACCCTCAATATGGTCTGTTCACGGGCTTGGCTCTGAAGTATCAGAACTTGACTTCGACTGACGGCATCTGATGGCTAAGTCACTTAGCGGACAGAATTTTGTCCCTAGCAAGCC
>ERZ869936.1586-NODE-1586-length-15796-cov-7.646719_pt1 | contig 15796 bp, 7 predicted proteins | sample MGYA00520876_ERZ869936 | MGnify/ENA primary metagenome ERZ869936 (study PRJEB32218, sample SAMN09650985) | biofilter metagenome | isolation source: enrty point of leading RO module | place: Saudi Arabia: Thuwal, RO plant located on Red Sea | collected 2016-02-17 ...
GTGTTCGGCACGCTGCACACGACCGGGGCCCAGGGAACGGTCAACCGCATCATCGACGTGTTTCCGACCACGCAGCAGGATCAGATTCGCACGCAGCTCTCGACTTCGATCATCGGCGTGTTGTCGCAGGCCCTGATTCCCAAGATCGGCGGCGGCCGCTGCGCCGCCTACGAGCTGCTGGTGTGCAACTCGGCCATCGGCAACCTGATTCGCGAAAACAAGACCTTCCGCATCACGTCGGCCATTCAGACCGGTGCGAAGCAGGGCATGATGCTGTTGGACGACTCGCTGTTCAAGCTCTGGAAGGAGCAGAAGTGCAGCAAGGAAGACGTGCTGGCGAAAAGTCAGAACGTCGACGAACTGGCCGCCCGCATCGCCAACGCCGAGCGGGGCATGTTCGACGACGACGACGACGTGAAGGGCAAGGCCAACGGCAACGATTAATCCTTCGAGGTAGGTAGCTTTTCCATGGCAATGCGTCGTCTCGGACAGATTCTGGTCGACTTGGGTTTCTTAACCGACGACCAGCTTGAAACGCTGCTCGATGAGCACGAGGCCCACCCGGGCGTGCTGCTGGGCAAGTTTGCCGAGAGCCAGGGACTGGTCAACGAAGAGCAGTTGGCCCAGGCTCTGGCCGAGCAGTGGGGCATGCAGGTGGTGAACCTGGCCGACATCGTGGTGCCGCCCAACGTGTTGGGGATGGTCACCGATACGATGGCCCAGATGTACCGCATCGTGCCGATCGCCTTTCGCGACGACACGCTGACCATTGCCCTGTGCGATCCGCAGAACTTGTCGATCCAGGACGAGTTGCGGACGTTTCTGGGATACGAGATCCGCGCGGTCGTGGCCACCGAGCGCGACGTGCTCAAGGCGCTCGACCGGTACTACGCGGCCAGCGGCGAGAGCGTCGAGAGTCTGGTGTCGGACATGGACACCGACGAGGACCTGGCCGCCGCGGCCGAAGCGGCCGAGGGCGACGGCCCGATCGATTTGACCAGCGTCGAAGCCCTGGCCGACAGCGCTCCGGTGCGGAAGCTGTTGAACATGGTGCTGCTGATTGCCATTCGCGATCACGCCAGCGACTTGCACTTCGAGCCGTTCGAGGACGAGTTCCGCATTCGGATCAAGGCCGACGGCGTGCTGTACGAAATGGTGCCGCCGCCGCGCCACCTGGCCTTCGCGATCACGACCCGCATCAAGGTGATGGCCAATCTCGACATCGCCGAGCGGCGGATGCCGCAGGACGGCCGTATCGAGCTGACCGTGGGCGGCCACCCGGTCGACTTGCGGGTGAGCGTGTTGCCGACGATGTTCGGCGAGAGCGTGGTGATGCGGGTGCTCGACCGCTCCGTGGTATCGCTCGACCTGTCGAAGGTGGGCATGGACCCGCCGACGATGAAGCAATTTCGCGAGGTGATGCACAAGCCCAACGGGATCATCCTGGTGACCGGTCCCACGGGCTCGGGCAAGACGACGACGCTCTATTCGGCGCTGTCGGAGATGAACACGATTCAGGACAAGCTGATCACGACCGAAGACCCGATCGAGTACGACATCGACGGCATCGTGCAGGTGCCCATCGATTCGTCGATCGGCAATACGTTTGCCGCGTGCCTGCGGGCCATCTTGCGGCAGGACCCCGACAAGGTGCTGGTCGGCGAGATTCGCGATTTGGAGACGGCCGAGATCGCGGTGCAGGCCTCGCTGACCGGTCACACGGTGTTTAGCACGCTGCACACCAACGACGCGCCCAGCACGGTGACGCGTCTGCGCGACATGGGCATCGCTCCGTTTTTGATTACCGCCACGGTCGAGGGCATTCTGGCCCAGCGGCTGGTGCGGCGGATTTGCACGCAGTGCCGCGAGGAGAGCGCGCCGTCGTCGGAGGTGCTGCAAGACCTGGAGCTGACGCCGGAAGATCTGGCCGGCAAGGCGTACTATCGCGGCCGCGGCTGCGACGCCTGCAACAACACGGGCTATAAGGGGCGCGTCGGTTTGTTTGAGCTGATGATCATGAACGACAACCTGCGCGACATGATCATGCGCGATGCCTCGACCGAAGAGCTGCGCGACGCGGCCCGGGGCTTTGGCATGGTCACGCTGCGGGATGCCGGCATGTCGGCCGCCGGCGAGGGGCTGACCACGCTGGAAGAAGTCGTTCGCGAAACCGTACTCGAGGCATAACCAGGCAGCCGTTCAACCACGCACGAACGTTTCAGGATCACGATCATGCCCACGTTTCAATTCGAAGCCATGGACTCGACCGGACAAGAGATCCGGGATGTCATCGAGGCTCCCAACGAGGAGGAAGCGCAGGCGACGATACGCCAGATGGGCTATTTCGTCACCAAGATCGGGGTCAAAAAGCAGAAGAAGGCCGCCGACAAGGCCAAGAGCGGCAAGAAACGCGGCTTTGCCATCGGCGGCGTCAACAGCAAGGTGCTGACCACCTTCACGCGGCAGCTTTCGATTCTGCAGGACGCCGGTCTGCCGATCTTGCGGAGCCTGCGCATCCTGGAGAGCCAGTGCAAGCCGGGCCGCATGAAAAACAGCCTGATGGACGTCTGCGACGAGATCGAAGGCGGCTCCACGCTCTCCGAAGGCATGGCCAAGGCCCCCAAGGCCTTCAACCGCCTATACGTCAACATGATCAAGGCCGGCGAGGCCGGCGGTGCACTGGAAATCATTCTGCAGCGGTTGGCCGACTTTCAGGAACGCAGCCAGTCGCTGAAGCGGAAAATCAAAGGCGCGATGATCTACCCGATCGTGGTGATCTCGGTCGCGGTGGGCATTTTGACGTTCATCATGATTCGCATCGTGCCTTCGTTCGTGCAGATCTTCGAGGACTTCGAAACCGATCTGCCGCCGATGACCGTGGTGCTGATCGCGATTTCGAACGGTGCGGTGCGCTACTGGTACCTGATTCCCGGCATTCCGATCGGTATCTGGCTGTTCATCAAGCTATTGCGCAAGTTCAAGGCGGGCCGCGTCGGTTGGGACATGTTCCTGTTGAAGATGCCGATCTTCGGTCCGCTAGTGGAGAAGAACATCCTGGCCCGCACCACGCGGACCCTGGGAACGCTGGTTTCCAGCGGCGTGCCGATTCTCGAGGCGCTGAACATCACCCGCGAGACATCGGGCAACGCGATGTTCGAGCACCTGTTCGGCAAGATCACCGAATCGATTCGCGAGGGTGAATCGATCGCCAAGCCGATGAAAGAGTACTCCAAGATGAGCTTTCATCCGATGTGCGCCTTTTTCTGGTTTTTCTTCGTGGCCGGGCCGGTCGGGCTGCTGCTGTACATGGGGCGGATGAATTCGCGCGTCGTCGACGACCTGACGGTCAACATGGTCGACGTCGGCGAAGAAACGGGCGAACTGGATACGATGCTCTACAAAGTGGCCGATACCTACGACGAAGAGGTCTCGGTGCTGACCGAAAGCCTGGTCAGCCTGATGGAGCCGCTGTTGATCATCGTGTTGGGCGGGGCAGTCGGGTTCATCGTCATCGCGCTGTTCATGCCGCTGGTGAGCCTGATTACGAGCCTGAGCGGCTAAGAAAGAAGTCATACACCTGTCACAACTCGATTCCGCGACCAAACGCTGCTGCAACCCAGCACGCGCGGGCGCGGGCCGCGGCCCAGCGCGAGCCGGCTCTTAAGACGGCGCGCCGCCGCGCGACTCGAGAACGATATCGCAATACGCATAGCAGGAATCAGGAGCAATCGTCATGCCAACGTCATCGCCCTCGCACTACCGCCGGACGGATCGCCGACGCGCGGTGGCCGCTCGCTGGTTCCCCCGCCGCCGCCGGGGACGCGGCTTCACGCTCACCGAGCTGCTCGTCGTGATCTCGATCATTGCCATCCTCGTGGCACTCACCAGCGTGGCCGTGGTCACGGCGCTAACCTTCGCCCGACAAACGCGCGTCAAGACCGAGGTCGACGCCCTCGACCTGGCCGTCAAGTCCTTCCAGGAACGCTACGGTGCCTATCCGCCTAGCGACTTCCGGACCCTGGGTAGCAACCCTGACCTCAAGCAGTTCGTGGCCAAGGCCTTTCCGCGCTACGACCTGACCAACCTCACCAACGACCTGCGGGCCACGGGCATCGACTTCGTCAACTTCCGCCCCGACCAGGCCCTGGTCTTCTGGCTCAACGGCTTCAGCAACGACCCCCAGGCCCCGTTCGTCACCATCGACGGCTACCAGGTCCGCGGCGGCGGCGTGCAAACCGACGATGGCACCCCCACCGGCAAACCCGTCGTGGCCTCGCGCACGCCCCTGTTCGAGTTCGACACCTCGCGCCTGGCCCACGTCGGCAACACCGTAACCCCCGCGCCGGCCGACCCCAATGCCCGCGAATATCCCTCCTACTTCCCGCAAGGTTCGCCCACCGACGACACGGGCGCCCCCTACGTCTATATCTCGTCGCGCAGCTACGGCGAGCTGCTGCCCGACCCGCCGACCGGCGCGACGACGCGCCCGGTGTTCAATGCCGACGGCCCGACCGCGGCCTGGCAAGAGATCTTCATCAACGCCGGCCCCGCGGCCCCCTATGCCCTCGACCAGGACAACAACCTGAGCCTCGATATTGACAACGACGGCATCCCCGACCCGGGCGACGGCTGGGTCAACCCCGACAGCTTCCAAATCATCGCCGCCGGCGCCGACAACAAATACGGCGGAAAAATCGACTCCCTGGGCAACAAAAACAACGGCGCCAGCCCGGCCCGGCTCTACCCCTCGGGCGCCCAATACGACACGTCGCCAGAGATGGTCGACGAGGACAACGTCACCAACTTCAGCGACAGCGCCAGCATTGGAGATGCCCGACCATGACACGCGTCCTGCTGCCCAAGCACGCGCCGTCGGCCCTCAAACGCACCGGCGGCTTCACGCTGGTCGAACTGCTAATCACGATCAGCATCATCGCCATCATGGCCAGCATGGTGCTGTTCGCCGTCTACGCCGCCCAAGAAGCCGCCCGCGAACGCAAAACCCGCGCCCTGATCACCAAGCTCAACGGCATCATCATGGAGCGCTGGGACGAATACCGTACGCGGAGAGTGCCGATCGCGATTACCGCGGGCGCCACGCCACTCGATGCAAGCCGCTACCGGCTCGAGGCGATGCGCGACTTAATGCGGCTCGAACTGCCCGACCGCTGGAGCGACGTGCTCGACCCTCCCGTGGCACCCTATGCCTATCCCGCGGCCGACAAGCTGCAGCGACCGGCAACCAGCGTGGCCTTCCTCGCCAAGTACGACTCCGTGGTCGGCAATACCACCTGGCCGCCAACGTCCGAAGTTTTGGCCAACCAGGGCGCCGAGTGCCTGTACATGATCGTCATGGGCGCCGTGGCCCAGCTAGGTGACTCGCGCGACTTCTTCCGCGCCGATAGCGTGGCCGATACCGACGAAGACGGCTTCCCCGAATTCGTCGATGCCTGGGGCATGCCCATCCAGTTCATTCGCTGGGCCCCCGGCTTCCAGTCCGATCTGCAAACGCCCCTGCAAGCCAAAGTCTCCAACGTCGGACCCGCGTCTTCGCCGCCGTCGCCGAAACAGCTCGCGATCACCATCAATACTCCAACCGGACAAGCCTCGCGATTCTCGTCCGCGCCGGGCTCCTATATCGGCGGGGCGCTGGCCGTCATCGACGACGAGTCGCAAATCCTCGCCTCGCACCGCATCGGCAAAATCACCGGCTACGAGTTCAACCAAACAACGCGTACCGCCCGGTTCACCTGCTCCACGCCCTCGTACACGAACCAGCCGCCGTTTCAGCATCACGAACCCGGCGCGACGACGACTGGACCGTCGCCGCCGACACGCGGAGACACCATCGTCGTCATGCCGCCCGATCCGTTCGATTCGCGCGGCTTGTATCCCCTATACAACCCCGGCACCGCCGCCCAGCCGACGCCCGACGTCTCGGTACCCACGTTCGCGCTCTACCCGCTCATCCTCTCGCCGGGTCCCGACCGGGCCTACGGCATCAAGGATGAGGCACACCCAACCGACGTCAACAAGAAGCTGCGATATTCCATGTCGGGGCTAAACCCGTACTTTGTTCCCGAAAAAATCTCGGAGGATTTCGGCCTCTTCCTCGGCTCGGCCCCCACCACCGGCGACGAAGACGGCCGCTGGCGCCCCGGCTGCCACCTCGACAACATCCACAACCATCAACTCAGCACGAGGTAACCGCTGTGCTCTCCCGCCAGCCGACAACTCGACTTCCCCGGCACGCCCCGCGCGGCATCACGCTGCTCGAGCTGCTCATCGTGCTGACGATCCTGTTGATGGTCACCGCCGCGGCCATCCCGCTCATGGCCCCCGCGCTCGAAAACCGCCAAATGCGCGAAGGCTCGCGCATGCTCAGCACCTATCTCAGCGCCGCTCGGGCCCGCGCCGTGCAGATCGGCCGCCCGGTAGGCGTCATCCTGCAGCGCTTCAACGGCCAGCCGTTCGCCTTTCAGATGGCCCAGGTCGAGATCCCGCCCCCTTACGCCGGCGACACCTTCGATTCGTACATGAACCTGGGCATCACCGGCAGCAACCCGGGCAATCCCAACGGGCCGATGACGCTGATGTACTTCAACCAGACCTACAATCAGCCGACCGCCACCCTGGCCGCCCGCTGGTACACGGCGGTCGCGAACACCGGCACCTTCAACCACCGGCTGGTCCGCATCGGCGACGAAGTGCAATTCAACGGGCAGGGCTACACGTACACGATCTTCGGTCCCGACGCCAACGGCGACGGCTTGCTCGACGACCCGCCCGATGACAACAGCAACGGCGTCGTCGACGACCCGATCGCGCTGGACATTGCCTATCTCTACCCGGCCGGCACCAGCATCAGCCACCTGGCGTTTCCCTGGGACGGTCCGGCGGTCCAGCCGGCCACGTACCAGGTCTCGCGCCAGCCGGTGCGCACCAGCGCCCAGCCGGTGCAGTTGCCCGAGGGCATCGTGATCGACCTGGTCAGCTCCGGCGTCGGCATCACCGGAGCCTTCAATTCGCAACCTTACACCGGCAGCAACAACCCCAGCACGCCGCCGCCCCCGATCGTGAACTTCGATCCCGTCATCGTCTTCTCCCCCGCCGGGCGCCTCGACTACGTTTCGGTCGATCCCAACGGCCGCCTCGTCCGACCGACCGACACCCTCTATCTGCTGCTGGGCCGCCGCGAGCTGATGTACGACGCCACCGCCAAGGGCACGGGCCAGGACATCGTCGATCAGAACCTCAGCGCCGTCACCGATCTCCAGGCCGCCGGCGGCGTGCTGCCTCCGCCGCCGGCCCATTTCTGGGTCAGCGTGACTCCTCAAACCGGCCAGGTCAACGTGACCGAAGTCGCCGCCAACCTCCAGGACCACACCACGGCGAATGTCAATCACCAGCAAGTGATCAACGACGCCTTGGCCCAGTCCCGCTCGTTGGCCCGCCAGGCCCAGAGCGTGGGAGGCAACTGACATGCGTACTAACAAGAACCGTAACTCTCGTCGCCGTCCTTTGCGCCTTGGCACCTTTGCGTCTTTGCGTTCCTCTTCCCCGTCGCGTCCGTCCCGTAACTCTCTGTGCCGTTCTTTGCGTCCTTGCGTCTTTGCGTCTTTGCGTTCCCCCTCCCCGTCCCCCCGCACCGGTATTAGCCTTCTCGAAGTCCTCATCTCGATGGGCGTGTTGGCCATCGGCCTGCTGGGCGTCGGCGCCCTGATCCCCGCCGGCCGCTACGAGATCGCCCAAAGCGTCCGCCTCGAAGAATGCGCCACCCTCGGCCGCAACGCCTTCCGCGAGCTGAAAGTGCGCGGGTATCTGAGCCCGGGCACGACGGGCACGACTCCGACGAGCTACTGGGTCGATGGCGCGGGAAACGACGTTTGGGACCCTGTCAGTAGTTCGACACAACCATTCGTCCTCAACGGCACACTCGCCAGCGACGTCTCGGTGATGATCGATCCGTTGGGCGTGTACGCGCCGGCCGGCAGCTACGGGGCGTACTTCCCCTACGGCGCCACGGCGACCGACCCGCACCTGACCCGCATCGTTCCCCGTTCTTTCGGCGCGAACGACCGCGAAGTCTTCGATACGATCTTCCGCAGCTCGTCCGACCTGATCGCCGAGGAAAATGCCGACAGCGACCTGCCGCCCACGCAGTTCTACTTCAAGGACACCTCCGCCCCGCCGAACCCCATCCGCCGCGGCTCCAACGGCGACTACTCGTGGATCGCCACGATAGCCCTGGAGACGAACGGCATTTCTGCTTTGAATCGCGAAGTTGTTGTTTCCGTGGCCGTGTTTCACAAGCGCGATTTAAGCGGCCCGGGAGCAGGAGAGTTCACCGCACAGTTTGATGCGACAGGCACGTTTGACATCATCAGCAACGGCACGGCATATCTGGAGGACTTCACGAGCAACGCGGCCACTCCCCAAACCGTCAAGGGGTTGCGGCCCGGGCAGTGGATCATGGTCGGCACACTTATTGGCACTACTGATAACCTCTGCCGCTGGTATCGCGTGCTGTCCGCCTCACCGTACGACAAGGCAGCCAATGAACAATCCGTCGTGCTTGCCGGGCCCGAATGGGTAAATCTGGCGCCCGGAACGACGCGCGTTTGGATCATGGACAACGTCGTGAACGTCTACGAAAAGACGCTGCCGCTCGAAATTCAATAAGACATCCGCGGGCATGACCCGCGAACAGATACAACCCCGGGGCAACGGGTTGGCAGGCCGCTTCGCCTGCCCTGAGGACACAGAGACTATGAATAACAGGCGACAGACCACAGACCACAGGCCACAGGTCAGCATCTCCGGCTCTCCTGCTCACATGCTCACCTGCTCTCGGCGTCGCAGCCGCCCCGGCCACAGGCCACAGGTCAGCATCTCCTGCTCACCTGCTCTTCTGCTCACCTGCTCTCGCCGACGCGGCCAGCGTCGGCGCGGTGTGTTGCTGCTGGTCGTGCTCAGCCTGCTGGTGCTGTTTACGCTGATCGCCGTCACGTTCGTGCTGGTGGCCGGCGCCAAGCTCACCGCCACCAAGAACGAGCTCCGCATCGAGCAATTTGGCGACGATCCCCGCGAGTTGTGCGATGACGTCCTCGCACGTGTTATCAGAGACGTGGGCGATCGAAACGATACCGTTTCTGTGCTGCACAAGCACAGCTTGCTGCGCGACCTGTATGGCAATGACGGCGCCCGCGGCCGGATTGAATCGTTTGCGCCAGCCACCGGTTCTTCCGGCCAATTTATCGATCTGAGAGTGATCGATAGTCTGGCCGATCTCTCCTCGATGGAGGACTATTACCACACTCCCACGACGAATTTTCTACCGGTCGTTTCGGCCAGCCAGTTCCAGACGCCCGGCTTCTACAACGGCTGCGTATTAACGATGGTCAGCGGCGAGCTTGCCGGGCAGAGCACGCGGATCGTCGGCTGGGGGTACTACGATCCGGCCAACCCTGCGACGCCGCCCCCGAGTGCCAACCATCGCTACGTGGCCCGCGTGCTGGCCTTTCAAGGTTCCGGCACGCTCAATGCCAATGACCGGTTCATCATCAACGGCCGACCCTTCAATGGCACCGGATTCGGTTTCAATCCCATCACGCCTCCCGGCAGCGGCACGCTGCTGACAGCCAACGTGACGCTCTCTCTCCCGGGCAATCCTACGGCTTACCAGGCGCTGCTGCCGAACCCAGTGTATCACGAGCCCGTGGATGCGCAGTTTTATAACGACTTTGGAGGTATCGGCGGAGCGGACGAAGACTACGACGTTGCCGATCCGCAGAATATGGCGCTGGCTTATCTGCCCGTGCAGCCTCCCAGCGTCGTGCCCACTGGGGCCACCACCAACACGCCCCCGGCGATCATTCCTTCGTTCCATCGACCGGAACTTTTCAGCTACTACCTCAAGAAGCTGAACAACTCCACCAATGCGGACGACTGGCAGGACATCGACTTGTCGGTTCTCAATCGGATCTCGTTGCGGCCCGTCGGCGATGGAATAACAGGGTCGCCCAACCCGAACTTCAACGGCAGCAACCCCGACTACAATCCGATCTACGGCCCGTTCGACGTCGACAACGACGGCGACGGCATCCGCGAGAGTATTTGGATCGACGTCGGCTTTCCCATCCAGACCGCCGCCGACGGCCGTCGCTACAAGCCACTGGCGGCCATGCTGATCCTGGACATGGATGGCCGGCTCAACGTCAATGCCCACGGCTCGACGGCCCACGTCGACGCGCACTATCTGGGACCCATCGGAACCGGCTCGCCTGCAGCGGCAAACATACTCAACGACGATTGCTTCTGGCCGAAAATGTTGCCGAAGATCTCGTTGATGTCGCGCGGCGAAGGCTACGGCCCCGCGGAGATCAGCCTCTACCCGCTGTTTCAGGGCCTCGGCGTTCCGTATTCGATCACCGGTCCTCCCCTGCCCGGCTATACGTCCCTGCTGACCGCGCGCTACGCCGAACCCAACCTGAATCTGACGGGGAACACCTACGACACCGGCATGGTGCTCGCAGGCGGCTCGCCGCTGCCGCCCTATCCCGGCATCACGAGCTTCGACGACCTGGTGAGTGGGATTCGCTACAACGAGTTTCCCTCCAGCAACAACCCCGGCATGCCTTCCGCGTTTTCCTCCTACCACGATCTCTACGGCAAGGGCTACCAGGTCTTCGACGTCCGGGGGATGCCCGTGCGCATCTACACTGGCGAACGCACCACCACCACCAATCGATTGATCGATACCACGGACGATCCGTACGAGTTGAACCTCAGCCGCCGTGCCGTGCGCGAGGCGTCGACCCAGTTGGACCCGGCGGACATGTCGCCGGCGACGCCCGCCGCGACGCTCAATCCGGTCGATCGCGCCTTCTCGCCAGGCGAGCTGGAGCGTTTGCTGCGCTTGTACGACGTCGACGCCGGCGAGTTGCCGGATCGCCTGCGGGCGCTGCTGGCCACCGGAGGCGGGCCAGCGCCGCGCATCTCGCGCAACATGGTGACCACCGATAGCTTCGACATCCCCGCGCCGGCGATCATGCCGACCACGGACATGCGCCAGGTCGCAGCCAGTCAAGGCGCGACCGAGCCTCTGATTTCCCAACACATCACGGACCTGCTTAAGCTTCGGATGATGAAGGCGCGCATGTGGACCTTTCCGACTCTGACACCCGTTCAAGAGCAAACCCTGCGCACCGAGATCGCACAGTTGCTGCCGCCGGAATTGGTCGCCGGCCTGCGGATGGATATCAACCGGCCATTCGGCAACGGCCGCGACGACACGCCGGCCGGCACTCCCGGCTATGAGGTCGTCGACGAGCCCGGCGAAACAGAGACCGCGTTCTGGCTACCCGGTTCGACGGCGCCCACGCAGTTCGCCGGCGTCACCCCGAACCTGACCAACGGCATGAGCGTCGATGGCAACCTGACGGTCGATGGCACGGACGCCGCACTGGCACGCCAGCTCTATGCCCGCCACCTCTACGTGCTGATGATGCTGTTGCGCGACGAGGCGACGGACATCGAATTCGACAACGTCACCGTTGATCCAAAGGAAGAGACGGCCCGCGGCCTCGCGCAGTGGGCGATCAATATCGTCGACTTCCGCGATCGCGATTCGATCATGACGCCGTTCGAGTACGACATCAATCCGTTCGACGGCTGGCACGTTGACGGCATCGTGGGCGCCAACTCGCCCGACGACAGCCATCCCGATCGGCGCGTCGTCTGGGGCTGCGAGCGGCCCGAAGTTCTGCTCAGCGAAGTCATCGCGTTTCATGACGTCCGCACCGAGGATTTGGCTTCCGACGAAGTCAGTGCCGACCACCACAAGAACAGCACGCCCGCCGATTTGACCAACGATCAGCGGTTGCTGCCGCGCGGCTCGCTGTTCGTGGAGTTGTATAACCCGTGGGTAACACAGAACTCGCTGGTCGATCCGCGCCCGACGGCCTCGGAGCCGCCGGGCGAGTTTTACGACATCGATCCGGCAACGGATCGGGCCACGGGGGTGCAACTCAATCGCGGCGCGCCGGGCGGTGCTCCTGTATTCAGAATGCTGATCACATTGCCCGGCAACGATGACCCCGACGACCCCGTCGTGGGAAACCGCCCCGCCATCGAGCGAAGCATCTATTTTCGTGACCCAGCCGTCGTCCAGGACGGGGGTGAGCAATTCCACTCGAGCAGGCCGACCCCCTCGCTGTATCCCGGCCGCTATGCGGTCGTCGGATCGGCCGGCATCGTCGATCCCAACGACGGCGGCCACATCACGACCATTGGCCGACTGCAGAACACGAGCGAAACCGGCCCCGATACGCCGCAGGACGGTTACCAAGCCGGGACTACGAACCTGACGCGCCAGATCAAACTCACGCCCAGCTTCAATCTCACCCAGCATCAGGTGGGAGTGATGAACAACGGCAAGACTCCGCCCGAGCCGTTAACGCAGGACATTCAGCCCGCGTTGGCGGTCGTGGTCGATCAGCCCCGGCCCGTGAGCGTTTCAGAACCGATTGGCGGCTATCCGCCTGCTCCCATCGGACCGGACGGCGAAGCGATCATCAGCCCGGCCCGTGACGAGCCGATGGACACGGATCCTGCGGTGAACCCTCTTCTCCCGGGAACTAATCCGAACTGGCGGGCGATTCACATGCAGCGGCTCGCCAATCCCACGCTCGCCTGGAATCCGGTACCAGGGGTCACCGGTCACCAGCCCGGACTGCCGGTTAACCCGTACTTGACGATGGATACGTCTCCCGTTCCGCTCGTTGTCTTTAACGGCGTATCGGCCAACCCCGACAACGCGAACCCGAACGGAATCAAGACGCTGGAGCGAGGAAGCGACCAGACTGCCGTGACCGGAGGTGTGTGGCCGTTCTGGACGCGACCAAATTCCGTGGCGACGACCGACTCGACCGCCGTCGGAACGAACCACAACTTCAACTTTGCGTTTGAGCACTCGCTGGGGTACATCAACACGCCCTTTGCGATCGCGGCCGACGACCCCTCGGCGACCGCCTACCGGCAGACGGTCGCCCCGATGGCTCCGCTGCCCGGCTACATTGGCGCTCCGCCGTACACCAGTCCGCTGGGATGGCTGTACTGGAACAACCGCCCATATGTCAGCCCACACGAGTTGCTGATGGTGCCCCGCAGAAGCTCCTCGCAGTTGACCCGCTTCTTTGGATTGCAGCAGCAACTGTTCCTGAACTTTGCGACGGGCCCTGCATTTCCAGGCGGCAATCACTTGATCGGCTTGCATCGCCGCGCCGCCGAGCCCATCCCTCATTTCGAGCGGCTGTTCGAGTTCCTGCGGGTCCCCTCGCGGTTCGTCGGTACCCACACCGAGCTGGATCCCCGGCAACCGATGTTTGGCGGTATGCAGCCTTTCGATCAAGTAGAACACAATCTCATGGCGTTCTTCCACGCGCCGTTCAACCATGTTTCGAACTATCGCGACCCCGGTAAAGTGAATATCAACACGATTCCCACGGACAGCGCTCCGGGGACGCCTCCCAACGAAGTCGGCGTTGATTCGAGCATCTGGCGCGGCATCGCCAATTCGCCGCGCAATCCGTCGCCGACCTGGCAAGAGGTATTCAACACCCGTCAGGGGAAACCTTGGACGCCCGATTCGCCGACGCGGTTTGCGAATCCCTTCCGCTCGCCGCATGGGCGTTCTCTGGTTCTGCCGGATACGACCGGCGCATCGAATCCCAACGAACGATTCGAGATGGACGTGACGTTCATGCGGGGCGGTACTTCGGGAGCGAGTTTGCCGGCCGACAGACCCCTGTTTGACTACGAAGCGGCACACACGCCGGCGGACGAGCCCAACGTGAGCGTCTACTTCCGCGATCGCAACCTGCGCCGTACGGACAACCTGCTCACCACGCGCAGCAACGTCTACGCGATTTGGGTCACCATCGGATACTTTGAGGTAACCGGCGGCCAACTCGGCCAGGAGATGGGCTACGACTCGGGCGAGGTCGAGCGGCATCGGGCGTTTTACATTTACGATCGGTCGATTCCGGTCGGCTTTGAGCCCGGCCAGGATCACAACTTCGAAGACGGACTGCTCCTCAAGCGATTCATTGAATAGTGGCTAGTGATTGGTGGTTTGTAGTTGGTGTCGAGTCTCTTTCACTGACCACTGACCCCCAACCCCTAACCCCCAACCCCTAATCCCCAACCCCTAACCCCTCTCCCAAACTCCTGGCCTAAAACCGTCGATTGAGTTGGAGACGCGGTTGATTTAGCCTAGGCTGGGAGCGGTGTCGGCGCGGCGGGCGGTTGTTCCTTTTTCGGGCCGGCCGAGCGTGCCGTGGTGGCCTTGCCCTAAGGGCCGGCCACGGCCCGGCTTACGCCCCGCCGCCCGAGTTGTTCGCCCCCGCGCGCTACGCCCCGAAAAAGCCCCGCCCCCATCGAGCAACCTCCTGGCCCAAGAACCAGCCTCCAAAACAGCCAGCCCCCTGCGGGCCGAAAGGAACCGCGGCATGCCCCGTCCACGGCGTACGATGCTCTGGCACGGCCTTTGTTGGGCCCTCGCCTTTCTGGCCGGCAGTGCCTGCACGCTGGCGAGCGCTGCTGTCCGCCGCGGGCAGCCGCCCAACGTGTTGGTCATCTGCTCGGACGACCACGCCGCCTACGTCACCGGCGCGTACGACAACGACCAGGTCCGCACGCCGAACATCGACCGCCTGGCTGCCGGCGGCATCCGCTTCCTGCGGGCCTACTGCAACGCGCCGGTGTGCACGGCCTCGCGGCAGTCGTTTCTCACCGGGCGCTATCCGCGCACGATCGGCGTCACGCTGCTGCAAACGCCGCTGCCGGAGAGCGAAGTCACGATGGCCGAGACGCTGCGGCTGGCGGGCTTCGACACCGCGTCGATCGGCAAGATGCACTTCAACAGTAACCTCAAGCACGGCTTCGACCTGCGGGTCGACATGCCCGAGTATCGCCAATGGCTGAAGACGCAGCCGCCCGAGCAGGCGATCACGGGTTCCGTGCAGCCGAAATGGCGGCCGTTTCGCGACCCGGCACGCGTGTGGCTCAACGCGGCCTGCGTGCCCGAGAACGCGACCGACGAGCGGATGCACGGCACGTACTTCGCCCGACAGGCGGCCGAGTACCTCGAGCAGCCGCACGACAAGCCGTACTTCCTGATGGTGAGCTTCTACGAGCCACACTCGCCGTTCCGCTTTCCCGACGAGTACCGCGGCCGCTACGATCCGCAGTCGTTCGAGGTGCCGCCAGTGGGACCCGAGGACGACAACCAGATTCCGGCCGAGTTTCGCGATCTGACCGACGACGAAAAGCGCGGCATCATCGCGGCGTACTACACGTCGGTCGAGTTCATGGACAAGAACGTCGGCATCGTGCTCGACGCACTCGAGCGCTCGGGCCAGGCCGACAAACAAATCGTCGTCTACCTGGGCGACCACGGTTACATGCCCGGCCAGCACGGACGCTTCGAAAAGCATTGCAGCTACGAAGAAGCCGTGCGCGTGCCGCTGGTGATTCGCTATCCCGGGCGGATCGGCGCGGGGCGGCTGACGCACGCCATGGTCGAGCTGGTCGACGTCGTGCCGACGATCTATCACCTGTGCGGCTACAACGCCACGGCGCCTTTGCAGGGCCGCAGCCTGATCGCTTTGCTCGACGGCAAGACCAGCAAGCACCGCGACCACGTGATCGTCGAGTATGCCCAGAACGACGAGGTCATGATCCGCGACAACGACTGGCAGCTCGGCTACGAGCGCGGCGCCCGCCGCCGCACAGA
>ERZ869936.1587-NODE-1587-length-15772-cov-6.299421_pt1 | contig 15772 bp, 10 predicted proteins | sample MGYA00520876_ERZ869936 | MGnify/ENA primary metagenome ERZ869936 (study PRJEB32218, sample SAMN09650985) | biofilter metagenome | isolation source: enrty point of leading RO module | place: Saudi Arabia: Thuwal, RO plant located on Red Sea | collected 2016-02-17 ...
TGAATGAGTTTTTGTGCCTGTGCTTTAGCATTATCTGAAACTTTAATCATCTTATTTTTATTTAGACAAAATCTAAATTATAGCGCAAAAGTATCTAAAATCATTGTCTAATCCAAGCCAATCGCTGATATATTAAACATTTGTCAGCAATGTTTAGTTTTGTAGTCAATTTAAAAATTATGAGTTATACAGAATTATCAAGCGTAGGCGAGTTTGGGCTAATTGAACACCTTACTAAAAACATTACTTTAAAACACAAAAGCAGTGTAAAAGGTGTAGGCGATGATGCAGCTGTAATTGGTGAAGGAAAGTCAAAAACCATAATTACGACTGACTTACTTGTAGAGGGTATTCACTTTGATTTAATGTATAGCCCTTATAAACATTTGGGCTACAAAGCCATTGCAGTTAACCTGTCTGATATTTATGCTATGAACGGAACGCCAAAGCAAGTAACTGTTTCGTTGGCTTTGTCTAATCATATTTCTGTGGAAGCACTTAATGAGTTGTATGAAGGCATTTATACTGCTTGCGACAAATACAATGTAGATGTAATAGGTGGTGATACTACTTCTTCTCAATCAGGATTAATGATAAGCGTCACGGCCATTGGCGAAGCTAATGAAGATGAAATAGTATATAGAAACGGAGCTAAGGTGAATGATTTAATTTGTGTAAGTGGTGATTTGGGAGGTGCATATATTGGTTTACAAATCTTAGAAAGGGAAAAGAAGTTATTTAAAGAAAATCCAAAAATTCAGCCTGATTTAGAAAACTATGAATACATAGTTGAAAGACAGTTAAAACCCGAGCCTAGAAAAGATGTAGTTGATGAATTAAAAAAACTAGGTATTAAACCAACATCCATGATAGATATTTCTGATGGTCTTTCCAGCGAAATAATTCATATTGGAAAGCAATCAAGTGTAGGAATGAGAATAGTAGAAAACAAATTACCTATTGACCAACAAACTTTTTCTACGGCTGAACAATTAAATATACATCCCGCCACTTGCGCTTTAAATGGAGGAGAAGATTATGAGCTACTTTTTACTATTCCTGTTAATGATTTTGAAAAAATTAAAGGAAATAAGCTTTTCAGAGAAATTGGCTTTGTAACTGATGTAAAGGAAAAATATGAAATGCTAACTAATAGCGGAAGTTTCATAGAGTTAACAGCCCAAGGCTGGAAGTCGTTTTAAGAATCGATTTGGACTGTAGCGTCAAAATTCCTTACTTTTGTGCCCTGCTTTTGAAAAACACTATACTACCAAAACTATGAGAATCCATATTTTAATTTGCTTAGTAGCATTTTTTATGACTAGCTATAACAGCTATTCACAAGAAGTGTCAAAAGAGAGAACCACAACTTATACATTCGAAATCAATAAACTTAAGTTCCCTAGTCAGGAGCAAGGTATTGAAAACGATTTAAAATCTACTCCACACTTATTAGACTTAGACCTTGATGCATTGAATTATAAGCTCTATATAACTGTTAAAGAAGGCGCTGATTACGGCTATTTGAATTTAGAAAATGTAAAAAAAGCTGTTCTTCAAAATAATGCTGAAATAGTAAAATTCACTAAGGAAGTTAAAGCCGCTACAAAATGAAAAACATCTCTTTAGTAATTGTTTTTTTAATCCCATTTATTTCTATTTCCCAGTCAGATAATTGCGCAAGCGCAGTTAGTATAACTCCTAGTTTTACTGTATGTAATTATCAAGTAGGAACCTCAACTAATGCTACCCAATCAATACCCACATGTTCAGCAGGCGGGTTTGCTGATGATGATGTTTGGTATTCATTTGTTGCGAATAGCGCCAGCACTACCATAAAAGTAGATCCTTCTGTTGGATACGACCCAGTTGTTCAGCTATTTTCCGGTAATTGTGGCTCTTTGACGTCAATTCAATGTCAAGATTTGAATGGTTTAAATGGTGATGAAAATTTAACGGTAACTACCTTAGTGCCCGGAAACACTTATTTTATAAGAGTTTATCATTATGGTATTGGTTCCGGCACCGGTACTTTTAATATTTGTGTAAAAGGTTTAGCACCTCCCAACAACAACACTCCGTGTAATGCCTACAACTTGCCTTCAGTAACCCCTTCCTGTGATTTTCAAACTTATACCAATTTAGGTTCAGCCGGATCATCTGTTCCAACACCATCCGGTTGTGGTGGTTCTTCTCCTTTTCAAGGAGGATATGCCGGTGGCGATGTTTGGTTTTCTGTTGTAGTACCTCCTAGTGGTCAACTTGATATTCATACTTTGGGTATAGATTTTTCTGATGGTGCAATGGCTTTATATTCGGGTCCATGTTCATCACCCGTTTTAGTTGAGTGTGACGATGATGGAGACCCGGGAGACGGAATTTTAATGCCACATATATATCGAACAGGACTGACACCGGGTACTACGATGTATATTAGAGTTTGGGAATATGGAAACAACAACAATGGAAAATTTGGTATATGTGTTTCTACACCTGATAATGATAACTGTGCAAATGCTCAATTAATTTGTGATTTGAATGGTTATGGTGGCATTACCAGTAGTGCATACACTATTGATCAGCCAAGCAACATGTGTGGAATAGGTAATCCATCGTCACCTAATCCAGGATGCGTTTTTGGTACCGGTTATACCGGAACTTCTCCTGTTCAAATAGATAATAATAGTTGGTTAGCTTTTGTGGCTGATTCATCTATTGCTCAGTTATTTGTTCAAGTAAACGCATGTTCAAATGGTAACGGAATGCAAATGCAAATTTTCAGTGGCACCAATTGCACCAATTTTACTGCGGTTTCTAACTTTTTAGAAACAACAACTTCCCAAACAGTGACTGCTACAGGTTTAATTAAAGGTAATTTGTATTATATTGTTGTTGATGGTTTTGCCGGAGACATCTGTTCATATACAATAACTGCTACAAGCGGAATTGATATTGTTAGAATCAATCCTGCCAATATTGATATCTGTATAGGTCAATCAACCAACTTAAGCGCAATAGTTAGCGGTAGTGGTAGTTATTCTTACAACTGGTCTTCCACTCCTGCAGGGTTTACTTCAACATCACAAAATGTTTCGGTATCACCAACTCAAAATACACTTTACACAGTTCAGGTTACGGGAAAATGTGGTAAAGTAACTACAGCAAATGCTTACGTTGGAGTTCATCCGTATCCTACGGTAGCTATTACTGCCTCAGACACATCAGTCTGTGAGGGTGTTAGCATTAGTTTAAATGGAAATCCTTCTGGGGGAACAAGCCCTTATTCTCACAGTTGGAATGGAAACGGAGCGGGAAGTTTAAACAACACTAATATAGTAAACCCAAACTTTAATAATAATTCCGCAGGAAGCTATAAATTAGTTTATCAAGTGACTGATACCATTGGCTGCTCTGTTTCTGACTCCATAAATCTTACCGTTAACCCTACGCCAGTAGCAGGAATAAGTGGAGATGATACCATTTGTAGTGGTGAAACAATAACCCTTCAAGGAAGCGGAGGAGGAAATTATTTATGGAGTAACTCTGCAACCACAGATAGTATAAGTGTTTCTCCAAGCTCTAATTCAAATTATAGTGTTATTGTTTCTAATAACTTCAATTGTTCTGATACTGCTTTTCACACGGTTATAGTTAATCCAACTCCAAACATTACTATATCCGGGCTAGATTCTATATGTAATGGTGATAGTACAACTTTAAGCTCATCGGGAGCTAATACCTACTTATGGAATACCAGCGCTACTTCAACTAGTATTACCGTTTCACCACCTAGTAATACCAATTATACTGTTGTAGGAACTGACAATAATGGATGTATGGATTCTGCAAGTTTTAATGTAACTGTATTGCCAAACCCGGATGTTACGATTAGCGGGTTAGATAGCATCTGTATTGGAGAGTCTTTAACTCTATCAGCAAGCGGAGCACAAAATTACGCTTGGAACACCGGAAGTAATAGCTCTAGTATTTCTATTTCTCCTTTAAGTTCAACAAATTATTCCGTAATAGGACTTGCAGGAAAATGTTCTGATACAGCTTACCATTCTGTATTTGTAAAACCTCTTCCATTTATTGATGCAAAAAATGATACCACCATTTACTTAGGACAATCTAAAAAACTTGTCGCACTTGGAAGTAACAATTATACATGGTTTCCGCCTTATGGTTTATCTTGTAAAGATTGTGCCGAACCAATTGCAACTCCCGAACAAACTACTACTTACTGTGTAAGAACAACTGTAAACGGCTGTAGCGATACTGCTTGTGTTACTATTACTGTTGATGAAAGCTGTGGTGAAGTATTTGTACCAACTGCCTTTTCTCCCAATGGAGATTTAAATAATGACTGTATTAAAGCTTATGGAAACTGCCTTGAAACAATTTTATTGCGAATTTACTCAAGGTGGGGAGAGCTGTTGTTTGAAACAGAAGATGTAGATGCTTGTTGGGACGGAACCTTTAAAGGAAAACCATTAAATACCGGTGTTTACACTTACACTGCTGCAGGGACTTTAGCAAATGGAGAAGAGTTTAGTATGAAAGGTAACTTTTCATTATTTAGATAGAAATGAAAAAAATAAGTTTAATTATTCCCTTATTAATTTGTAGTCTTTTTTTAAAGGCCCAGGACATTCATTTTGCACAACTTTATGCTACACCATTAACTATAAACCCTGCTCAAACCGGAGCAGAAAATAAGTACAGAGCTATTTTGAATTACAGAAATCAATGGGCTAGTGTTACTACTCCATACTTGAGTATGATGGCCAGCTTTGATATGAATTTTAAAAAGGCTAGAAGTAAAAAAGCTTTTTGGGCAGCAGGTATTTTTGCTTACAATGATAAAGCCGGAGATTCACAAATGAGTTTATCTCAAATAAATGGAAGTGTTGCCTACCACATTCCTTTAGATGATAATAACTTGCTTGGAGTTGGGCTTCAGGGAGGCTATTTTCAAAGAAGCGCCAATACATCATCATTAACCTGGGGAAATCAATTTGATGGATATCAACATAATGCTGCTATTTCATCAAATGAAAATTTTGGAGATGGAAAAATGGCTATTGGCAAAGCTGATTTAAGTGCAGGTATTTTTCATCAGTTTATTAATGAAGGAGAAACTTTTTCTTCAATTTCAACTGGTTTGGCTGTTCATCACTTAAACAGTCCGACATACGATTATTCAAATATTGTGAAAGATAAGCTATACTATCGTTGGGCGTTTCACTCAACAGCTGCCATTAATGCAAGTGACAATATTGTTGTAAACCCAAGTGCATTGTACTACAGACAAGGTAAATTACAAGAAATTTATTTTGGAACTAACATGATGTATTACCTGGAAAAAGCTACCAAAACCAATTATAAAGGGAATACTGCAATAGGTGTTGGGGCTTATTATAGGTGGAATGATGCAGTAGTTGGCTCATTGCATTTAGATTATCAAAGTTTTTTACTTGGATTTAGTTATGACTTTAATATTTCTACTTTAAAAAGTGCCTCTAATTACAAAGGTGGCTTTGAAGTATCCCTTATTTACAGAATGAAAGAAGCTAGTTCTTTTTCTGCTCCCCAATTACATTAATTCTATTCTAATAATTCCAAGGTTCTTTAATCACATTTGTTCTTAAAAAGAAGTTAGATAACGATATTTTTAATCGCTTGAATAAGTAATACATTATCGGGACAATTACTAACGTCAAAAATGTAGTAAATGTTAATCCAAAAATAATTGTCCATGACATTGGGCCCCAGAATATCACATTATCTCCACCAATATATACTTGAGGGTCAAGGTCTGAAATTAATGTAAAAAAGTTAATGTTCATACCCACAGCTAATGGTAATAAACCAAGTATAGTGGTGATAGCGGTTAATAAAACCGGTCTTAGTCTTCTTTTACCCCCTTTAATAATGGCATCTTTGATATCGTCAATTGAAAGACGCTCATTTTCACCCATATTTTTCTTCTTTCTATCTTGAATAAGGTTTATAAAATCTATTAATACAATTGCATTATTTACCACAATTCCTGCCAATGAAATTAAACCAATCATGGTCATAATGATAATGAAATCCATTCTGAAAATTACCAAACCTAAAAATACTCCTATCAAACTTAATATTACCGTAAGTAGTATAATAGCCGGTGTAGAAATACTGATAAATTGAGCAACAATAATCAGTAGAATAAGAAAAACGGCTATCATAAGAGCTGTACTTAAAAAAGCCATTTCTTTTTCCTGCTCTTCTTGCTGGCCGGTAAACTTTATATTAATGTCTTCCGGTGACTCATAATTATCAAGATTTGTTTTAATTTTTTCAACTATTTCATTGGCATTATACCCGTCTATTACATTAGAGAAAATGGTAATTACCCTTTTTAGGTTTTTCCTTTTTACCGCACTAAATGTTGTGGATTTTGAACTGTTTGCCACTGATGAAATAGGTACTTGATAAATTCGACCATCTGATTGGCTTCTAAATGTAATTCTTTGGTTCATCAGAGAACTTTCATCATATCGTTGTTCATCATTAAATCTCAGAACAATATCATAATCGTCCTCTCCATCTTTGTAAGTAGAAACATCCTTTCCAAATAAAGCTGTTCTAATGTTACTACCTATCATTCCTGAAGATATTCCTAAGCGTCTTGCTTTAGCCCTATCAATGGTAATAGGCATTTCCGGTTTTCCTGACTGAATATCAATTTTCAACTCCTCAATTCCTGCAATTGCTTTATCATTAATAAACTTTTTGAGTTCTTCTGCTTCTTCCATTAATTTAAAATAGTCGTCTCCACTTAACTCAATATTAATTGGTTTAGGTTGTGGAGGGCCTGCCGGGTCTTTGTCCACCGTAATTTGCACTCCGGGAATTCCCGCTTCTTTTAGGTTTTTCCTGATATCTTTCATTACCTTACTAGTAAGCACTCCTTTTCTATCTTGGAATTTCACAAACGCCACCATAATTCTAGCTTTCTCAGGTGTTGCACCCATAGAAACGCCTTCCATTGGGTCACTAGCTCCTTCTCCTACCTGGGCAATAACAGATTGTACTAAATAGTTTTCTCCATTCTTATCTAAATACTTTTCCTTATTGATTGTTTCATAAACTATTTCTTCTGCCCGCTTGGTAATTTGGTTTGTTTCGTGAATATCTGTTCCTATTGGCATTTCAATAAATACGTTCACATAATTGGGCATATTGATTGGGAAAAACTCAACTTTTGGAGGAAATAATCCCATCAAAATGAATGAAAAAATTAGTAATCCGATTGTTCCAAAAAAGAAACCAAGTGGTCTTTTTTTATGAAGCGCATAAGTAAGTATTCTTTCGTAAGAATCTTCCAGTTTAGGTAATAGTTTTTCTTGAAACCAAACTGTAGCCGGTGAAAACAAGAAATAATTAATCAATATAATTATGCCCGCTATGATTAAAAAATTACCGAAGCCATGAGCGCCAACTAAATGCATAAATAATCCAAACACTACAAAAGCAGCAAAAATGACAAGCAGTTTTTTACGTTTCATTCTGGTTTCTTTAACCTTCATAAATACCGCTGTAAGTACCGGATTGATAACCAAGGCAACGAAAAGTGAAGAGCCTAAAACTATCATCAGAGTGATAGGTAAATATTTCATAAACTCACCCATTAATCCCGGCCAAAGTGCAAGTGGCACAAATGCTGCCAAGGTGGTTGCGGTTGAGGCGATAATTGGCCAAGCCACTTCACCCACTCCTTTTATTGCCGCATCTATTGAATTATAGCCTTCATCCATTAAGCGATATATATTTTCTACCACCACAATTCCATTATCAACCAACATTCCTAAGGCTAAAATGAGAGAAAATAACACCATCATATTTAAGGTAACACCGAATGCTCCCAGTACCATAAAAGCCAAAAACATGCTTATTGGAATTGCTATACCTACAAAAAGAGCATTTCTTAAACCTAAAAAGAATAAAAGAACAAGTATTACTAACAGCATTCCGAAAATGATACTGTTCTCCAATTCATCAACTTGTGTTCTGGTTTGGTCGGATTGGTCTCCGGTAATTTTAATAACCAAATTAGCGGGTAAAACTTCTTGTTTTGCTTCTTCAATAATCTTATTAATTTCATCTGAAGCATCAAGAAGGTTTTCGCCTGCTCGCTTCATAATATCCAGCATTACAACCGGCTTTCCACTTTGTCTGGCAAAGCTTTTCGGGTCTTCTCCTTCAAAGCGAACCTCAGCAATATCTTTTAAATAAACTAACTCTTGCTTTTCACTTTTTACCACTAAATTTTCTAATTCTTCAACACTTGTAAACTCTCCTATTACTCTCACGTTTCTGTTATACCCGTCTATTAACAAATCTCCACCTGATGTAGTAATATTTTCTGAACGAATAGCATTTTCTATGTCTTGAAAGCTGATTTCAGTTGACTCCATTTTATGCAGGTCTATCAAAACTTTCATTTCTCTTTCGGGAATTCCTCTTATATCTACTTTAGAAATTTGAGGCAAGTCTTCAATTTTATCTTCTAAAATTTCTGCATACTCTTTTAACTGTTTCATGGTGTAATCTCCGGAAAGATTGACATTCATAATAGGCGTCAATTCAGAAAAGTTCATTTCAAAGATATTTGGGTCAACAGGCAAATCCTGCGGAAAATCCGCATCTCCTCTTGCTTTATCAACAGCATCTTTTACTTTTCTGAGAGCCTCCTTAGGTTCAACAGAAAAATCAAATTTCACCTGAATAGTTGAATACCCTTGAATAGACGTTGAATTAATTTTATCTACTCCGGTAATAGATTTTAATTCCTTTTCAATTGGTCTTGTTATTAATCGTTCAATATCTAGCGCTGAGTTTCCGGGATAAGGTGTTCCCACATAAATCTCAGGTGTAATTACTTCCGGGAACGCTTCTTTTGGCATTGATGTGTAAGCTGATATACCCGCCACAAGTATGATAAAAAGTAAAACGAAAACTGTCGTTCGGTTTTTTACAGAAAGTGTGGATAATCCAAACTGCTTGTCTATTTCCGGATTTTTATTTTGGTTGTTGTCCATTTTAAATATCTTAACTGTACTTCTTTTATTGAGCTAACTTAATGTATTCGCCTTCCGATACACTTCTTGCTCCATTAACTATAAGTTGTTCTCCGCCATTCAATCCCCCTGTTACAAGTGTACCGTCCTCATTTGCTGCACCAACCTCTACAATGATTTTTTTCGCTACTAATTCACCATCTTTTTTATCGGCAATAAATACATAGTTATTCCCTTTTATATCTTGTTGAACAGCTTTTGAGGGGACAACAAAATCACTTTTTGTTGATAAATCTGTAATGGAAAGTATTGCTAGTAAATTAGGCTTAAGTTTCTGATTTTTATTTTCTAAATCAACTCTTACTTTAAAGCTCCTATTATTAGGATTTATAAATTGACTTACATGAGAAACTACTGTATCAATAGAAAATCCAACGGAAGGAATTTCAACCTTAACTTTTGTGCCTTTTTCGATTATACCTGTATATTCTTCAGAAACATCGGCTTTGATGTAAACATTTTTGGCGTTTACCAACCTAATAATAGGTAGAGCAGGATTAGCTAGCTCTCCATCATTCATAAAAATTTCATCAACAGTACCATTAACAGGAGCAATAATTTTTCCCTTCTTAATGTTTGCATCAATTGCGGCTAAAGTGCTTTCTAATGATTCTTTTCTTGTTTTTGCTTCTAAGTACTGAACTTCCGAACCTATTTTATCTTTCCATAATTTCTCCTGTTTTTCAAAAATTTGCTTCGCTAATTCATAAGAAGTTTTTATTTCTTCTCTTTTCTTTGATTATATAAAACAGATAAGTCAAGTTCAGCCAAAACTTGTCCTGATGTAACACTTTGGCCTTCGTTAACATAAACTTTTTTAATATTTCCGGGCATTTCAGGGTATAAACTCATTGAAGCATCTGCTTCAACATTACCGTGAACCTGAAAACTATGCTCAAAAGCAGATTTTTCAATATCAGAAAGCGTAACATAAACATACCTTCTTTCAATGCTTGTATCTAATTTCGCAATTTGGTTTTCAACTTCTGAAAGGGCTTTTCCAATATCTGCATGAAGAGCCTTTAGTGAATCTCTTTTTTGAATAAGTTTTTCAATTTCAGGATTGGCTTCTCCGCCACCACATGAAAAACCAATTATTAAAATTGAACCTAAAACTAATGTTGGGATTAAATTTAATTTCATTTGAGTTATTTTTTCTATTAAAGTATTATTTGTTGTTAAGTAAATAGTCCAACTCAGTTTTAGAATTAAGGACTTTTAATAATGCATTGAAGTAATTTGTTTGGCTAGCTATATATTGTGCGTGAGATTGTGTTAAATCAAAGCTAGTTGAAATTCCTTCATTATATTTTCTTAGTGTTTGGTCATAAATATTTTTTGAAAGCGCTAGGTTTTCTCTGGCAAACTCTAATTGATTTTTATTAGTTTCAAGCTGACTTTTGGCGGAAAGGAATTGTACATTTAAATTCTTTTCCAGCGTTTCTTTTTGATTCGTTACCTTTTCAAGTTCTAGCCTATTTTGCTGAACCACCGCATTTTGACCAAGTGAGTTAAATATTGGAACATTTAATTTTAATCCAACTATAGTTGATGGATACCAATTCGGGAAGTCAAATTTATTACTAAATGCATTTTGAGAATGTGATAAAAAGGCAGACATTGATGGAAGAGAAACGTATTTACTGTTTTTCAAACTCATCTTACTCAACTCCTCTCCTTTTACAACAATTTGATAGTCTATAGATTGGGAAACATCAAACTTTTCAGCTGGTGAGCTTAAATATTCTTCGTTTGAAAACTCATCAATTGATTGAGAAAGAATTATTTCTTGGTCTAAAGGAATATTTAACTGTACCTTCAATAACATCTCAGAAATTTCTATGTTTCTATTAATCTCTGATAAAATATTTTTAGTGCTCAATAAATTGATTTTTACTTGGTCTAAAGCTGTAGATTCTATCAAACCTTGCTCTAAGGTTTTTTCGGTACCGTTTCTTAACTTTTCCAAATCAGTAATGTTTTGCTCAATCAGTTTTTTATTTTGTTGAATCACCAGTATAGTAAAGTAAGATTGAGAAACCATTTTTTTCACTTCTAACTCTGATTTTACCGCATTACTTTCCGAGTATAGTTTATAGAGCTTTGCTGTTTGTAAGCCAACTATGTAAGAACCACTAAAAATTAATTGGGTAGCCGTAACTCCGGCAGAAACATTTTGTTCAACGCCAAATTGCACTGCTGCAAATTCATCAGGCGGAGCCGCAGGGTTAAAAGCTTGAGCAGGAATTACCTGTGTAGGAATATCGAGAAAGTTTTGATAAGTAAGCTCTCCGTTAACATTAGGTAAACCAATTGCAGTTGTTTCCCATATTTTTTTCTTAGCAATTTCTACATCAAGTCTGGCATTTTTAGATTGGATATTATTTGCTATTGCCTGATCAATTGCTTGTTGAAGAGTAAACGACTGCTGCCCGAAAACATACCCGCTTAATACCAACAACAATAAAGTGAATTTAGATTTCATAAGTTAAAGACTAAATTTTTCTTGTTTTAATTTTTGCATTAAATATTCTATTCCCTTTTCTGTAGAAATTCCTCTAATATGATATCTCATATACTCTAAATGGACTTCAGCAAAATTGTATTTATTAGGAGGGAAAACTTTTCCATCAAAGAACATATCCATTTTTTCTATAAACAATTTTGCAATAACATCTGGCAAAAGGTTTTTTCTGTATAACCCCTGTTTTATTCCCTTTTTCATATTATTGAGCATACAGTCATACACAAATTCTGTTTTATGTTTATTAAATATCTTCCAGGTTTCAGGATAATACTTTTCCATATCAAAATGGATAGAAGGGTGTAAATGGTTTAATGTTTGATTTACATGCTTTGATATCTCTATCATTTCATCAATAGCATTTTCATTGTTTTCTGCTATTGACAAACAGGTAGCTTGCTCCATTTGGATAAAAGAACCAAACACTTTTAACACTAAATCATCTTTATTATCTACATATTGGTATAATGTCTTTTTAGACATTTTAAGCTCTCGAGCCACATCGTCCATCGTAACACTTTTAATTCCCAAGCGCATAAACATGGCTGCCGATTGAATTAAAATTTTACTCCATTTTTCATCCATGGCGCAAATATATAGAATTAAAAACGTTGGAAACAAATTATATATAAAAATGTTTCCATTGTTTTTTAGATTTGAAAAAATTGTGTTGCTGAATAAACTAATAATTTGCACTTTTGCCCGTCAATTGTAACTAATATGAAACGTACAGAAATAGTAGATTTATTTAGGGGTGACCTACTTGGAAAAGAAGTATGCGCCAAAGGATGGGTTAGAACATTTAGAAACAATCAGTTTATTGCATTAAATGATGGCTCTACTATAAATAATATGCAAGCTGTAGTTGATTTTGAAAAAATAGATGAAAGCACTTTAAAAAGAATAACCACCGGAGCAGCTGTAAGTGTGGTAGGACAATTAGTTGAATCTTTAGGGAAAGGACAGAAATATGAAATTAAAGTAGATTCATTAGAAATTTTAGGTGATAGCGATGCAGAAAAATATCCGCTTCAACCAAAGAAACATTCTTTAGACTTTTTAAGAGAAAATGCTCATTTAAGATTTAGAACAAACACTTTTGGGGCTGTTTTTAGATTAAGACACCACATGGCTTATGCCATCCATAAATTTTATAATGACAAAGGTTTTTTCTGTTTACACTCTCCTATTATAACTGGTTCTGATGCAGAAGGAGCAGGCGCAATGTTTAGAGTTACCACTTTAGATATGGGTAATCCGCCTAAAGATGACAAAGGAAACATTAATTATAAAGAAGATTTCTTTGGAAAATCAACCAACTTAACGGTATCTGGTCAGTTAGAAGCAGAGCTTGCAGCTTTAGCATTAGGAAAGGTTTACACTTTTGGACCAACTTTTAGAGCCGAAAATTCAAACACCTCACGTCACGCTGCAGAGTTTTGGATGATTGAACCTGAGGTTGCTTTTGCTGATATCCATGACAATATGGATTTGGCTGAAGAAATGCTTCAATATTTATGTAAATATGCGCTAGACAACTGTAAAGATGATTTAACATTTTTAAACGACAGATTAATTGAGGAAGAAAAACAAAAGCCACAAAATGAAAGAAGTGATATGTCTTTAATTGAGAAATTGGAATTTGTGGTAAACAACCAATTTGAAAGAAAGACATATACTGAAGCCATTGAGATATTAATGCAATCTAAACCATTCAAGAAAAAACAATTTAAATATCCTGTTGAATGGGGAATTGATTTGCAATCTGAACATGAGCGTTATTTGGTGGAAAAACACTTTAATAAACCGGTAATACTTACCGGATATCCTAAAAAGATTAAAGCCTTTTACATGAGAAATAATGAAGACGGAAAAACGGTTGCTGCCATGGATGTTCTGTTTCCCGGAATAGGTGAGGTTGTAGGAGGTTCTCAAAGAGAAGAACGGCTTGACCAATTGTTAGAAAAAGTTAAAGACTTTAATATTCCGGAAGAAGAAATTTGGTGGTATATAGAAACCAGAAAGTTTGGTACAGTTCCTCATAGTGGTTTTGGCTTAGGATTTGAAAGGCTATTAATGTTCGTAACAGGAATGACTAACATAAGAGATGTTATTCCGTTCCCTAGAACACCAAAAAATGCTGAATTCTAAAACAAAATAATTACCTTTAGCACGTATGCTCAAACAGAATTTAAATTTAAAACTTCAACAAAAATTATCTCCTCAGCAAATTCAATTGATGAAGTTGTTGCAACTGCCTACTGTTGCATTTGAGCAAAGGTTAAAAGAGGAGCTAGAAGAAAACCCGGCACTTGAAGAAGGCAAAGAAGAAACAGAAAAAGAAGAAGACTTTGCTGATAACACTGAGGAGTTTGAAAATAGTGACTCCGGTGAAGAAGACTTTGATATCAGCGAATATATGGACGAAAGTGATATTCCTGAATATCGACTACAAGCCAATAACAAAAGTAAAGATGATGAGGATAAGAAAATTCCGTTTGCCGGAGGAACAACTTTTCACGAACATTTAGAAAAACAATTACAAGTACAAAGTATTGATGAAAAGCAAAAAGAAATAGCATTTCATCTAATTGGAAGTTTAGATGATGCCGGATATTTAAGAAGAGAAATATCAAGTATTGTAGATGACTTAGCTTTTACCCAAAACATTACTGCTACCGAACAAAAAGTGCTTGAAGCACTTCGAATAATTCAAACACTAGACCCTCCGGGTGTTGGTTGCAGAGATTTACAAGAGTGCCTGCTTATTCAATTAAACAGAAAAAAAAGTAAGTCGCTGGTTGGGCTATTTGAACTAGATATTGCAAAACAAATCATTCAAGATTGCTTTGATGAGTTCACGAAAAAACACTACGATAAAATTCTAAAAAGACTTGACGTAGAGGAAGAGGAATTAAGAGATGCTCTTGAAATAATTTTAAAGTTAAATCCTAAGCCCGGAAATTCATTAAGTGAAACTACTAAAACTGTTCAGCATGTTATTCCTGACTTTACCATTACGGTTGACGATGATGAACTAAACTTAACACTAAACGGAAGAAATGCTCCTGAGCTCAGAATGAGTAAAGATTATTTGGAAATGCTTGAAGCATACACCAAAGACAAAACAAAAAGTAATCAAGAGAAAAAAGATGCCGTAGTTTTTGTGAAGCAAAAATTAGATTCCGCAAAATGGTTTATCGATGCGATAAGACAAAGACAAAATACGCTTTTGGTAACCATGAATGCCATTATGAATTATCAAAAAGAATATTTTTTAGAAGGAGATGAAACCAAATTAAAGCCAATGATATTAAAAGACATTGCCGATCAAGTTGGTTTAGATATTTCTACTATATCTCGTGTGGTAAATAGCAAATGGGTACAAACTCCTTTTGGCACATTTTTACTGAAAACTTTTTTCTCAGAATCATTAACCAATGATGCCGGAGAAGAAGTTTCTACCAGAGAAGTGAAAAAAATATTGCAAGATGCCATTGATGCAGAAAATAAAAAGAAACCATTAACCGATGAAAAGTTAATGAACCTATTAAAAGAAAAAGGTTATAACATTGCCAGAAGAACTGTTGCAAAGTACAGGGAACAACTAGATATTCCCGTTGCACGATTAAGAAAAGAAATTTAATGCGAGTACTTGCAAAAATTATTTCCATTATTTTCCACCCACTATTAATGCCTACATACGGACTGCTGGTAATTTTTAACTCACCATCATTTGTAAATTATTCATTAAGTTTTGACTTCAAGCTATACTTAGTTTTGTATGTCTTTTTTTATTGCTTTGTTACTCCGGTTTTTGTTACGCTCTTTTTATGGAAAAGAAGAATAGTCTCTTCTCTTTCACTTCCGCTCAGAAAAGAAAGAATGATACCTTATATTTTAAGTATTGTAATGACAAGTGTTGTTCTTTTCTCTTTGGGCAAAAAAGGTATTCCTCACGTAATGTTTTTGTTTATACAAGGAGTATTAATAGCAGTTATCCTTTCCTTTTTAATCAACTTTTTTTGGAAAATAAGTGCACATGCAGTAGGTATTGGAGGTTTAATTGGTTGTTTAATTGCGTTACATATAAAATTACATGCCGATATGCTTGTGTTTATTT
>ERZ869936.1588-NODE-1588-length-15767-cov-6.398867_pt1 | contig 15767 bp, 6 predicted proteins | sample MGYA00520876_ERZ869936 | MGnify/ENA primary metagenome ERZ869936 (study PRJEB32218, sample SAMN09650985) | biofilter metagenome | isolation source: enrty point of leading RO module | place: Saudi Arabia: Thuwal, RO plant located on Red Sea | collected 2016-02-17 ...
CCACTGGGGACGCGGAATGATCTTCGACCTCGTCAAGGACTTCGCCGACGTGCTGGAGGGGATGCCGGAGGGACATTCGCGGCGGCGGATTCTGAGGCTGCTGGACGAGGCGATCCGCCGGGACGTGCACTTCATCGACCGGCACCCGACGACGTTGTTTCAGTGTCTTTGGAATACCTGCTGGTGGTACGACTGCCCGGAGGCTGCGAAACATTATGAAAAACCTGCAGGAGGTTGGAGCGAGGCACCGCCATGGGAGCGAACTGGGCCGAAGCTATATCAGTTACTGGATCAAGAGGGAACCAATGAGGAGCAGATTCGTCCTTGGCTGCGCTCACTTCGGCCACCCGCGATTGCCCTTGGTGCCGGACTGCTGATGGAATTCCAAGGTCATCGAGGATCAGTCGCGAGTGCCGCATTCAGTTCGGATGGAAAGCGCATCGTTTCTGGAGGGTCAGATTCCACAGTGCGAGTCTGGAACGTCGAGAGCGCAAAGCAGGATGCACTGCTGGAAGGGCACACAAAGATGGTCAACTGTGTGAAGTTCATCCCGGGTCGCCAATGGGTTATCAGCACTTCTGCCGACAACACCATTCGGGCATCGAACTTCGAGACCGGCAAGCTGATTCGACGGTTGAAACCCGACCGTCAGCCGAAGTGCGTTGCGTGCAGCCCGGACGGCCGCCGAATTGTTTATGGAGGCATCAGCGGCACCTTGGAAGTCTGGGACATCTTCAGTGGAAGACGCCTGACGACTCTAGACGGCGAGACGCACGGAGTCCGGAGTGTGGCGTACAGCGCCGATGGCACACGGATTGTCTCCGCTGCCCATTGCAACGTGCGTGTTTGGGATTCCGAGTCAGGCAGGCAGATTTCACTGATTGTTCTGAGCGCGGCAATTCTGGGGATGTCGCTAGACCACGATGGCCGGCGAATTCTCTGTGGCTGCGTTGACAATCGGATACGCCTCGTTGACTTAGCCACTGGAAAACTGGTCTCCCAATTTGAGGGACACGCGCGGCCTGTCCACGGCGTCGCATTAAGTCCTGACGGAAGGCGCATCGCATCTAGTTCAGGCGACAAGACCGTGCGCGTTTGGGATGCAATGAGCGGCAGCCTGCTTCGAGTTCTGGAGCAGCACAGAGAGGCAACAATTACTGTGGCATTCGGTCCAGATGGAGGATCCCTTGTCACGGGGGGTGATGTTGTGCGGGTCTGGAGCATCGACAACGAGCCATGCACGATGCGGCCGACAGGACACAACGATCAAATCAGTCGGGTATTCACCAGCCCCGATGGCCAGTATTTCGTCTCGACTTCGACCCAGCACACGATGCGTCTGTGGAACGCATCGACGGCAGAACACGTCTCCGAGTTCACGGGGCACTCGGGGGCAGTCACATCAGTGGCCTTCAGTCCGTGCGGACGACACGTTGTTTCCGGCTCGACCGACAACACAGTGCGGCTGTGGAACATTGCCACGGGAACTGAGACTGCGTGTTATGAAGGACACAAAGACTCGCTGGACAACGTGGCATTCAGCCCGAACGGGCGGCGAATTGTCTCGAAATCTGATGACTCCATTCGAATCTGGCGAGTCGAGAACGAGGAAGAGCAGTCATTGCTTGTCAGGCTGTGGAAGAATCTGCGTAACAGATTGATGAGACGTAGACGGGAATTGTGCATTCTGAGGCCGAGTGACGCGAAAAGGTTGGCGTTCAGCCCCGATGGGCGAAGATTCGCCACCTCGTCGGAGTGGAAAGACGTTTGCATCTGGGATGGCGAAAGCGGGCGGCAGATCGCCGAAGTGGAGTTCACATCCAGTTGCCGCAGCAACCTGACATTCAGTCCCGACAGCCGACATGTCGCGTGCGGCTGCGTGGACGGCCGCATCAGAGTCATCGACGTCGAAAGTGAAGAGGTCAGTTTGCAGATCGACGGGCACACCAAACGGGTCGACTGCGTGGCTTTCAGCCCCGATGGCAGACGGATTGTCTCCGGTTCGTATGACAATACCGTGCGAATCTGGAAGTTTGGTCGTCCAGACGAGCTCGAGGCATTGGAGTGTCACACGGGCGGAAACGTTACGAGTGTCGGATTCAGCCGCGGCGGACAACGCGTATTCTCAAGTTCCTGGCCTGGAATAGTGCACGTCTGGGATGCCGAGGATGGAGAGCTCTTGATGGTCCATCGTAACATCAAGAGTGAGGATCGGGATTTCACCGATCAGCCGGATGACCCCGTGTTCCATCCCTGGCAACTTGGCACCAGTGAGATAGGCTTTGCCATCGAATTGAAGCACAACCGCGAACTGGTCGCGTGGTTTTCGAAATACATGTTCCGCACGGCCACGCATCCCTCCGGTCGTAAGCTGATTGCCGCTGATGGGAGTCACGTTTACATATTGGAGTTGGCTGGAGATGCGATGGAATCGCTTTGGGCGTCCGACCCATGATCTTCGACCTCGTCAAAGACTTCGCCGACGTGCTGAACGCGATGCCGGACCGGCATCCGCGGCGGCGGATTCTGAAGCTGCTCGATGAGGCAATTCGCCGCGACGTGCACTTTATTGACCGGCATCCGACCACGTTCTTCCAATGCATGTGGAACACGTGCTGGTGGTACGACTGCCCGGACGCGGAACAGCATTACCAAAGCGGAAAGGCAACCGGCCAGGACGGGGGGCGTCCGCTGTCGCGGCTCATGGAGAAGTGGCGCGCGGAACGAGCAGCGGTGCGGGTCGATTGCTACTGGCTGCGAAGTCGCCGTCCCCCGCCGGTGCGACTGGGAACCGCACAGCAGTCCGTCCTCCGTGGCCATGAGGACGATGTAATGGGTGTGGCGTTTTCACCTGATGGTCGATGGGTCGTTTCCGGGTCGCGCGACAAGACTGTGCGGGTCTGGGATGTCCAGAGTGGACAGCAACTGGCCGTCCTGCGCGGACATGATGCCGGTGTGGAAAACGTGGCATTTTCGCCTGACGGCCGACGGATCGCGAGCGGCTCGAGGGACAAGACGGTGCGGGTTTGGGACGCTCACTTTGGTGCGGAAGTGGCGGTCCTCCGCGGGCATGAAGAGTCCGTGATGAGGGTGGCGTTTTCGCAAGACGGCCAGCGAATCGTCAGCGGCTCCGGAACAGTATTTCCCGGCAACAAAGACAGCAGCGTGCGGGTGTGGGACGCAGCGAGTGGCGAGGAACTGGCGGTCCTCCGCGGACATGAAGGCATCATAAAACACGTGTCGTTTTCCCCGGACGGCCGCCAGGTCGTCAGCGGCTCGTCGGACCCGACTGTCCGTTTCTGGCATGCGGAGAGCGGACAACAACTGGCCGTGCTTCGTGTCCAGGAACACTTTGTCACGGAGTTGGCGATTTCGCGCGACTGCCGGTGGATCGCGAGCAGCTCAGAAGACAACACGCTACGGGTCTGGGATGTGGATTTAGGTACGGAAGTGGCCGTGTTCCGTGAGCATGACGATGATCTCAGTAGTGTGGTTTTTTCTCCCGATGGCCGTTGGATCGCTAGCGGCTCGGGATCACTTCGCGGAAAGGATAACTCCGTGCGGCTCTGGGAGGCCCAGAGCGGTGAAGAAATCGCCGTCCTCCGCGGACACGATGCCGGGGTGGAAAGTGTGGCGTTTTCGCCCGACGGTCGACGGATCGCCAGCGGCTCGAGGGACAAGACGGTGCGGATTTGGGACGCTCGCTTTTGTGCGGATTTGCCCGTCCTTCGCGGGCATGAAGACTATGTCAGGAGTGTGGCGTTTTCTCCCGATGGTCGGCGGACAGTGAGTGGATCGTGGGACAACACAGTGCGGATTTGGGATGGCCAGAGCGGGGCAGAGTTCACCGTGCTCCGCGGACATGAAGCCGGCGTAGAAAGCGTGGCATTTTCTCCCGACAGTTGTCGAATCGCCAGTGGTTCACTGGACGAGACCGTGCGGATCTGGGACGCCAAGAACGCTACGGAGCTGGCACGACTCTGTGGACATAAGAATGCCGTGATTCGCGTGGCGTTTTTGCCCGATGGCCGACGGATCGTCAGCGGCTCAGTGGACGACAGAGTGTTGTTCTGGAATGCCCGGAGCGGGGAATGCCTCAAGGAGATTCGTGCCGCGGCCCGCACGGTGACGACCGCATCACTCGCACTCCAGTCCCCTTGGCGAGCCTTCAATCGCAAACAGGAAACCGTAATTGAACCGGAGGTCGGTGGACCGCCAATCGCTTGGTTGTCGATGGCGGTTGACAACATCACCACTCATCCAAACGGCCTCACTTGGGCCGGCAACGTGGCCAATGATCTGTGTCTATTCTCACTGGAGAACTCCTGACGGTCGCAGGTGTCGCCCGAACCATCCAGCAACAACAACTGATGTGCCAAATTGATGCCAAACGAAAGGACATTTCCATGTCCAAACCCAGCAGACTGTCCGCGTATGTTCACTTCCGGCTCCGTATATCATCGTCGAGCACGACTGACTTGCTTTGAAACTACAACTGGACGCTACCTTGACGAAATAAGCTTCGGTATGCCAAGAGACGACCATCATGATCTTCGACCTCGTCAAAGACTTCGCCGACGTGCTGGACGCGATGCCGGAAGGGCATTCGCGGAGGCGGATTCTGAAGTTGCTCGACGAGGCGATCCGGCGGGACGTGCACTTCATCGACCGGCACCCGACGACGTTCTTCCAATGCATGTGGAACACCTGTTGGTGGTACGACTGCCCGGAGGCGGCGGGGCATGATTCGAGTCCTTCAACAAATCCAGGACGCACCTCGGAGTCCGAGTCTTCGTTGTCTTCGACGCTTGAAAAATGGAGGAGCGGGAAGCAGGCAGACACACCGAAGTTCTGCTGGCTCCGTACCCTTCGTCCGCCAGTCGAGAGATTGGGGAATGGGCTCGTGTCGTATATTCCTGCTGGCTACGGTGACGCGGTTTTCTCGCCGGACAACCAGCAGATCGCAACGCGTGGGGCCAGCACGAAGGTCTGGGATCTCGCAACTGGGAAGGAACAGTTCAGCATTGATCACCTGTGGGGATCAGTATCGGCAGTGGCCTTCTCTCCGACAGCTGAGCGTCTCGCAACGGGTGGGAGTGGATTGGTGTGTCTCTGGGACCGTGATGGAGGCGCCGGTCCAGTGGGGATGCACTCAGATGGCGTGTCGAGTTTGTCCTTCTCACGTGATGGGACGATGCTGGCCAGCGGCTCCCGCGACAAGACGATTCGTGTCTGGTGTGCGCGGACTCTCGAGCAACGAATCGAATTCGCCGGTCACGCGGCAGGCGTCACTCATGTTGCGTTCTCTCCAGATGACTGCCAACTTGCAAGTTGCTCTTACGACGGCACCGTGCGCATCTGGGATCTAGACTGCGAATCCCAGGTCGACAGCCATTCCTTGCATGCATCCGATCTCGACGGCTTCTTTTCACGAGACGGTATTTGGATCGACGCGACGCAAGGGAGAGACGGTCTGGAACGTACAGCGCCTCTGTTGCGCTATGTGGGTTTCTCTCCCGACGGCAGACAAGTTGCAAGCGCCTCTTCGAGTGGCTTCGTCCGACTGTGGGACCTCAGCGCTCGATCCGAGACAGCGTGCCTCACAGGGCCGAAACAAAATGTCGACGCGATTGCGATCTCACCCGATTGGGGCCAAATCGCTTATGCGACAGGCGACCACTCGATACGACTGCACAAGATGCCCGGTGACTCGGAGTTGGCACGCTTTCCCCGTCAGCCTCACTCAATTGACCGATTGAGTTTTTCAATGGACGGTCGGTATCTCGCCAGTTCTTCATCAGACGGAGTAAGAGTCTGGGACACTTCGTATCGTCCCCAATTAGAGGAAGTCGAGGATCATGCGCATCATCCAACGGCGATCAGTTTTTCTCCCGACGGCCGTCAGCTCATGACTTCCAGCAGCGACGCGGTGCACTTGTGGGAAGTGAGCAGCGGATTGCACCATAGCACTCTCGCGTCAGCGCGGGGAGGCGTCGGACGAACCGAATTCTCTCCGAATCACCGTCGTATTGTGACGGGCGGAGAATTCCGCTGCGCGCACGTCTGGAACGCGATCACCGGCGAACAGGAATTGCTGCTCAAGAAGACATCTCAGGACTGGGCCGCGAATGAGCATCGCACATACGTCGCCTGCGTTGCGTTCTCCGCCGATGGGTCGAAGATTGTCAGCGGAGGAACGGACTACAACTTGCGAGTCTGGGATGCCATGAACGGAGAGGAACTTCTGTGTTTGAGGGGGCACGACGGACTGATCGATCGCGTGATCACGTCACCAGACGGAAATCGAATCGCCAGCGTTTGTGGAAGCGACGTCTATGTCTGGGACGTCCGTATTCCGCAGCGCGGTGTGCACGGGCCTGTGCGTCGAGTGGTTTCCGCGATCAGAGAGCGCTTCAGAAAGCGGCTGTTGGCTGTGTTGCCGCATCGTGAGCATCAGATTGACAACGTTGCCTTCTCGACGAACTCACGTTCCGTTTTCACCCTGACAAGGACGCCTATATTCGATGGTCCTTTCGGTTTCACCGGTCAGTTGTGGGATGCTGAGTCTGGTGAATGCCGCGATGTGATCAAATGGAGCGGGAGGCCTGCGGCAATCACAGGCGGCCCGCACGGCCCTCATTTGCAGGCGACCGTTTGTGGCAGAGAAATGGCGATCGAGTTGATGACGACTGGCGCCGCCGTGGCGCACTTTCCAGCGACTTTCAATCCGCTAGCTGCCCAACCGAACATGTCGCGCTGGGCGGGTGGAGTCGGGAAACACTTACAGATCCTTGAACTGGAAGGCGACGCCGACATCCTGGACGACCAATGATCTTCGACCTCGTCAAAGACTTCGCCGACGTCCTGGACGCGATGCCGGAGAGGCATCCGCGGCGGCGGATTCTCCGACTGCTCGACGAGGCGATCCGCCGGGACGTGCACTTCATCGACCGGCACCCGACGACGTTCTTCCAATGCCTGTGGAACACCTGCTGGTGGTACGACTGCCCGGAGGCGGCCGCCCACGACATCGAGCCTGCCGATGGCTATGCAGGGCAGGGACTCGGGATCCAAGCGGGGAACAGACTGTCCGCGCTGCTTGAGCGTTGGCGAGTGAGATGCGCACAATCTCTTCCGGGCCGTTTCTGGATCCGTTCGCTCCGCCCACCGGTAGTGAAGCTGGGAACCGGTCAGCAATCCGTTCTGCATGGACATGACGGTCCAGTCAATTCTGTCGCTTTCTCACCGGACGGATCGAGAATCGCCAGCGGCTCGCGCGACACCACCATACGAGTCTGGGATGCCATCAGCTGCGAAGAGTTGGCGGTGTTCCGTGGAGACGAGTGGTCAGTCGAGTGCATCGCGTATTCACCGGACGGCACGCATCTTGTGAGCGCCGCCGCCGACGGTACCCTGCGGCTGTGGGATACGGGAAGCGGTAAAGAGCTCGCCATCCTGCGTGGGCACGAACACCGGCTGACCAGCGTGGATTTTTCACGCGACGGGAAACGGATCGTCAGCGGCTCAATGGACGAGACGGTTCGCGTGTGGGACACCGACTCTCGCACACTGCTGGTGACAATTCGAGGGCATGAGCGTTTTGTCACGGACGTTGCGTTCTCTCCAAACGGCCAACTGATTGCCAGCAGTTCCGGAGATCACACGATTCGCGTGTGGGACACGAACACTGGAGTCGAACTTGCCAACTTCGGAGGAGGTGACGCCTGGTTTGAAAGTGTGGCGTTCTGCGGCGATGGAACGCGGCTTGCCAACGGCGCATCTGACACCATGGTCCAACTGTGGCACGTCGAATCGGGCGAGGAAGTGATTGTCCTCGCCGGACACGAGGACAAAGTGCGCAGTGTAACTTTTTCTCCAGATGGGGCGCGACTTGCCAGCGGCGCGTCCGACAACACCGTTCGATTGTGGAACGCCGGCAGTGGCGAGGAACTGGCTGTCTTGTACGGCCACGAAGCCTGGGTCTCCACGGTTGTCTTTTCACCAGATGGAACGCGGTTGCTCAGTGGCTCCGGCGACGGAACCGTGCGTGTGTGGGGAACCGCCGGCACGGCGAAGGCAACGAAGCCGAGTGGACACAGCGGCGCAACTACGGTCGTTGGATTCACGGGAGGCGGCCACCAGGTTGTCAGCTTTTCGCGGCAACAGGATGACGTCATCAGGATCTGGGATGCACAGAGCGGAACTGAGAGCGCGGTCCTGTGCGGTCACGAAGGCAACGTGTCCTGCGTGACCTTCTCCCATGATGAAACGCGGCTGGCCAGCGGTGGACTCGACAACACCGTGCGCGTGTGGGGAATCGAGAGCGGCGAACAGCAGCTCGTACTCCGCGGCCACGAGAGCCAGGTCTTTTGCGTGGCGTTCTCCGACGACGACGAACGACTGGCCAGTGGCTCCGGTCTAATGAGCTTCAGTCCAGTTGACAACACAGTGCGGGTTTGGGACGCGCGGAGTGGCGAGGAGTTGGCCGTACTCCGCGGACATGATTTTCCGGTTCTCACCGTCGTGTTCTCCCCCGACGCTACGCAACTGGCGAGCGGTGGAATCGACAAGACCATCCGATTGTGGTGCGCCACAACTGGTGCCGAGCGCGCCGTCCTTCGCGGGCACAGCGGACCGGTGCTCGCCGCGGCCTTTTCCCAGGATGGCTCGTTGCTGGCAAGTGCCTCTGATGACAATACGGTGCGCGTGTGGGATCCGGATAACGGAGCGGAACTGTCCGTCCTGGCCGGTCACGCGAGCGGTGTTCACAGAGTAATCTTCTCGCAGGACGGAGCGCGACTGGCCAGCGTCTCAAAGGATGCGACCACGCGCGTGTGGAGTACCGCGACGGGGGAGTGCCTTGAGGTCATCCGGGGAGTCACGGATCCTTCGCTGCTAGTTGACAACAATTGCGTGCGCTCATTCCTCGTTATCGGCGGCAGTTCCCGCAGCGTCGTCGAAGATCGTGACGGCTGCTCGTTGGCTGTCTTCCCAGAGCCGCTACGACACATTCACGCCGGTTCCGACGGTCGTACCTGGAGCGGCGCGGTCGACGGCGTCGAGAGGCAGTTATCCCAAAAACAGATCTACATGATACGACTCGAAGGCCAAGTTCACGCATGATCTTCGACCTCGTCAAAGACTTCGCCGACGTTCTGGACGCGATGCCCGAGGGGCATCCGCGGTGGCGAATGCTGAAGCTGCTCGACGAAGCGATCCGGCGGGACGTGCACTTCATCGACCGGCATCCGACGACGTTCTTTCAGTGCATGTGGAACACCTGCTGGTGGTACGACTGCCCGGAGGCAAGAGACTACTACTGTGAAAACCCGCCCGATGACACGAATCCTGCGCCGTGGGAGATAACCGAGCCTCGAACCACACTCGTGTCGAATTGGAGTCAGCGAGTCTTGCGATTCCTGCGGCGGACTCAGACGAGTCCGACGACGAGCGCGGTTCGTTTGTCAACTCTCGTCGAGGAGTGGCGCGATCGAAAGGAGGCACGACAGCCGCGCTTTCCCTGGATCCGGTTCTGTCGTCCTCCGGCGCGCCATTTGGGATGTTCCGCCATCCAATCCCGATTTACAGGACATGAACATGCCAGTTCCCCCCAAGCGCGCTTGAACGCACTCACCCTGGGGGCCTTCTTTTCGCAATCGTCGCTCGCTGTCACGCTGGCGGCTGACGATCACATCAGAACATGGGACACGCTGACCGGCGAGCAATTCGCGTCGATGCGCGTGCCAGGCGCCCATCCAGCGGCATTGGCGGTCTCTCCCGACGACAGGCTGGTTGCGACGTTGTCGATCAGGGATCCATACTCGCACTGCTCGGTTCTGCTCACCCTTCACGACGCACGCACCCTGAATGTCCTCCAGTCAATGCCTCTCTGGAAATCCAAGCGGGTGGACGGTACGAAGATCGTGTGGTCCCCGGACCAGGCGCATGTCGCGATCTCAGATGCCGGCACAACCCGCATCGTTTCATTGCAACAACGGAACGTTGTCAACGTCGTGCAGGCGCATGATGCGGTTTTTGATCCAACGGACGGCAGACTCCTCTTCCTGCGAAACTCATCGATCAGCAGAAAGCGAGGCGGCGAGTCGCCAGAACTGACGGTCGAGATTGGCGCCGTCGTCCCTGGCGAGGAGAGCGATCCCGAGGTCATCAAGTGCACGCCGACATTCGCGCCCGGGCCGAGTCTCGATGCAATTCAAGTGCTGGCCAGAACGGAGCTCATTAGAAACTACCACAAGAAGACGGCGACCATCCGCAAGGCACAGGAGCACGCTCGGGCGCGGCAAGACGTGTTTTTCGATTCTGTCTCACCGCGACCGCGGGCGACTCCGGATCTGCTCGCGACCGAAGACAAGAACAAGCATTTGGTCAGTGTCGAGCGATCTGCGGACGGAAGCCGACTTGCTGCCGTATACGGCGATGAATCCTTGACCATCGTGGATCTCGCCGGAATGCGACATGTGGCAATCTACCGGGAATTCGCTGAGCTTGACCGTTGCACCCTCGACGCGCGAGGGAAGAGAGCTCTGCTGGGCGGAGGTGGTCGGTCCCAACAGTGGTTCGAAGTCATCGACGTCGAACAAGAGCAACCGCACTATCCCCTGCGAGAGCAGGATTTCCATATCACCGCCCTCGTGGCGCCTTTTCACGGAAAGGAAATCTATGGAGTCGGACGCCGCGTCTGCGTCTGGGACGGGAAGACCGGCAAACTTTTGCGTCACTGGGATGGTCCTCAAGGCGGGTGCCATGTGATGGCGTGCTTACCGGGGAACAGCTTGCTGGCCGTCGGTGACATTTCCGGATCGCTGATTAGTGTGTGGAATGTCGACACAGAAAAGGAGATCAACATTCCCGTTGATCGATCGATATTCCAGCAACGATCTTCAGCCAAAACAACGATAGTCTTGCCAGGACAGGCAGGAGCAGTGGTTGCACACTCCGACAACCGAATGCGAGACACGGAATTCTCTCTCCAGAAAGCAGGACACAAGACATCACTCGGTTGGTTCAGCGGGGCTCTGTCTCGTCTTCAGCAGCGAACTCCAACAAGTTGGATCGGCCTGAGAGACCGGCAGTTGGTCATTCTTGAGATCGAGGGCGCAGTCGGCAGTAATCACGATGTCACATGAACAGACGATAGCGTGGCGTACGCGTATGCTCCATTCAGACGATGACTGATTGACCGGTGATTTTCGACCTCGTCAAAGACTACGCCGAACTCTTGGACGCGATGCCCAAAACGCATCCGCGGAGGCGGATTCTGAAGTTGCTCGACGAGGCGATCCGGCGGGACGTGCACTTCATCGACCGGCATCCGACGACGTTTTTTCAGTGTATGTGGAATACGTGCTGGTGGTACGACTGCGATGAGGCGGCGGAGCACTATGAGGAGCCGGATGGTGGCTGGGCGACTCAACCGCCGTGGCGGCGGAGCGGGAGAATCTCTTCCCAACTGCAGCGTTGGAACGCCGAGAAAAGCGCTGCCACTCCCGGGTTTCGATGGCTTCGCAGCGCCAGACCACCGCCGATTCCGCTCGATTCGGGGTTGCGGTTCACGTTCAACGTGAGTGATAGTTCGCCGCTCGCGATCACGGCCACCGGCGACTTTGCCTTGTGTGCAGTCGCCTCTACGGGTCATACGTTTGAAGTGTACGACCTGCACGAAGGGATCACTCTCTTTCGTGATCACTTGCGGGACGGTTCTCCAACCGCGATCGCATTCAGCCGTAACGGCCGGTGGCTGGCCGTTGGCACGTTACAGGGAGCTGTGCGAATCTACGGCGTCGGCAAGCCTTTCGTTGTTGCTGAATTCGATGTATCGCATGGCGCAGTCACGAGTCTGTCGTTCAACAAAGACGCGTCAAAGATCGCGGTTGCCGCGGACGACGTCACGATCTGCTCAGTTCCCGACGGTTCGATAATCGATGTGCTGCAGCGGCGCGACAGTTCCGATCGGATCGTCCGGATGACGTTCACGGACGATGAGTCCCATCTTGTGGGGACACTCTGCCGACATCATGTACCGCTCGATGGCTACCTCGATCTGAGGACCACAAGGCTGACAGGCTATGAATTCAGCAGCTACCGATGCAGTTGGTGGTCACTGGCAGACGGGACGACGATCGATGCGAGTGGATCGTCATACGGTGGGCATTCTGGCAGCTCGTGGAATCGAATGCCGGCTCCGATACCACTCGCCGACGGCATCCACGTGCTGCACGTTCAGAGCGAGCGGCGGGAAACAGGTCTCCCCGGCTCCAACCGCAAATGGGTGAAGCATCAACTTATCCTTGAGAGCAGGCGGACCGGCGAAGACCGCCTCCTGGTCGCGACCGAAGAAGAAATCCACGCGATCGCGGTTTCGGATGACGAGCAAACAGCCGTGCTGGTCCATCCAACGAGTGCGACAGTGTGCGATGTTCGCTCAGCGACAAAGCTGTTCACCGCTCCCATCCATTCCGCTCCACAAGATTCGCTGTGCATCTCAAATGACGGTCGCGAACTCGTGGTTTGCGGGGCGTCGGGAGTCCGTATCTGGGACCTGGCGGATCAACGCGTCCGCCACCCGCCCATCGAGCGATTCCGGTATGTCCTCGACGCCGTGCTGACCCCCGACGGTCGATGGCTCGCGACGCGGCAGCCAGAGTCCCGCTTTGGGGCGACGCTTCGCGTCTGGAGCGTTGATGACGGCCTGGCAGTGCTTGCCACTGAAAGCGACCATGACACTGTCTCGAGCTCGGCAATCGGAAACATAAGCGTCGTGTCGGAGCCAGACCGCGTCAGCATTCGCGATGCGTCGGGGGGACTCGAATTGGCGTCGATCGAGGTTCCGGTCGGGGAGGCCGGGTTGACACCCGATGGTCGGTGGCTGCTGGGTATGATGGGGGGGCAGCTCGCGATCATCGACGTCGAAGAAACGTTGGCCGGTGCACGATTAGCGCCCGACGCTTCCGCAGGAACGCGTGACATCGCGATGACTGACACTCGGCAATACCGCACCACGCCGGTTTTCGGCGGAGAATTGACGGTCGAAAGCGATCGCAGGCCCACAGCGTGGTTTCCCGACGTCCTGGAGCAGGTGACCCGGACGGGCCGGGTCGTGGCCGGAGCGAGGGACGGTCACGTCTTCATCCTGCACCTGGAGGGCTCCGCCTTCCTCGCAGGCGAACAAGCGGACAACCTCGTGGAAGAGAATCTGGCGATTGAGCCTCAAACGTCCGCAGGTCCGTTGGATCGTCTCGTCCACGCGGTCCGATCCTTCTTCCGCTGCGATGAAGAAAGTCAGAGGGGCAGTGCAGCGTCCGGCCCATCTTGAACGCGAGTCTTGGCGACTTGGTTGTCGCGGTGCGCTGAGTTGAATGAGCCTGTGCCTGCCGACAATGGACAACTCAACTTCGATTCAAGCGAACCGGTCATGATCTTCGACCTCGTCAAAGACTTCGCCGACGTTCTGGACGCGATGCCCGAAGCGCATCCGCGGCGGCGGATTCTCAAGCTGCTGGACGAGGCCATCCGCCGGGACGTGCACTTCATCGACCGGCATCCGACCACGTTTTTCCAGTGCCTGTGGAACACCTGCTGGTGGTACGACTGCCCGGAAGCAGCGAAGCATTATGAGGAGCCTGAGGGAGGTTGGGAACAGACACCTCCTTGGGAACTGAACGGCGAGAAGTTGTACAGGCTCCTGCAGAACTGGAAAGAACAAAAGGAAGACAGCATTCCGCGCTTCTTTTGGCTGAGTTCGCGACGTCCGCCTGAGCTGCACCTGGATTCGAAACAGAAGGCAGTCTGTCCAGGCCACCTAAATGGCGTGGCCCTTCTCACTGTCTCGACTGACGGCCGCTCGTTTGTCAGCGTTTCGACAACGCAGAGCATTCGGGTTTGGGATGCCGCCAGCGGCAAGGAGCTTCGGCGGATCGATGTACGAGAGCGCTTGGGACATCTCGCATGCTCGCATGATGGGAAGTATGTCGCCGGAGTCTCAGCTCCCCATAAGACTCCTCCCAAGATCCATCGTTGGGATGTTCAGAGTGGGGTGGAGTTGCAGTGTCTGGATGTGCCAGACGCCCCAGGCCGACAGACTGAGAGTCGCGCAGGCAGCGTGGAATGCATCGCATTGTCGTCAAACGGCACTCAGGTCGCAGCCGCAGGGAAGGGTGGGGTCTTGTGTGTTTGGAATGATACTGCTGACAACAGAAGCTGCCGCCTTACGAAACACGACCATTCCTTCATCAGTCTCACCTTTTCACCCGACGGCTCGCAGTTGGTGAGTGTGTCCAAAGACGCGCGTCATGGAACTGTGCGTGTTTCCGATGCAACGACTGGTGCAGAGGTCGAGTGCTTCGCAGTTGAGCCTTCACTGGAGTTTCCCGTTTGCTTTTCGCACGACGGATCTCTTCTCGCGATCAGTACGGGTCGCAATCTCATAATTTGCGATACGGCGAACTGGGAGCGGTACTCGCTGAATCTGTTCCGCATCGCCTACATCAAGAGTATCGCCTTTTCACCCGAAGGCAGCTACATCGTCTGTGGATGCTCGAATGATACCGTGAACGTTGTCAATCTCTGTGATCCCCTCAACATTGAGAGGCTTCACGGACACAGTCCCTCTTCCGAGGGTGTCACCGCCGTAGCCGTCTTTCCGGACAGCCGCCACATAGTTTCCGGAGGTGGTGATGGAGCGGTACGGGTTTGGGATTTGGATGCCTCAGGACGGCATTATCCCGTCAACAACCACGAACAGCCTATCACCACGACATCTCAGTTTCGCCACGATGAATTTTTCGTATCGGCGTCGACAGACAAGACCGCAAGAATCTGGCACGCTGAATCAGGCGAATGTGCTCATACGCTGACATTCGAATCCGAAGAGGGTGACACGGACGCATCCAGATTCAAGCTCTTCATTCCAGACGACTCGCGGTGGTCGTTCCATCGCTGCGGAACGGTAGGACGGAAGAGAGGGACACGTTCTTCACGCTCCGGCCGCGGAGCGATGCTTCCGTTTTTCGGACGTATCCTTGCTGCTTTCTCAAAGATCAGGAAAAGGCAGGCTTGCTCGATAATTGCGACTGCGATTGGTCGTGAAGTGTTGATTTGGGACATCGCAAGAGGGAAGTTAATCACACACCTGGAAGGGCATGCGGCGCCAATCTCGACGTTGGCTTTCTCCCCGGACAGTCGTTTGATTGCCACCGGTTCTAAGCCATTCACTCACGCTGCGGAGAGTTCATTGCGTCTATGGCGCACCAAAGATGGGAAGCAGTTGTCTTGCCTCGGCGGACCTGATGATGTGGTTCTGAGCGTGGCGTTCTCGCCCGATGGTCGTCAGATTGTCAGTGGCTCCCGTGACAAGACCGCAACGACCTCGACCCATACGACTGTGCGCGTGTGGAACGCAGTGGACGGCACGGAGATTTCCTGCCTGAGGAGAGTCAACGCCACCAAGGTGACGTTTTCACCGGACGGTCGTTGGATCATCGCGGGAGGATTCCTCTGGGACGCGGCCACGGGCAAGAGTTTTTTTGGTCCATTCGAAGGCTACAACGTTCACAGAGGAGTTGCCGTTTCGCCTGATGGTCATTGGATCGGCTGCAGTCTTGAGGATGCGACGGTCGGAATCTGGGACGCACACAGCGGGAAACAAGTCCACCGCCTGAAAGGTCTTCCGCATACGGTTGAATATGTCACATTTTCCCCGGATAGTTGTCGACTTGTCGCCGGGTGCCCAACACGCCGAGGCTGGAAGA
>ERZ869936.1589-NODE-1589-length-15759-cov-6.348574_pt1 | contig 15759 bp, 24 predicted proteins | sample MGYA00520876_ERZ869936 | MGnify/ENA primary metagenome ERZ869936 (study PRJEB32218, sample SAMN09650985) | biofilter metagenome | isolation source: enrty point of leading RO module | place: Saudi Arabia: Thuwal, RO plant located on Red Sea | collected 2016-02-17 ...
ATCTTTATTGTTTCTTTATAACCAGTTCTATTCAGTCCTTTGATTCCTTAGTAGTCATTGTAAGGATAGTCATGTTTCATGCCCATGTCATTGAGCATGGTTGTGAATAGGTTAAGTGCATTGAATGAATCAGTGGTTGTCCAAGAGTCATCACTCCCGTATGCCTCTGATTTACACAGGACATAGACTGAATCTGAGTCACCATACTTTTCCTTCTTTCTTATGCGGAACAAGATAGGTGAATCGAATCCACCGATACCATCACTGTCGTATCTCCAGTGGTAAGTGTCCAAGTAGTAGTCGAAGCCGTATGACTTGCATTGTTTTCTCAAATGGTGAGGGTGCATACTGTACGCTTCAGGAACATAGTTCCAGTGCATGAAGTAAGTCATGAAGTAGTACATTTACGTCTGAAAGGCAGGTACATCTATGAAACTGTATTGGTGTCCTTGAATCTTGTCACCAGTGTAGTGCCATCCATTCTCTTCATCATGCTTGAAGTCGAACAGAGGAAGGTCTCTCACTCCACCTGCATTATCAATGTCATCAATGCACTCTTGTATACGATAGAGTAGTGCATCATCTCCGCCTTCGAAGTTCGAATGAGAGTTATGGATTACCTTCACATCATCGCTAGTCATGCTCATGTTTTTGTCGCCGTACTCGACCACGATACCATGAGCCCTTGCTCTCATGTGAAAGATACCACCAGTGCTACACTCACCACAGTACCAAGAGTAAGTAGGGTCACGCCATCCACCGTCTCTCAATTCCGCTTGCTTGAGTAAGGGTAGTGCTGACTCCATGTGGTATGTTCTATCGCACCTTTCGCAATTAGCCCAGTCGTGCTGGCTCATGTCGTAGTTATGTCCTTCGTCACTACCAGCATACTGGAAATAGTTATTGTCAGCATCCTTTGTCTGCATGGTGTAGCCAGTCAAGTCGCACTCTAGTATCTCGTATCTTCTCTCTTCTTCGTTCCAGTTTTTCAGTGTCATGTTATCATCTCCAGTAGGATATTGTACCGTTGTCATTACATGCGAAGGAAGTGTAGCCGTTCTCTCTCATGTATGTGATGTCAGGTTCAGCGTACTCCTCTTCCTTCTGCTTCTGTGCATCGGAGAGGCTATCCCAGTACGCTTGTTCTTGTGCGTCATGCATTTCTTTCAGTGTCATATCTTTGTAGCGTGTTCTGTTATCCTCGATACCAAAGTCATCGAACCCTTTGACGATGACTACTTTCGTTGATTCGTATTCCCATCTCCCGTCACATGCTCGGTAACTTTGGTCGAACCGAGAAACAGAATCGTGCAAGTCACTGGGCTCAAGGTTCTTGATTGTGTCCATGAGTGTGTCGAACTTCTCCTGTATTTTGTCCTTGCACCTGTGTGCTTTCTCTTGATACTCGGACTCCCAGTCTTCAAGTCCGAAGCCATCTATCTCTCTCAAGGTACTTCCTTCTTTGTACGATTGGGCGTAGTATTTTTGATAGCCCCACCTACTAATCTTGTCTGTTATCTTTTGGAACTTCTGTGTGACTATCCTGAGATTGTCCACCAGCATACAAGCCTCGGCATAGTCAGGAGGCACACGGCATTCGTCACCCAAGTTATTGTATTCATGTACATCATGGTAGACCATATCTTCAGCCAGTTCATACAACTGTCTTATCATAGTGTCACCAGTTAGTATCAATTCCTTTTTGTCTCCTGCGTATCTCGTTACAAATGCTATCGTCATGCTTTCAGTCTCCTTTTTATGGTTAATTCAATGTATTCAATGTTCGGAATATAATGTACAACAATATGGTAAGCCCCTAATATTATAATAAAGTAAAGTAGTATGTTGTATATATTGTATTAATTGTATTATTACTATACTATTTCTTACTACTTCTTAGCAGTGCCTCGATTACCTTATGGGTAAGAGGCTGGTGGAATGTGATAATGAAATGCCGTGGGTAGGTGGAGGATGCTGGTTGCATACGGCTCTCCGAGGGTGTGGCTTTATTTTCCAAGAAGGGTAGCAACCACGAATAGAACTGGGCATCGCACCCAACCGGCGGTCAATTATCTCTCACCGCTACGAGATTAGTTCACTCCCGTCTGCTAACAGGCGACTCGATACTTGCGTATGTTGTCCTCGGCTTTTCAACACTGACCGAATTCTTTGGTCGTGTCACAGATAGATGTTTCGAGATGAGGTATCTTACACCTCAGTCGCCACCATGCTCGTCAGCATTCTCTCTCCAGTGGAATGTGATGCGGGGGATATTATTACTACCCCTCCCCGCTGGGGAATCGTTGGTCTCGGCATAACGCCGTACTACTTCTGTATGAGTTTGATAGGTTCACTCTTGTGGGTGAACGATTCTTTCGTCATCAGCAGACATGATAGCACCAAATGCTTCAGCCTGATATGCTCTTTTGTTAGGCGATTTGTGCCAGTCGTTACCAAAGTTTTGTCTGCAATATGCACCCATTGCTTGCTTGATGTCAGTGAATGCTCTGTGCGAACCGTCTTTCAGTGTGACTGTTTCGACATAGACTTGCACACCGAATTTCTTAGCAACCTCAAGAGCCTGCCTGTTAGCATTGGCTTTCTCTGCTTGCTTAATCTTCTGCCATACAATCAAGATGTTGAAGAATCTCTTGCCTATGTTCTTGCCTCTTGTAGGTGTGTGATAACTGCTTAGGATAGCCTTTGAACCGACAGCCTTACCTGCGGTTGGTAGCCCGTTTGCATTTGGTATGTTCAGTTCTTGACCCAGTTTCACGATAGCCGCAAGACCTCTGTGGATGTCAGCCTTAGTAAATTCGTTCATTTTGGTGTCCCATTCAAGCCTACCGTTCTTAAAAGCATCAGGTTGTATAGGTAGCGCAAGTTTCGCACTACCTTTTGCATTTACATGTTGCCTCATCAACTCTGTGCAAGCGTTGAATTGCACAGGTATTGCTACCCCTGTTACTTTCAGTTCTTCCATTGTGTGTGTATTACTCATTTGTATCTCTCCTTTTTGTTTTGTTTTGGTTGCCTTTTTCGGCAGTCATATCCTTTGTTATTTCTTTATAACCAGTTCTGTTCAGTCAGTCGGTTATCTCTTACGGTGGATAATACCTTTGTTAGATGTGCATACTCAAAGAGTACACAGGGAACCACTCAGGTCTTCACAACCACCCGTCATACTTGACATCGGACAAGTATGATACAACACACCAGTAGTGTATTGCCCCACCCCATGAGTCGGGGAGGGGAGGGGAGGTGGTTGTTGACTGCCGTTTTCGGCGAACATCTCCTTTGTTATTTCTTTATAACCAGTTTGGCTCAGTCCATCGTTTTTCAGTTAGTAGGGGAATTACATGCGTGTGTTTAGACACATGGGGTTTAGGCGTGTAAGTATGGTAATGGGCAATATGTACCACCCATATGCGTGGGTTGAGGGAGGTACTCCCCACGCCCAACCACCTACCCACGAGTACCAGCCCGCCCACTGGTAATCGACTGGCTCGCAGTACCCCGATTAGTGTGTGGGCTGGCTCGCTCACATGTACACCCATGCCCCTTTCGAATACCAACGGTACGCATGACATACGAGAGGTACGCCTACGAGCGACTGGAGTTTAGACGGGCTCGCTGTGATACGGTCTATAGACTGGGGGACTGCGGTTTAGACGGCAGTTTAGACGGCTGAGTTTAGACGGAGGGATGGAGTTTAGACGGGAGTTTAGCCTCCTTTAACCGCACACGGCGTTCCAACAAAAAAAATTTTACAGAAAATTTGGTATACCAAAGAGCCCGCTAGTTTTTTTACTGGGGTCGCCATCGTCTAAACTGATGCGAGCATTTGAACACGCTTGGGAATTATTGAAAGCGTTACCTGAACAACGGGTTACTGCGGCTTCTGCTAGAGAAGGTAGTGGGACAATCAGTCCTTATGCTGGGCCTGAGCAGCACGATGATAGAGACATAGGTACTGTTCACCCGGCTGTCATGGGTATGCTTCAGAGGCTTCAAGGAACTGAGAGACCTGATTTGAGAAGCGTCTCTGATATGGACTCTTCATCTGAAGGTAAACTACAAGGGTTGGAAAGAGATTACAATAAAAGAAGACAAGCACCTACTAAAGGAGTTTACAAACCTGTCTTCAGTCCTGAAACAGGACAGATGATGGAAGCCAGTGATAACCCTTACCGAGGTGAGCCAAGTGTCCGTAGCGTTTGAACAGGCTTGGACTATTCTGAAACAGCGCAAGCCGCATATTACTTGGCTAGACCCTGAGAAGAGGTCGGGCTGGATTGATGGGCGCATCAATCTCAGGGCAGACCTTTGGGCTGGGAATAACCCCGGTGGGTATACTGAAAGTATCTCTGATACTTACTACGACAATGCAGGATTGCCTAGACCTGAGCCTCAGCCTCCTGTTCAAGTAGATGAGGAAAGAGAGAAGTTTATGGCAACCATGTTTGACGAACAGGGCAATTTGAAGGTGTGAGATTCATTAGTCACCAACAAGTTTAATTTCTACACCGGACTCGTATGAACGGTCTTATGAAAATCACAGTCTACGAAGTTGGTCCTAGAGATGGGTTGCAATACATCAAGCACTTTGTCCCTACCTCTGACAAACAGAAACTCATAGGGCTTCTGTATGACAGCGGGCTGACTGAGATTGAGGAAGTCAGTTTCGCTCACCCGAAAATCTTGCCGCAGATGGCTGATGCAGAAGAAGTTTGGACTGGCATAGGTGCTGGACTTGTCATGAACCAAAGGGGCTTTGACAGGGCTATGGGCTTAGGTATGGACTACATCAACATCGTGTTCAGCCCTTGTGAGACATTCAACTTGAAGAACATGGGTAAGACTCGAAGCGAAATTGTTCTGATGTACAAGACGATGCTCAACGCTTACCCCAAGGATTTAGTTAGGGTATACATAAGCATGGCGTTTGGTAGTCCATATAGCGGTAGTTTTTCCAAGTCAGAAATCAAGTCTTGCATCAGAGATGCGAAGATGCTAGGCTCTACTGTAGTTCTCAGCGATACGGTTGGTGCTGCGACTGAGCAAGAGGTAAAGGACTGGGCTTCTATTGTATACGATGAAGACTTGACTCCGGCTCTGCATTTGCACCACAAAGGTTCAGAGGAACAGGCTATCAGGCTTGTTAGGGCTGGTTTATTTTCCGGTGTCAGGCAATTTGATTCTAGCATCGGGGGATTAGGCGGTTGTCCCTTCGCTGAGGGCAGCGGTGCTAATCTTGATACTGCCCTTCTTGTCAGTCATCTACACGCTTGGGGCTTTGAAACAGGGGTAGACGAAAAGATGCTGGGGAAAGCGACTGACTTTGCAAAGTCAATCAACACTTTTTTTAGTGGTCTCGCTATCCCCACCTCATGAGCGCACTTGAAAACGCTTGGCTTACACTGAAGGCACAACCCGGCGCACAGGGTATATACGGCACAGTTCACCCTGCTATTGCGGGTATTCCGTCTAACGAATACATTGATGAATACATGGGCGATAGCGCACTAAGTCACTACAGAGATAACGAAGCAGTTAGAATTATGAATCCAGTAGCGACAATGAGGGGCGGTATGCTCAACAGACTAAGAGGCAAAGATTTGGAGATGCTTACTCCTGAGCAAAGGGCTGAATTAGAGGGGATGACTGATACCTTTAGTGGTAGAGGTGATGCACAACATCTTGATGTAGAAAGACCCGGTGAAATGACAGCGAGCGTTCCGATTCCTCTAGGTAACCTTGGAGGAGGCAGGGGTGACCCTATCCCTCAAAGTGTCGCTGCTATCGAGAGAGACATCAGTCCTCTGAGAGAAGATGTAGTAGACCAAATGGGTACGAGTATGGCTTTGAACCCGAACACAGGGCAACTAGAAGTGAGACACCCTACACAGACTATCCCTATGATGGATGTAGACCCTGAGCAAAGTTTCACTACTCCGCTTGAAAGAGCAAGAGGTAGTCAAGGTGTGACATCTGCTGCTGACCGTATGGTTTCAGGTAGCAGAGGTGGCAGGTTCGATGTTAGAGGTGGTGCTAGGTCAGGTCAAAATTTACTGAACCTTGGTATGCAAACAGACCAATTCAATCAGCCAGTAGTCAGTGATAAGACTGGCAGAGTCCAAAGAAATCCATTTGCTCGTCAAAGGTCTGCTTCAAAACTTAGCAATGTCGAAGGTATTAAGACTGGAGGTTTTGGAAAAGACCCTCTATCCAGTATGACAACTAGATTCATTCAACCTGAACAAGAAGAAGCACCTCAAGAAATGAGCCAAGAAGATAGAATCCGAGCAATGCTCGAAGGTATGGTGACACCGGGCGGTTCTAAAATACAAGAAGCACCTGTCGAAGAGGACAAACCTAAGCGTGTTCCTAGACAAATGTTCGAGCCAAGAATGACTGGTGCTAGAAGAATAGCAATGGATGACATACAAAGGCAACCTTTGAGTGATGAGGAAAAGGCTAGGATGCTCAGTCCGGGCTTAAGGAATACACCAACTATGAGAGCATTCGCTGACCCATCTAGCCCGGAGGCACAACAATTTGCTAGACAGCAACTTATGCAGGCAGCAATGAACATGGGTCGTCAAGATGGCTCTAAGGCTCAGGGTGCAATTGATAGGTCAGCCTGAATAGTGACACCAAACTACAAGTAGTGAATGCACTTCACTTACCCTGTAAGCGGGTGAGGACTTGGCGGGTAAAAGAAAAAGCATCAAATGTGAACATTGCTTTCATCATCCTACCAAAAGAGTTTACATGAAAGTCAACGGTGTCTTCAGAGGACTCGCTTGGTATTGCGAAATGTGCACTCTTTTTACAAAAGAATAATATAGTCTACTTGAGATTCGACTTTGGCTGACAGGTCGACCTAACACCAACCGGGTTGCACTTCCTCTTTTTTTCCTGTCAGCCACCCTAATCTTTTTGTTCTGTGCAAACATGCGATAGCCATGAGCGAAAGCCATAGTCTACAGCAGGCTTGGATTTTACTCAAAGACTATACTTTACTTAATCACCTTCCTGACGAATATTACGACAATTTGTCACAGCGAATGATGGACAGGGTGAAGAGTAGAAAACCACTTGAACATGTTAACGCTGACCCTCATGAGCATTACAAAAAGCGATTAAGTCAGAGATATAATGAAAACCAAGAGTTGCCGAATGTATTCAAGAAAAGAGGTATGAAAGGCTATAAGTTTAATTTAGCAGACATCTTTTCCTTTATGGCTAACGATTTGGCTAACAATCATCCTGAGATAATTGAGGCTATGAAACTCAAAAAGCCTGCATCTGATGAGCGACTGGATGAGCGTGAACCTAGTCTGAGTTTTGATGTGATGAGAACTGATGACCCTAAACTTGACGAAAGTGAAAAGCAAATGGGACTGAGTCATACCGTAACCCCGCATTTTAATTTAGATGAAAACAACAAGTTGCAACTTAAGACTATAGGGCATGGTATGCTGAATGATAAAACTCGACAAAACATACATGTTTTGCCTACGACAAGTCCTATACCTCCTGAGCAAGATACACACAACAACTCAAGAATACACGAAGGTCTACCTAACAGGGTAGATTTCTTCCCAAGAGATGTACCGTCTACCTTTGAAGATTTACAAACTCCTCCGCCTGCACCTGAGCCTTTTGATAAATATGCTAATTTACCACCTGCGTTTAGGGATGCAGCAAGGAGAGCAGACAAAGCAAGGGATATACAAACAGGCGAGCCGATGAATATGGCTTGGAGATTACTGAAGGGATTAGTATGACAGATATAGAATGGTTGACTGAGGCTGACATTGTAGGTAAAACCGACTGGTCGGATGTCAATTTTTGTGATTGCTGTAGTCCTATGGAACTCAGTCTTGCGGTTATGAAAGCCAAGAAAAAGTCAAAACCTTTCCACGGTTACAATCCTAACAAACACGCCAAGACTGGAGGACTCAATGCTAAGGGTCGTGCGGCAGCAAAGCGTAAGACGGGCGCAAATCTGAAAAGACCTGTCACTAAGAAGCCTTCTAAACTAAAAAGGGGTAGCAAGGCATCGAAAAGGAGAAAATCATTCTGCGCTCGTATGAGTGGAGTTAAAGGTCCAACCAGTAAGAAAGGTAAATTAACACCTAAAGGTGCGGCACTAAAGAGGTGGAACTGTTGAAGTGCGAAACTTGTGGGGTCTCGTCAGGTTGGTTGCCTTGTGGTGCAGGTCATTCACACAACGCTTCAGATTGCCCTTCTTTCCAACAATCACAGAAAGGAGGATATGCAATGAAAGGTAATCCATTTTTGGCAATGAATGAAGCATGGGCTTTACTAAAGCAAGACGATGAGCAAAAAGCAAAGCAGAAAATCATCGCTTGCCTCAAAAAAGAAGGTGGCGCAGCCAGTATGGATGATTGTGTTAAGGCTTGTGGGTTACCAAAAGAAAAGTGCAAGAAATTAATCAAAAGTATGGATAATGTGAAAATATCACCCCATGGTGATGTCATACTAATGGATGGGCTGTGATAATATGACTGGTTGTGACTGTGGACATTGCATAGGTATTGACTCTGCTTTTGATTTCTTAGAAAAGAAACTCTGCCCTGCTGGTAAAGCAGCAGCAAAAAGAAAATTCAAAGTTTATCCATCTGCTTATGCAAATGGCTGGGCTGTTCAATATTGTAAGGGTAAGTTCCGTGGTAAGAAAAAGGGGAAGAAAAAATGATACCTCTCGAAGAAGCGTGGGCTATAATTAAGGGCAAAGAGGATGCACCTAATTACAGAAAAGCCACAGGCTCTGAAAAGTGCGGTAACTGCAAAGCGTGGGACTCTTCAAAGACTGACGACCCTATGACGGGCTATTGTGAATGGTACGACTTCATGTGTCGAGCAGACCATGTATGTGATGCTTGGGCGGGTAAAAATGAATGATAGATGCACTTGTCATGACACATTAGTTGTCAAGAACCTCAACAGATGGTTCAAAGAAAAGTGGGTTGATGTTTCTCGTAAAGACCCAAAGACTGGTAAGCACCCTCCCTGCGGTAGGTCGAAAGCCAAGAAAGGAAGCAAAGGCTATCCAAAGTGTAGACCAAGTGTGAGAGTCAGCAGCAAAACACCCAAGACCAGTGGTGAAATGACTAGCGGTCAGAAGCAGGCTGCTACCAAAAGAAAGCGTGCTAAGAAACAAGGTGTCGGTGGTAAGCCTACTATTGTCAAAGGAGTCTTGGTTATCAAGAGCCCTGTCAGCCCTGAAGCCAAAAGGCATAAGTTGGAGTATGACAAGAAGTATGAGTCTAGTCCTAAGCGTGTCAAGTATCGTGAAGAGTTGAATCGTGAGCGCAGGAAAAGAGGTATTTACGGACAGGGTGGACCTGATATGAGTCACACCAAAGACCACACTTTGGTAGCAGAAGACCCTCATAGCAACAGAGCCCGACATTTCAAAGAACGAGGTACTCTTAAATCAGATATAGTACTGGTTAGGTAGAGGGACTGACTTGGAAGATTTTTGGAACACACTTTTGAAAGAGTTACTCAAGGTTAGTGAATACAACTTGAGTAAGATACAAGACCTTCAAGACGGTAGCATAGAGGCTATGAACCTACTTGTTGAAGCCGCAGAAAGTTACCATTACTTGCAACAGGCTTATGAAAACAAACAGCATGGGGATATTCATGTCGGAATCTACTTCGCCGATTGACCGAGCATGGTCGGTGGTTGAAGAAAGTTCTGTAAACAAGGCAGTTCCGCTTATACCAATCGCTATTGGTGCTGGAATGGCAGGGTTAGGTGCTGCCCAAGGTTCAGGTTATAGGCTAATCAACCCTGAAACTGGAAGAATCGACCCCGGTTTTCATGCCCCAGCAGGATTTTATGACCCTCTTACTGGGGGACTATTGTATCAAGATAGTACCGATGTTGTAGGTTTAGATGATGAATCAGTTGAAGGTAGAATAGCAGGTGGTGCCGTAGGTGCTTTACAAGGCATCAACCCTGCTGCCGCACTTAAGTTCGGTGGCACTGCACTACAAGCCGGAGGTCGATTATATCGCTTACCTGCTGGCGGAGGAAGAGTTCTTGGTCCTAGTGCAAGGGTTCAGTTAGGGGGTGCTTTAAGGAATTTAGGTAATTCAAGATTTCTTGGGCGTGCAGGTAGAGCCAGTCAACTCGCAGGTAATATAAAAACACAACTTGGTCCTCAAATTGCTACTTTACTTGGTGCTGCTGCTGCGGATAAATTTTTACCTGATGCGCCCAATATGGATAGTTACGGTGGTTCAGGCTCGACATTTGGTCTAGGTCAGGCTAATACAGGTATGAGTGATATTTCCAATGTTCAGAGTAGTTCTGTTCTTGATAGAGAGATTTGGAATCCCAGTGAGGGTTCTGCTTTCGAACAACAGGCAGAGTATGGCGGGACTAGGAAATCATTAGGTGAGTATATGTTTACAAACAATATAGGCGAAGAAATAAAGAAGCAAGTTGAAGATATGATGTACAAGGGCAATTGCTCTGAATGTGGGAAGAACTGTGTAAGTAAAGCCCACTGCATGGAAAATAAAGCGGAACTGGAAATGGTAGAGCATGAGGGTAAAAAGGTCCCTAAGTTCGCTGCTGACGGTAAAGGCAAAGAAGATTTGAACAAAAAAGAAGGTAGCAAAAAGCCAGCACATGGTATGGTTATTGTTATCGGTTCTAAAGCAGGCCCGGGCCCTTCAAAGAATGGCAAGAGGGAAAAACTTGATTCTGAAAAGAAAAAAGATTGATGATATAGTTACAACACATGGGTCGGTCAGGTTCTCTCTCATTCCCTGCCGACCCGCCTTCTAATTTTGTGATACCTTTATTTACGCAGTGGTCTTGCAGAAGGTTAGAGGGATAACTTTGCAGAGTGGCAGAGAGACAATGAGAGATGTAGACCAAGCAGAAATAAGATTGATGGGTTTGATACTCACCCAAGCCGTATCAATCGGTATAGCAATAGCCGTTTTCGATGCAGAATACTGGTTGAAACTAGATGACCCTACAGTTAACGGAATCACATATGCCATGGCAGCGTTTGCTGTTCAAGGTGTCGCTTACTATCTATTCAAGATGTTCTTCCAACAAGGTATGGATGAGAGAGCGAGACTGGCTGCTCAAGAGAAGGAGAGGAAAACGAGGTACAGAAGTATGGAAATGAATTTTGACCGCAGGAGGCAAGATATGGAACTGAGGCTACAAGAAGCACAGTTAGAGGCTGAACTTCAGTGGCTTGAGCAAAATCCCGGTCAAACTCCACCTTGGATTCAAGAAAGGATGAACTCACCTGTCAATAGTACTGCCGATTTCATACCGGCAACTCAACCAGTATCAAAAGAGCCTATGTCACTTGGTTTGACATTTGAAGAAACTGATGAAGAAAAAGATACTAAGAGAGAGAGAAACGCAGATGGGACATTCAAGAAAAAGGAGAAGTGATAACTTATGGGTCGAATCTTCAAGACCCCCAGTGATGACGCAGTTGAAGAAACACTGAGGAGTATGCACATAGCCAATACGGTTGATGTGGCATACGAAAGAGGGTGGGGCTGGATTAGAACTGTCATTTTTTCTGTTTGTACTGCGTTTGTAGTCAGTGCGTTTGAGTTTTACACTGATTGGAATTTATGGGAGTCAACAGGAGACTGGCTCAAAGAAAAGTTAAGAGAGTGGTCTGACGCTATATTCAGTTGGAGAAATTGAAATGTCATTGGGTGGTAGTGCTTTAGTTGGCGGAGTGGTGTTCGCTAAGGAATTCTATCACTACTGGAAGCCAAGAAGAGTAGGAGTGTACGGACCGACAATGGTAGGTAAGACTACACTTGACCGCTACATGACAACACCGGGCGAAATGGAAGAGATACCTCTTAGTGAAAGGACTAAGCATTTCAAAGTGCCGGGTATAAACAGATTCTTGTTACCAAACCCTACAAGAAAAAGAGTCGCTTGGAAAGGTGACAAGAGAGTAGTTTATTCTTCTGACATAGCAGGTGAGGAAAGGTTTTGGAATCTTTGGATAGATGATATGGTTAATAGACAAGTTGAAGCCATTATATTCTTATTTGATAACAGAACTACATTAGGTGGAGACCCAGCAGTGCAAGCAGTAGGGGGCTTCAAGTTCCTCGTAGATTCAATACTCCACAGACAGTATCGTTATAGAAATTTTAGAAGTAGATTGAGAGGTAAAAAGTATGTTCCAAAGACTATTATGTTGGTTGCAAATAAAGCAGATGAATGGTGGGATGAGCAAGCCAATATACTTTGGCAGCAACAAAGATTGGGAGAACACAAGATGTTCGACCCCTTCAGAGAAGACCTTGTACGCCTCCAAAAAGCGGGCGTTCCTACGAAGAGGGGAATGATGGCTACAAGAATAGGCTGGAATGTTGAAAATACAATGATGGAGTTACTAAGTTAGGTGATATTATGATGAGAATAGGCGGATATGGAAGAGTCCCACAAGGGGATGTGAATTTGGCCAATATGAGTCAGGCGCACATGATGGCTTTGAGTCAACAGGGTAATGCTAGTCATGAACAGTTACTCGAAATGCAGGCTGCTCAACAAGGTATGCAAGAAATTTCTAAGCAGAATATAGAAGTTCCAAAGGTAAACTTCTACCCAAGTCGTCACCCTGACCCAAGAAAGGCAAGAAAGCAAGACATTAGAAGTGCGAGGAGGCTTTTGACACCTACTAAGCGTAGATGGTACAGTCCTCTAAGATGGGTTTGGGGTAGAAAATATAGGTATAACAGACAAAGTAATCTTTGTGTTATTGATGGTTGTGACTGTGAAGAGTTAATCAAGTATGATAATCTCTACGCTAAGATTACAGATGAAGTTTCAGGTAAGAGTTTGTGGGAAATGTATTGGAAAAACCCTGTAACTAATGCCCCTGAAGCCTTTGTAGCGAGAGAACAAGTCACTAATGGTAGGAAAATGAAGGGTACATATTGCCCTGAACACCTACATTTGTACCATTTATTGTGTAAATGGGAGTCTGATGCAGACAAAGACCACAATAAAACTAGCACGGGTATGAAAGAAATGGTGAAAAAGGGCGTTTCTACAGTCGCTGTACCCATTTCAGTAGTCAAAAAGAAGGACAATACACCTGAATTATTGAAGAAATATGAGCCATTTTTCATGCAATTGGAGAAGGATTCTAAGGCATACAACGGTATTAACCTATTACATTACAAGAATCCTGAGACTGGAATCAACGATGTGACTATGATTGTGTTTGATTTGAGGCTATTTCAGCAAGAAATGGCTAATATGAGCCCTACTTTGTCAGATGCTATCACTCAATTGGGTATAAATCAAGCCCCTCAACCTAGTGTAGCGCAGAGTTTACCCCAAGAAAATGCCAATGGTGTTATCAATCAGGATGTCCTGCCACAGACAGAGCAAGGTATATTTACACAATCCACAGTATGAGGTGAAAAGATATGATATTTGGTAATGGACAACAGCAAAACGGTGCACTGAATCTTAGTGCTCAAGGTAATTCTAGCCCAATGGCTGCCCAAATGAACCCATTTGCGTCACAAGGTATGATGCAAAAGGCTTCTCAGAATACATTTGTGGGCGGAATGATGGGCGGAATGGGTATGCAAGCGAATATGATGCAGCAACCTATACAACCTCCGAGTGAAATGGAGGTACAAATGGCTATGATGCGCTCACTTGCACCTATTGACAGGTTCGTAGTAGGGGCTCAAATGGCTGTTTTCTTACAAATGATGAACGATTTAGTGAGTTTTTCTGTGCTTGAGATACTAAAGAATGCCGAATTCGTGATTAACGACAAAGAAGGGACAATGAAAATGGATGTAACTTCTCTACCTGATAGTCTACAGACTATGAGTGCAGAGAATGTCAAAGGTCAGTTCAGTAATTTACAGATGGCAAGTCAACAGAGTATTCAAAACGCAGAGATGCAGCAACAGCAGATTGCTGCTTTCGCTCAACAATCTATGATGGGCGGGGCTTTGAGTGCTGCACTGGCTAATGACAATCTGATGGACAAGGCAGGTTCTGCTGCGGGTAAGTTCATGGGTAATTTTATGGGTACGAGGTGATATAGATGAAGGATTTTACACCAATCGCTGGCTTTTCAGGAACTGCTATGGAAATATTTGCACCTCGTAAAAGTGTAATCATTGACATGGTTATGGTTCAACTATTGACAATAATAGTCACTCTCACAGTTTTACTACTGACATCAGGTGGTAAGATGGGTAGCAACACAATGGCTTACCTTGTGCTGGGACTATTCGGTGCTTTCTTCATGTTGACTGGTATTTATTCCCGTATTTCTGAAGTCTAGGTATTCTTTCCATTTGCCCTTGGGGCATCTGCTCGATGTCAGTGTAGTCTTGACACGCATTTGACAACCACATTCCATACATCTGTAGTTTTTCCAACTGGGACAGGACATACAAATGTCGAGTCTTTCTTGCTTTATTTCTTCAGGAACTACTCTTTTTCTTAATATATCCTTAGAGGCTCTTGACAAGCCACGAGCAGTCTCTATAGAAACAGGTACACCCATGATTTTGGGCTTAATTCTAGGCAGTTTCACAAAATGAGGGTGACCTTCCCATTCAAAAAGGTTATTCATACCAGCCCCCTCCGACATGGTATGGGAGGTACTCGTCAGACAAAGAGAAGTTGTCCTTTTTGTCAACATGGTGACCGTGATGCTTTAGAGCAGAGCATCATTGACGGCATCGCTAACCCCCAAATAATGGACAAAGATATGGGCTGGAGAGCCAACACAGCAGAGCGTCACATGAAAAACCATGTAGGTGAATATCATTCTACTTCTAATCATTCATGTGCGGTATGCACTAGCGAGAATCGAAAGGAACTGGAAGTAGCATATTTTGAAGGCGAAAGAACCACTGACGACATTGCTACAGAATTAGAGTGTAGCGAAGATTCAGTGTATAGACACATGAAACAACACTTCCAACCTCTAGTTAGAAAGAGTTCCGCAGCCGTAGTTGCTATCAAAGTAGGCGAAGAAATTGATATTCTTAGGAACAATCTACAAGGACTGAACGGTAAGTTAGCACAGTATATGGAAGAAACCAACATACACGATGATGGTGTCATCAGTGACATGGTAAGACTCCACAAAGAAGTCAGAGAGTCTCTCAAGGATTTGAGTGCTTACCAAGAAAAATGGGCTGAACCATCTACAAATGTAGCCAATAATACGATAAATGTCCTCAAAGTTGAATTAGGCAAAGAAAGTCCCGATGTATGGAAGCGAGTCAAGGCCAGCCTACTCGCCAACGCTGATGGAACAGTGGATGAAGACATCCTTGATATTTTATGAGGTGAAGAAACATGCCAAGTACAGGTTCTGATACACGCATGTACTCACCTAGAAGTGAGTCTAATCTTGGTTATTCCAAAGATGAAGACTACAAGCATGGTTATGGCGACCCTGAAGAAATGGAAAAGGTGCGTGACGAAAAGCAGGCTGAAAAGGAAAAGCCTGTTATGAGTGAAACTCTACCGCATCTACAAATATCAATCCCTCAACAAGAACCTCCTATGATGCCTCCTATGATGGAGGAAGAAGAAGACCCTTTACAGATGAGCGACCAATTCAATGAAGGTCAGCAGTTCGGTGCTATGACAGGTATGCCCGATATGGGTAACCTCAGTCTTGGTGCTGCTACTGGTACTATGCCTGCACCGGGCGGTATGCT
>ERZ869936.1590-NODE-1590-length-15758-cov-4.072470_pt1 | contig 15758 bp, 12 predicted proteins | sample MGYA00520876_ERZ869936 | MGnify/ENA primary metagenome ERZ869936 (study PRJEB32218, sample SAMN09650985) | biofilter metagenome | isolation source: enrty point of leading RO module | place: Saudi Arabia: Thuwal, RO plant located on Red Sea | collected 2016-02-17 ...
GCTATCGCGGATGCCGCGAGCGTCAGTGGTCTGATTCACTCCCCCGGGCAGTCCCTCGTTCGCGACGAGGGACTGTCCTTCAGCATTCGGACGTGCCCTCATTCGCCGAGGCTGCGGCACTCGTATACTCGATCGATCAGGGAAGGCCAACCATGAATGATCGTCTGCAATCCACGGCGGAACAATCCAATGGCATCTTTCATGACGCGATCAAGCGCCTTGACGACGCGGCCAAATACGCTGAGCTTGATGCCGACGCACTCGAGTTGCTAAAGCACCCCAAGATCATCGTCCAGGTGGCGATCCCCGTCCGAATGGACGACGGCTCGCTCCGTGTATTCGATGGCTACCGTGTACGACACAGCGACCTACGAGGCCCCGGCAAGGGCGGTATCCGATATCACCCCGACGTCACTCTCGATGAGGTGAAGGCGCTGTCCTTTTGGATGACCTGTAAGTGTGCCGCCGTCGGGTTGCCCTTCGGCGGAGCCAAGGGCGGCGTCATCGTGAATCCCAAGGAGCTGTCCAAGCTGGAACTGGAACGCCTGAGCCGCGGCTTCATCCGCCAGATCGCCGACTTCATCGGCCCGGAGGAGGATGTGCCCGCACCGGATATGTACACCAATCCCATGATCATGGGCTGGATGATGGACGAGTATTCAAATCTGGTTGGCCATCGTGTGCCAGCGGTCATCACGGGCAAACCCATTGCCTTGGGCGGCAGTCTGGGGCGCGATGATGCCACGGGTCGCGGGGCGTATTACTGCATCCAGGAGCTGGCGTCGCATCGAAGTTGGAAAGCCGAGCAGATCACTGTCGCCGTGCAGGGTTTCGGCAATGCCGGCCAGCATGTCGCTCGACTGCTCCACGCGGACGGATATCGCATTGTCGCCGTCAGTGATTCGCGAGGCGGTGTGCATCGCCCGGAGGGATTCGACATCCCCAGCCTCATCCGCATCAAGAATGAATCGCGGCAACTGAAGGCGGTGTATTGCGACGGTGCCCTGTGCGAGGCGGTCGAAGCGGACACGATCACCAACGAGCAATTGCTGGAACTGGACGTGGACGTGCTGATCCCGGCGGCATTGGAAAACCAGATCACGGGGCAGAATGCCGGCAAGATCAAGGCGGAGGTCGTCGTCGAGGTCGCCAACGGTCCAACCACTAGCCAGGCCGACGCCATCCTTGCTCAACGCGACGACGTCCTCGTCATTCCTGATATTCTCGCCAACGCCGGCGGCGTGACCGTCAGCTACTTCGAGTGGGTTCAGAACAAGCAAGGCTACTACTGGGATCGCGACGAAGTGAACAACAAGCTGAGGGCGATCATGTCGCGCGAATTCAACACCATTCACGAGTTCATGGTCCAACACAAGATCCCGATGCGGACCGCCGCCTACGCCCACGCCTTGCGACGGATCAGCGAAGCGGTCGAATCGCTGGGAACCAGCAAGTTCTTTATGGGCGATGGATGACATCGGAAAGGCGCCGTGCGATGACCACATTCGTACCTCGTCCGAGCCATCATCTTGCCGCAGGCCACCGAACTCATTTCTTCTCAAGTCGTTCCGGCGATGAACCTCAATGTCGCTGGTTGGCGTTTAGATAATTGATGGAATCCCACCGCTGGATTGACATGTGATCGCCTACAGACCGCGACTTTGAGGCAGCATGCCGACCGCGAACGCCGAATGCAGTGCGACGAAGGCCGTGCGGGTTCGTCGCCGGCCTGCCCAACGTGATCGCTACTGACACCGAACTTCAGTCTGACGAACGAATCTTAATCATCCCATTGACATGAAAGGTCAACCCAATGAATCTAATCGCACTCGCCAGTCTTGGGGCCGCCCTTATGCTCGTTGGATGCGCCGCGAATGCGGAAACAGCGGCATTGCCGGCGGATCACCCAGCCAACCCAGCCGCGGAGGTGATCTACGTTCCGCCATTGTCAGTGCTGGTCATGGATGACAGCGAGTCGAATGGCCGAGCTTCACGTGCTCCCTCGGGTGACCATAGCCAACACGTTCGGCCCGCACCGGCTGCACAATCGACAACGGTCACGCCCCAAGCTGACGATCACGGAGGACATGCACGTAAGGCCCTCGAGGTTTCTCACACAACTCAGGAACAAATCGACAGCATTTTGAAAGCATATCTTGCGCTGACCACCATGCTCGCTGCCGACAAGGTGGAAGGGGCGGCCGACCAGCTTGCCTCAATTCGTCAGGCAGCCAAGGCGCTCTTGGAGGCGAAAGAGGAAGCTGTTTGGCCATTGGGTGAACGGATCAGCAAGGCATCACCGCAGAAAGTCGAAGATATTGCGGCAGCACGAACCGCCCTGAAGGCCTTGTCGGAGCCAGTCATTGATCTGGCGCAACTGGCCCCGCCAACCAAGGCGGTTGCGCCCGTCATTTACCAAGCCTACTGCCCGCACATCAAAGCATCTTGGCTCCAGCCAGGCGAGAAGATCGCCAATCCCTTCTTCGGAAGTGAGATGCTTGGTTGTGGCAAGGTGACGCAAAAGATCCAACCGGCGAAAACCCACGAGCATTGAGACAAGAATCACAAGACTCATCCGAACGGACGAACCCGTCGGAGGTCGCTTCGATGAAACCTGGCCGACAGAATCGTCTGCTCATTCGGAACCGCGTCGATGCGAATCGGCAGCGACACCACCAACGGCTGGCGTATCGGTGGGCCGTTACCGTGCTATCGCTAGGCGCCGTTGTTCTGGTGGCGGGACTTGTCTACCTGTTCATCGTTGGTCGGGGTGGCCGAAGTGATATGGCCAACCCGAACTGGTCTCCGGACAAAGCACCTCCCCCGCCGGCAGCAGCCCAGATCGCAGCGTCCGCCAGCGAGGGCGAAGGGCGAAACGAGCTGACCATACGGCTTTCGGACCTGCCAGTGAACAAGGTACGTCACTTCACGTACGGGCCCACCAAGGGGGACGTAATCCGGTTCTTCGTTGTTCGGCGCGGACTCGACGAAGTCGTGGCGGCACTGGACACCTGCCGAGGATGCTACTTCGCGCGGGCGGGGTTCTTTCAGGATGGCGATTACATCGTGTGCCGCAATTGCGGGTATTCAGCGGGAATCAACGAACTAGGCGGACCCGATCACGAGTGCCGTCCTGTCCCCATTCCGCTGCAACTCGACCAAGATTCACTGACGATTCAGATTTCGACGCTGGAGGCTCTGTATGACGTCTTCAATGCAACGCCGTGATTGTTTCAGTTAGGCGATCGTTGTTACGTGAGATTGAACCAATGCCATTGAGGAGTGCGTTTTGACTCATGAAGACAGATAAGTGTGAGTCGACGAATCGAGTTCAATTCCAAGTACACCAGAGAAAGGCCAAGGCCATGAGAACTCGGCTGATAGGTGCTGCCACGTTAGTCGGCATTCTCCCCCTGTTGATCGGTTGCCAGATGCCCGCCAGCGGAGGAGACGACACATCGACGCGAGCGCTCATCTGTGTCAAGTGCGAGACGGTTTGGGTTGAGCGGGTTGACCTGAACGAACCTTACGTCACGTTTCGACCTGAGAAGACGACCGTCTGTCCGGATTGTGAGTCCGCCATCGCAACCTTCTTCAAGACGGGCAGGCTTGAACACACGTGTGGAACGTGCGGTGGCCAGATCAAGCACTGTGAAGTTCATCGCCGTTGACAGGTTTGCCAAGTGGATCATTGGGGATCTGTCTGAAGCGCGTCGGTCGAACGCCATCGACGCGGATGCCAGACTCGTCATCTACAAGGAGGCTGGCAAACGTACGGGAGCAGCTTACCAATATTGATCGGGCTTGTAGCCGGCATCAAGCGACGCTCATTGGACGCGCCGCCTCCTGCGAGAGAACGCCCTTACCACCGCGGCTCGGGGAATGCGCTCCTGTTCAATTCGCAGATTGTGCTTTGCACAACCGAGAAAAGCTCCCATTTCGCCTGGAGTTAGATTTGAAGAGTTGGAGGGAACTCGACCAGTCCCGGCGACGGCGAGGTGCCGTCATGCGGAAATGGCGGCCTCATCCATGAACGCACTTTCCGCGTGGGGACACATCGCTCGTACGGCCGACAGGATCAACAGGCCATCGACATCAAGGTCACCCCAATAGCAGATATGCGCATTTGTAAGCCATGGCACATGCCGCAGGAGTGTCACCCCGTTTCCCATGCCTCCCATCGCGATCTCAAAACCCGACGCTTCCGACACGACCGACCACCGCCCAACAGGCGGAACGTCTGCCTTGCTGGTCGCACTATGATCAGATGACATCTTGGCAGCGGTACCTCATTTTTTAAATGGATGATCAGTCGGCGCCGTGCCTTGTCTTGGAGATTGGATGCCGTTTCGTTTTTCACCTCATATATGACCATATATGTGGTGATTCTCGAAACGCTTGCATGGCTTGAGGGAATCACAGCGGTGTCAATCTCTGTCGAGGGAATCCGAAGTACATGACAAATGATCATGAGCCTGGCAGGCACCATTGGAGATGGCTCACCGTAGACAGCACATGCCGAGAATGCATTCCCATTTTAGTGGGGGGACATCCGCAGGCTGGAGAACGCATCGATCACTGCGGCTTGGGGAATACGCTCCTGTTCAATTCGCAGGTTGTGACTTGCGCAGTCACGAAATGCTCACCTTGCGCTTGTGGTCAGGTGTGGAGCGTTGGAGGGAACCCAACCAGTCCCGGTGACGGCGAGGTGTCGCCAGGCAGTCATGGCGGCCTCATCCATGAACACGCTTTCCGCGTGGGGCAATATCGCTCGCACGGACGACAGGATCGCCAGGCCATCGACATCAAGATCACCCCAATACCAAATACGCGCACTTGTAAGCCAAGGCACATGCCGCAGGAGAGTCACCCCGTTTCCCATGCCTCCCATCGCGATCTCAAAGCTTCCGGGCGGCACCGTTAGCAGATTGACTTTGTTCTCAACGATGAGCACAGACGTGATGTTGTGCTCCCATACTCCCAACGTATGGAGAGGAAGGGACAGCACGTCGCAGGGGAACCCCAAGCGTTGCTGGGTTGCCGGATCAAGGAACCGGATCAAGAGATCGGGCTCGGCATAACGCAGCCCATAGCGCCGTTCGAAATGGTCTTCGTCCGCTCGTATCGTGTGAGGAGGCAGCACAAGATCGAGCCACTGCCGCAAGACTGTTTGATGCCGCTCGACGAACTTTGTGTCCACCGAAACAGGCAACTCGCGTGCAAAGCAGCCTGGCCGAGGAGTCCGCCTAAGGACATCTACCACCTCCAATAGTCCCTCAACATCCGACGCCATTTCCGTTAGTGCGACGGTATTGGACCGTATCCATCCTTCCAGTTCCGTGTACCGCGCACGAATCGCCCCAACGGCCTCCTGAAACCGCTGGAAATCCCGCGATCGTCCCGTCAGATGAAGAAAGTCATCCTGGGTTTCAATCACAATCCTCGAAGGGAACAGGTTTCGGCCGAATCGGCGTGAGTTAACTTCGCGCCACTCCACCGTGTAGCCGACGCCTGCAACCTCCTTCGAGGTGGCGCGGAGCGCACGCACAGCGTCGACTGCCAGTGCTGAATCGGGGTCTGGATTGCGTTGCGACGGAATCGTGCGAGGGAAGAACGAGTGGTCGCCTGTCAGCCAGGCTTGTACGAACTGACCATACAGATTGCCGGCCTTTCGACGAATGTCGTCTGGCTGGATCATCCTGACACCTCCGTCGCGCCCGGGACCGGTGCGTTGATAGCTGCCTCTTCGAATTCACTTGCCGTCATGCTGAAGATTTCAGAGCAGTTCGTCCGGGCGTCTTTCACCACGTGCAGGTAACAACCGACATAGGGCTCAGTGACCCGCGCCTTTGAATCCAGAGGAGCAACGATCAGCAGTTGCAGGCCGAATCGTTTGAAGAGCTCAAGGGCGTACTCAGAATACTGGTCGTCAACCTTCGAGAACATCTCATCAACGACGACGAATCGAAATCGATCATTGGAAGGCCGTGCCGGGTCCAGGTCATACTGGTAGGCGATGGCCGCCACGAGGATCGTAAACGCCAGTTTGGCTTTCTCACCTCCCGATTGCCCCGCACTGTCTTCGTAGTAGGCCCGCTCACGCTCCGTTTGAGCGTCAAGTTCCCGGGCCACGAAATCAAACCATCGACGAACATCCGTCACCTTTTCGCACCAGCGCGTTTCGTCCCGCAGGCGCGCCAGGAGTTTCTCGATCCGCACGTACCGCGCCTCGTCGGCTTCTAGCGTTCCCTCGAAGGTGCCGGCGAGGCAGTCCCGCAGCGAATCGCGGAACTCCAGAATCTCCCGTTCATGAACATCTTTGGGCTCCAGTCGCATGAAAGTCCCCGGCCGATACGCACGTTGACGCAGCGATTGATTGAGCAGGTCAATCTTGCTGACGATCTCGGTGCGCTCGCTCTGGAATGCGCCATTCAATAGACCAATCTCATGGATCACCTTCTCATTCATATGCTCCTTGAACCGGGCTTCATGCCGGGGAAGATCATCGCGGCGAATCTGCTCATGGAGCCCTTCGAAGCTAGTCAAGTACTCGACCGTCGCAGCCAGGTCGGCCTGATCATCCGGAAACTGACTCAGGTACGTGGTCATCGCGCCCAACAATCGGGTCGTGATCGGCGCCAGCTCCTCTCGTAACCGCGTGACTTCCGCATTCACTTCGGCATTGAAGTCCCGCTCCACGTCGAAAAGTGTCTCCGCTGAGACGTCTCGTCTTTCCAATCGCCCGCGAATGACTTCAAACACTTCGCGATGCTTCGCAAGCGAACCGTCCTCGCGGCGCATCGCGAGGTGAGACTCGGCGTTGACGATGCATTTACGGCCGCTGCTAAGGTCGGTCTTCGCCTCCGTTTCCGCCTCGATGGTCCTATCGCGGGACACTTCAAGGCTTTGGCATTCCGCTTCGACCTCGACGACGCGATCACGCAGCACTCGAATGGCGTCGTTGTCTTCCTCAAGCGACTTCCTTTCTCGTTCCAGTGCCTCTTTTTCTCGGGCATGAGAGGTGAAGTCAATGGCCGTGAAGTCCGCTACCTGTCGTACACGCTTGGCGGCAATCTGTTGCGCCTGAAGTTCGCCGATTGCCACTTCAAGGCCGCCAATCAGCTTGTTGAATTGCTCTATGTCCTCAGTGAGGCGAGCAATTCCTTCAGCAAGTAGACGCTTCTTTTCCCGGTTATCCCATCCAAGTACGAAATGGCGAGGATCGACAGTTCGGTCGCGATCATCCTTCTGGTGCCGTTCACTACTCCACTTGATGTGGCGCTGACGTGTCACCGCCCAGTCCGAAGTTGCCTGAAACTCGTCGATGGTCTCGCAGCATCGGAGGTCGAACCGGTCCTCCAACTCGGCCTTCACCCACGGCAAAAGTGGATGGCCATCGCGCATATCGAGTTTTCGGAGCAAGGACTGCGACTGGACTGCGGGTCGGTTGCGAACGGGGACAGATCGCTCGCCGACTTTCACATAGTGGAGCCGTTGCCCGTGCCCACGCGCGTCGGCGAGGCGGGTGCGATCAACATACTGCCAGACCGCGGCATAATGTCGCACCGGGACCAGCAATCTCAGGGCACAATTTCGTAGCACCATCTCTGCCGAGGCCTGCCATTCTCGTTGGTCCGGCTTGACCGCGACCAGCTCGGCGACAAAAGGCAGGTCCTTTTCAGGTATCCGCAGATTATCGCAGAGCAGTCGGCGAATGGTGGACAGGCCGTCGGGCAGATTGCCCTGCCGTTGATTGAGGGACTCCAGTTCCTGGATGTCGGCCGTCTTGCGGCGATTGAGTTCCGCGCGCTCAACGACTTTCTCATCTCTCTCCCCGCCCAGTAGGTCCAGCCGCTGCGCTACTTGTGTTTCGATCGATGGCAACTGCGCCATGGCGGCAGCAAACGAATCGGCGTCGTGAACGTCCGGTGGAAGCCCCAGGCACTTCAAATCAACAGAGAACTGATGCCACTGTTTGCTTTTGCTTTGCAACAATTCTTCCTGACGCGAGATCAACAGCGGCAGTTGCTTGAGCCGGTCCCCGCCAGCCTTCTCGATCTCGTTCGTCAGTCGTCGAATCTCCTCGCGGCGCTCCTTGAGTGAGTGGGTCAGCTTCTCCTTGGTCTCGGCCAATCGCGCTAGTTCTTCTTCCTTGGCTGCGCACACTGGTTCGAACAGGTCAATGGTGGCCTGTCGGAAGTATGTATCGGTTGCCGTTTGCAGACGCTCGGCGTCAGCCAGTGCCAAAGCCTTCTGCGAGTAGTCTCGTCCCTTTTCCACGACTGGCTCCAGCAGCGAGAACTGCTTGCGCACCCGCACCAGGCTCTGGTGAGCGTCACTGAGTTGAGTGAAATGGGCCTGAAGGTTTTCGATCTTCTCGCGCCAAGGCTTGTCCTCCAGCATGTGATTGCGGATGAAGTGATTGAGGCTCTGAATGTCCTTGACCGCGACAGTCTGGTTGAACATATCCATGGCTTTGGGCTTGAACCCCATTCGCCGCTGCAACCAACTGAAATACTCCACATAGGTGGTCGTCGCGTGGAAGCCCCTTTTGTCGAGTTGCTGGCGGACGCGCTCGGTACCCGGCAACTTGGCGCAGTGTTCGGCGATGGACATTTCCCGATCGGCAAGGCAGTACACCTTCTCGGGCGTTCCATCGCCTCCGAGGTAGAGGACCTGAGCCAGCGTGATCACTGCGTCCGCATCATTCCGGAAACACGCCAGGATCGCTGAATAGTGTTTGCCGTCACCGCGCAGGAACTGAACTTCAGCTCGATTGTCATCGTCTCGACTGAATCGACCGTACGCTCCCTTGATGTATGTGCGTTCGTCGCGCTCCCTCTTTTGGGCGCCGGCCGCGACGTTGTAGTTGCGAACCACCGGACGAACCAGAAGTGTCAGTATCGCATCGACAACCGTGGACTTGCCCGAGCCGTTCTGTCCAATCAGGAGCGTCGTCAAGCCTTCAGGGCGAACGGTATGAATCTGACCACGAGAACTGTCAAAGGTGCCCCAATTGTAGAGTTCGAGTTTGTGGAGTCGAAAGCCTGAGGACACCGACGAAATACCAGTAAACAGGTCATCCATTGTTCTCACCCCCGTCCGACGCGCGGCCCGCAGCGACGACCGCGGCCAGTTGTTCCTTGAGGCGCTCGAGTTCCGTCACCGGTAAACGTGCCTTGAGAATCCGGCGAATCTCCCACGCCTCCGGATTGTCAGCAAACTTCCGTATGAAGCCCAACTCCTCGATCTTTCGGAGCACGCTCGAAAACTCCCTTTGCTGTCGCACCTCATCCTGCGCTGCGGGGAAAAGTACGCGCCACTGATCCAACAGAGCCGTGGTTTCCACCACGCAGCGCTCATTGTGCAGGTCTTCATCTTCGAACCGCCGAAGTTCGTCCCTTAGCAGCACACAGAGCATCGTCGGGTTGTATCCCAATGAGCTGCGGCGCACCAGGCGCGGCACGTCTTCATAGCCGGCCGGGCATTCGCTCTCGGTCCATTGCCTAAGGAAGGCATACCCCTCGGGCTCGTCGACAACCAGCATGAGCGCCATGCGGGCGAAGTGATTTTCGAGTGCGGATCGAGAGCGCAGCACGATATCCCATGTCTTGGTGTCGTCGGAATAGATCACGCCTTGGAGCAATCGAACCGCCGCAATGCTCCAGTCCCGGAATTCGGGCGCGTCGGCATGTTGAGAGCTAGGCATTGGTGGCCCCAGATGAAACGAGGAAATACACCAGTGGAATGGTCACGTGAAGATCTCGCTGCGAAGGATTTTGCGCCTGGATGCACACCTCCTCTGTGTACTGCCTGCTGATGAGATGTCCGTCGTCACGCGCAATCTGTAGATACCCCAGCAACTCGATGATGCCTACTCGAGGCGGATACTCTTTGATGATCTGCCCGATTGTCGCGCTTCCGTGCTGACCCGCCATTGAGGCAATGTGAAGCCGCATCGCCCGCCAGTCCAATCGATGCATACCGGCGAGACACCGAAATGCCTCCAGCCGCTTCTCGTCGTCGACGGCGTGTTCGGTCAAATCGAGGGGGATGAACGTCGCAGGTGCACTCCAGAACGGCCGTGAGAACGGGAGCACGATTGGGATCGCCGTATCAATTACTACGCCCAATAGACCCTCTGGTGGCGAATCAGCACAGGCGACGGCCAGGGATCGGATTTCGGCCAAAAGCTGAGCCAGCCGCTGGCGATCGGCTGCTGACCGCGAATCCAGAAGGCGACGGAGCGTGGCCGAGAGTCGCTGGTTGGTGCGCATGACCTTCTCGGCTTCGGCCAGCAGGAGAGGCACCATGCGCCGGACCGTCGCCAGGCCATCGGCTTGATGGGCTATCACCTCCAGACGTCCTAGTTCGGTGATGATTCCCTGCAACTTCTCCTGCTGCACCGGCGAAATAATGAATCGTACAAACTCGTAAAAGCTAACCCCCTGGTCCTCCTCCTTCAGAAGATCCTCTGAATCGAGCGCGTATTCCAGAATGCTACCCCGTGTGTCGCGGCCCTGGCTTTGTCGCCGCTGCACATCTTTTGTGATCTCCCGAAAACGATCTTCGACAGCCCTGAAATCTGCCATCAACTGTTTGAGCAGTGTCACCGCAGTGGCGAACCGCTCACGGATGGCGGCGGGTTCGTATCGCGCGGCCACACCATCCCGCTCGACCTGCGCGATTTGGGCGTCAATCCTCGCGCGTTCCTCTCGAAGATGCCGCAAGTGCACTTCAGGATCATCCGATGCGCCGGCCACCAGGTCGGCAAGCGTGCTGATCACCAGGCGAAGTCGTGACTCGGTCCCGACGAATCCCAGGTCCTTCTGGAGCGCTCGGTCGAGGAACAGGAACACATCCTCGATATGGGGCGTGAGCTGATACGCTGGCTCGTTTCGATTGGCTTCCAGAAACCGATGCAACCAGCGACTGTCTCCCGTGCACCAATCGGCAAGGTATTGTTCGGGTTTGTCGCGCAGGGCTTCTGGATAGCTCCCGTGGATTTCTTCTCGATACTCGGTCAGGCCCACGAGAAGCTCCGACATTGGAATTGTCAGCTTGCCTCGATCCTTAAACTGGTGGTGAAGAAAATCGACGATGAACGGGGCATTCGTGGAGCGCAACAGGCGCATTGCCGGGGATGTTCCAAAGTAGCCGAGAATCTGTGCAAGATGCATTGGATTCTCGCCGGATGCCATGAGGTTCGGTTGCAGTTTAGCTTCCGACACCGGCCCGTCGGACAGTCCGTAGGTGTCTCATTTTATCAAGTGACTTCCGTCTAACAGTCGGAGTCCTCCGTGGGCCTGTCCGTGATGGCGTTGGTCACGGCGACTGCTTCGGACGCTATCGGGCTCATGCTTGTGATCGGTGCGGACATGACCCTCACGTCAACGCGCTGCTAAACCTGGTTGGCCGGATGAGCACTGTCGACCGCGCCGTGCTCGTTGCGTTCGTCAAGAATGAGCATGTCGGGTGTCCTTTACTTCGTTTTTCACACCTCACGGTGCAAGGTCTTCCGCCGGCTGTGCGGCATCTGGCAGGCACATCTAGTCTCGCTATCTGAAATGATCCGTCACCGTCCCTTCCATTCAAATCGCGCTTTGTCTGCAAGACGCCGTGCGTGTTCCCGAAACCATCGTCGCGATGCAACCGGCCGCAACCGATTCAGCATGTGATTGTGGCAGCGCCCCACTCTCCGCCCGCTGCCGCATGGACAACCTTGCTTGTTCGCCACACTCTTTCTCAGCCCCAGCAGGGCGATCAGTCGGATGCAGGCTCCGTCGTCCGCGCCGGCAAGCAGACGCTGGTAGTCATCCAGCAACCCACGTACACCGTGGGCCAGCTCGCCTGCCGGATTGGGTACGCCGTATTCGCTCAAGGCAAACCCGTAGAAATAGGGGACCACGATGCTCTCGACGAATCCCAGCAAGGCGGATCGCTTAGCCAGTTGCACTCGCTGATAGAGAGGCGATCCCAGGCAAAGCGACCCATCCTCCAATTTGTGGTAGCTCGCAGGGATTCGGCCGGCTGTCTCGTGGACGGTCGGAAGAAGGGAAGGAAACATTGAAGGCACGATCATCTCGATCGTGAATATGTCGCTTATGGGATACTCTCCGCTCGGGCCGCTTGCGCTGAACATGAGTTCTCCCGATATCACCAGCGATTGAGCATCCCGGACCGGTGACAACGCCAAGCCAGAGAATCGATCCAGCAACTCACCCACTCCCCAGGCATGCGGTGGCCAAGAACGCGGCTTAATCATGACGGTTCGACCATGGCTTGGGCGCATCTCGACCCACGATCACGGCTGGGGCGACCGCCGCCACTGACGCGGCCATTACACCTGCAAGATCCAGCAATTTCGCCTCAGAGAGCGACAGCCCCAAGCTTCGTTTGCTCAGCGCCGCGACCCGCTTGAGGTCTGTCTCCTTCACCAGGGATTCCATGTCACGTGAGGCCTGCGAATGCCACATCCAGAAATTCTCTTCCAGGACTGGCTTCTCCGACCACTTGTCAGCAAAATCTTCGCCAGGGTTCACCGGATTCTTCACACGTGGCCAGCTTGCTTCGACATGTTCCGGCATTCGCCGAAGGACGCCAGAAATCGTGTCGTGCAGCGAGCGTTCGCCCTGATAGGCGCTGGCTGCCAGCGTCGTGATGATCATCGAAATGGGCTTGAGTTCCGGCTCATCCCGAAACATCGTGTCCCGGTGACGCTTCAAGATTTGAATCGATCGCTGAAGAGGCGTCTTCAATTCGTACAACGGCACCTGCTCAACCTTCTCATATCTCCCTGCTCTCACCAGCGCCATTCGGGTATCCAGGGCAGCCACTCCCATTCGCTGGTCGAACCACGATCCGAATCCGATCGGATTGCTCGACGGCCAATCCGAGCAAATCGCTGAATACTGCGCATGCGACTTGCAGGTAAGGGCTGCGGCGCTCGCCGCCAGTTCGCGAGCGACCTCATGTTCCTCGATCAGCGTGCGAATCGTCTCGTCGTCCTCGGGAATGCAGGGGAGGACGTCGATGTGAAACTTGACGCTATCCGCATAATCCAGCCGCCACGCCCGCTTGCGCTCTTCGACGGGGGACTCGATACTGTGCGCCGCAGCGTACGCCCGTACCTCCGCGCCGACCAGTTCTTTGAGTTGCCGCTGCGTCAGGTCGCCCTTCGACAGCAGCAGGAGTTGGCAAACAATGTCTAGGTCGTATTCCTCCTCTGGCGTGAGCGGACGAATCACCAAGCCGAGGCGAAATGATCCTTGGGGGAAGACGATCGGATCATAACGTGCGATCGCCGACGCCTTCCGCTTGAACCACGCCTGCAGCGATTCGTACCGCTGAACCGCCTTCTCGTAGTAGGAAATCGGAATCTCGATCAATTCGAGATACTGTTCAAGCCGCTTGTTCCACTCGTCCTTGGTCGTTCCCATTTGCTACTCCCTTGAATCGTTCACCTACCTACTTGACTTACAGCTTGAATGCCGGCAGCACCGTGCCACCGTCGCCATCAGCCTTGTCATATGCCGCTCGGAAAAACTGCCTGATCGCCTTGTGATCACCCTCGCGAAACGATTTGAGCAGCTCCTTGAGATTAGTGATCGGGCTGTCGGAAAGGCGATAAAGCTTCTCGTCCTCCATTACAATCGCCATTTCCAAATGCGTCGTCGTGTCGAGTCTGCTCAGAGAGGCGAGAACACGGCGCCCTCGGGCTACCTGGTAGAGACCTCCGAGCTCAATATGCGGCTGTCGCCCGAACAACGCCACAAGCGCGTCCATCGATGGCACGTGTTCGATCTGAACCTGCCGCCAGTACCAGTTCAGATATCGTCGGATACGTCGGACCTGCAGTTCCTCGCCGCCCCCGATGTCGAATGCCCAAAATGATCGGATCGCCAGTTCCACCTGGCCTATCAGGAACCGACGAATGTCATCGAGCCGTCCGTGCGCCAGTTCGCTACTCTCGTATCGCGCAATGTCGAGTTGATGCAGGAGCGCGTAGGCATCCGCCGTGTAGTCGATGTGCTCCAGGCAATTCGCGAACTTTCCCACTTCCGCAGCCGTGTGCTTGCGCAGGCTGTGGAAGTCATGCACATATTCATGAAGTAGGAACAGCCGAATGAGATGGCGCAAATGAGTGTCCTCGCCGTCGGCCGCCTGGTGGAGTCCAAGCAGCAATCGATCATTCAGTCGCCATCGCTTCCTTCCCTCCCTCTCAAATCCATACGCGTCGCGCTCAAAATGCACTGGATCGATCGCAACTTCGGTTGGCATGAACTGGTGTAAGACCGGCAATGCCGGGAATGGCGCCGCTCGGAGGAATGACTCGCGGTGCAGGAATCCTTCGTACCAGAGTTTCTGTCCCGCGGCATTGGTGCGTCCGTTCGCGACATACCGCTCCACATCGCGCAAGGCGTCAGGCCAGATTTGCGTTCGCACATTGGCGGCGATGTCGAGTTCATTCTGCGTGAGCGGTGCGAGCGGAGGATCCTCGAATGCATTGCGGAGAAGGATCGCTGGTTGTTGCGCGGGCTCGTTCCCATCGCTGAACCGATAACGATAAGTCTGAATTGGTTTGCCGTTGCGAATCACCAGTTCCTGCCCGACCACGAAACACACCGACGGTGGCGCGGCGGTGAAGAGGTGAATAACCTCGATGCCGGGCCGGGCGCTAAGGAGCGCCCCGTAAGCCGCCACGAACTCCTTGCGCACCGCCTCGACGTCCGCCAGTGACCGAATGGAGTGCCGACCGGGGGCCACTTCGGCGTGAGTGACTTCGATATCGGCCAGGGTGTCGTCACCGACGGCGGCGCGAACGTCGGCATCGGTCACTTTATAGCTCAACGACAGCCGCATCACGGCGGTGCCCCGAACCTTGATGGGCGTGCTCAGTGCCTCAGCACCGACGGTCTTTAGCTCTACCGTCTGGCGTGACTCCGGCCATTGCCACGGCCCGGATTCACCCAAGTGATCGTGCGGAATGACGCGCCGTTCAGTGCCGATATGCGCGCCCAACGCGATGATGTGGGGAACTTCCGCAAGTCCGAGGTAGTGAATTACCACATCGCCCAGCCCTTCGGCTGTTGCTCGGATTCGGGCTGCGGCTTCACGCAGATAATCGCTGTGTCCAGCCCAGTCGCCTTGATCCACACTATCAGCGAGTTGGGCCGTGGGGACTTCGATGTGCACTCGTTCCTGGGTCCGTTCAGGATCCGAAAGCACCGCGGCTGCTTCACTTTCGGCGATTGATCGAAGGTGCGAGGATTGACGAATCAAAACAATATGGGCCACCGTGATCTCTCCATTGGCTGTGAATCTTATCCACGCATTCGGTCAATTCCATTGCCCTTGCTCTATCTTGCTGCACGACACAAACGACGGTCGCCGAATGGGGCACCAAAATGGCGCTGGCCGCCTTCCAGACCATAGCCGAGGCGTGTCTATCTCCACCGTGGCTTCACCGCACGGCCAAGGATCTACCTTGAGCGGCCGACTGCGCGCCGCAGGACTGTCAGGCGCTACCTAGGATTCATCAGCGGCTTTGCCACCTCTCCTCAATGCTTCTTGTCCTTCGGTGGATTCGGATCGTTGCCGAAGCTGTCCTTGTCGCGAATCTGGCCGTTCGGACGATGGATCACCAGTTCGCTCTTGTTCTGCTTGGCGATCCGGCGTCCGGCATCCTCGGCGGCACCTTGCGTGAGGTGGCTGGATACCGGCTTCTCACCTGCGGGCTTTACATTCCACTTGTTGCC
>ERZ869936.1591-NODE-1591-length-15749-cov-4.310310_pt1 | contig 15749 bp, 12 predicted proteins | sample MGYA00520876_ERZ869936 | MGnify/ENA primary metagenome ERZ869936 (study PRJEB32218, sample SAMN09650985) | biofilter metagenome | isolation source: enrty point of leading RO module | place: Saudi Arabia: Thuwal, RO plant located on Red Sea | collected 2016-02-17 ...
GATCTGCCCCAGGAGGTTGGTGGTGCTCCGGAACATGTCGGGAATCCGGTCGATGCCCAGGAGGATGGAGAGCCCCGACAGGGGGATCCCCACGGTGTCCAACGCCGGGGCCAGCGTCACGACGCCGGAGGACGGAACGGGCGCCACGGTCAACGAAACGAGGAACGTCGCCAGGATGGCTCCCCCAATGGCCGTGGCCTCGATGGGTACGTCGAAGAGGAAGGCGAGAAAGACGATGGCGGCGCCCTGGAAGAGCGCCGAGCCCGCGCGATACATGGACGCCCCCAGCGGCAGGACCAGGTCGGCGACGTTCTCCGACACGCCGAGAGACTTGGTCTCCTCCAGGGTGACGGGCAGCGCGGCTGCCGTGCTCGTGGTGGAGAAGGCGATGGACGCGGCTCCGAAGGTACCGCCGAGGAAGCGGAGGGGCCCGATGCCGCCCACCACCTTGAGAAAGGGCATGTAGACCACGCCGATGTAGAGGGCGAGGGCCACGATCACACAGACCACGAAGACGGCCAGGCTCTGGATGAGGCCCCATCCCAGCTGAGCGGTGACGGGGGCCGCCAGCCCGAAGATGCCGATGGGCGCCGTCCACAGGATCCACCACACCAGCTTGATGAGGGCGTCGGAGGCCGCCTCGGCCAGGCCGAGGAGCCGATCCCTGGGGCCCTCCTCCAGCGTGCCTGCGGCGGCGGCGAAGAGGGCCGTGAAGACGATGAGGGGCAGGAGGCTTCCGTTGGTGGCTGCCGCGAAGGGATTGCTGGGGATGAGGCTCACCAGGAAGTCCACGAACCCCGGTAGCTCGGGAGCCTCGCGGGCCGCCGCCGCCGGCATGGCGACTTCCGGAGCGAAGGAGAGTCCCAGCCACATGACCCCCATGCCGATGACGATGGCCGGCAAGATCGTGGCCCAGAAGAAGAGAAGGGTCGTGAGGCCGAGACGTCCGAGCTTTCGCGGATCACCCAATCGGGCCACGCCGGTGAAGATCACCGCAATGACGAGGGGGATCACCACCATCCGGATGGCGTTCATGAAGGCCGTTCCCAGGGGCGCGGAGGCCATGGCCACGGTCATGAGGATGTCGACGCCGGCGGGGGCGAGGAGGCCCGTCAGGAGCCCGAGGACGAGTCCGGCTGCGATGGCGGCGTGGAGCATGTACGGTTCGGGGTTGGGGTACTTCGCCTCAGGAGTCGGTAGCGGCGGCGGAAGGTACGCCTCTGATCCGTGCCAGGCGAAGGATGCTGGCGATCCCCGCCACCGGACCGAGCGCCAGGAGCGCGAAGGCACCGTTCCACCCCACTCCGTCCACCGCCAGGGGGATGGCCTGGATGGTCACCATCGTCAGCAGGAAGCCCATGGACGTCTGGAGCATGAGCGCGGTGCCCACCGAGTCGGGGGGCGCCACCTCGGTGACCATGGCGCTGAACTGCGCCGAGTCCGCCACCACGAAGAAGCCCCATACCCAGCAGAGAACGACGACGACGCCGAAGGGCAGCGTCAGCGCGAAGCCGGCGAGGACGCAACAGGCGCCGCTCACCGCCATGGCGAAGTTCACCACCCGCTCCCGCCCCATCCGGTCGGCGGCCAGGCCACCCCAAATGCACCCGAGCCCTCCCATGGCGATGGCTCCGAAGGCCACGGCGTCGATCCACGCCTCGCCTACGCCCGATCCGGCGGCCACCACCAGATACACCGGTACCCAGGTCCACATGGCGTACAGCTCCCACATGTGGCCCAGGTAGCCCCCGGTGGCCAGCATGGTCTCCCGATGGCGGAGGATCCGGCCTATCCGCGACCACTCGAACGGTCGTCGCGGAAACGGATAGGGGCCGTCCCGGTAGCCACCCGCGACGAGGACGGATCCGACCACCCCGGCGACGGAGGCGCCCACGATAACGGTGGCCAGGCTCGCCCCACCGACGGCCTTCAGGAGGTACGGGAATGCCTTGCCCACCGTGAGGGCGCCCACCACGGTCCCAATGGCCATGCCGCGAGCCGATCGGAACCAGGTGGCGATCATCTTCATGCCGGGTGGATACACGCCGGCGAGGAACGCTCCGGTGAGGAACCGAAGGATCAGGGCCGACACGAACCCGGGGGCCACGAGGACCAATGCGTTGGCTCCGGCGGCCAGAGCCGCGGACACCGCAAAGAGCGTTCGGGCCCGCACGACGTCGGCGAGGTTGAGCACCGCGGCGAGGGCCGTCCCCGCAACGAAGCCCAACTGCACCACTGTCGTCAGGAGCCCGACCTGGGACGAGGTCAGTGACCACTGAGCCTGCAGCTCCGTGCCTACCGCCGTGGCCGTCATCCACGCCGAAAGCGAAAGAAGCATGGCGGCGGAGACGATGGCCAACGCCCGCCAGCGTCCCGGATGGTCGTCGGCCGATGTCATCGATGCCGCCGAGCCTGAGTGGGCGATGGGGCTACCCTACGATCTGCTTGGCCACGAACCACAGGTTGGCCGGTCGCTCGGCCAGACGCCTCATGTACCACGGGAACCATGCGGAACCGTAGCTGATGAGGACCCTGACTTCGTGGCCCCGCTTGGCCAGGCGCGCCTGCTCGTCACGCTGGATGCCAAAGAGCATGGCGAACTCGTATCGATCCTTGTCGAGACCGAGTTCGAACGCGATCCGGTTGGTCTCCCCGATCATCTTCGGATCGTGGGTGGCCGACACCGGTCGTCCGGCGTCTCCGTGCAGCCGTGCCCGGAGAAGCACCTGCATGAGCTTCACGTAGTTTCGGTCCACGTCAGACTTGTTGGGAAAGGCGATGGACTCGGGTTCGTTGTAGGCCCCCTTCACGACTCGGATCGCCGGCTTGAGGGGCATGAGCGCCTCCAGGTCCGCCTCGGTGCGACGCAGGTACGACTGGATGCAAAGACCCACGTTCTCGTGCTGGGTGCGAGCGTTCCGGAAGATCTCCAGCGTTCGATCCACGTAGTCGGAGCCCTCCATGTCGATCCAGACCAGCGAGTCCGTCGCCTGGACGAGCTCGAGGAGCCGCGTCTGCGCCTCCTCCACGCCGTAGTCAAGGCCAAGCTGCGTGGGTTTGACCGAGATCTCGGTGTCGAGCCCCCGGGACCGGATGTCGGCGAGGGACTCGAGGTAGTGCCGGACCACGTCGTCGGCTTCCTCCAACGACCGGAGATTCTCGCCCAGCAGGGTCGTGGTGGTCTTGATGCCCCCCGCGGCCAAGACTTCCGCCTGGGCCAGGGCGTCCCCTCGCTCTTCGCCCGGCATGAAGCGCTTGGTCGCCTTCTTGACGAACCCGTACCGCGGCAACTTCTCGGCCAGGGCCGGGTTGGTCGAGGCCCATAGCAAAGCGTTTCTCAGCATTCCGTCGTCCGGTTCAACATGCCTGGAGTGAGAGGCCTTCAGCTCTGTACGAATCGGTACATCAAACGGATGAGGCGATAGGCCTCGTCCGCATCGGCTGCCGTGTACCCCACGGTGAAGCCATCGATCTTCTCCATGCCCGGAATCGACATGAGGACGTCGACGTGGGTCGTCGAGGCGAAGCGCATCTCAACGCGCACGGGCTCGCCCAGATCGAGAGGCTCGAAGCCTCCTCGCGCGAGCCGATCCAACGCGCGGCCGACGCCTGCGGAGAGCAACGCCCGGACGCGCTCAGGGTGCAGGAGGCGCGCCGAGGCCGGGGTTTCCGCCGTCTTCGTGGTCACCGTTTCGGTTTCGAGGAGGTCGCCCAGCTCGGCGGTGGCAGCCGAATCACCCGCCGCGAGGATCACGGGCACGCCGTGTCCCCCCGCGAAGGCCGCATTCATGCCCCCCTCCCCCACTTCCACGCCGTTGAGCCAGAGCCCCTTCACGGAGCCGCTCCCGGTGTGGGCCAGGAAGCCGTCGGGGTCGCCGGCCATGGCGTGGTAGCCGATGAACACGACGCCGTGGAAGGTCTCGTCGAGGCCCTGGACCATGCCCAGCGGCTTGATGGACCCCTGGATGTAGGTGGTCCGCGGATCGAGACGTGTGTGAAGCACGTTCTGGTGGTCTCCGTGGGAGTCGTTCACCAGGATCTCCGCCGTCGGGTCGTAGGCGAAGATCGCATCCACCACCGTGTTCACCTCGGCGGTGAGCAACTCCCTACCCGTGGCGTAGTCCTTCCCGCCCGACGAGGCCATGGCGCCGGTGCCGATTCCGCCGATGCCCTCCATATCGACGGAGATGAAGATCCGGAGGGGGCGCTCCTGCGCGCTGAGGGGGAGCGTACCCAGGAGGAGTGCCGCCGCCAGCACCACGCCCCTCATCGTCCACCTCCGAAGGGCGTGTAGCCCGCCGCCAGGAGGGCCGTCCGGTACGCCTCGACCTCGGTGGCGAGAAGGGCGTGGATGTCGGCCACGATGGTATCGGCGGCTTCCCTGGCCTGCTCCATCATGATGCGCGTATTGGCCGACGGGGCGCCGTCCTCTCCGGCGATCCGACCGAGCGGAGCCCCGACGTACTGGATCGTGACATCTCCGCGACACATCCCCTGGCACTCGGGACCCGTGAAGTGCTCGCGCACCAGACCGTCCAGGCGCTGCTGGAGACGGCGCCCCTGCTCCCGAAGGCCGTCGTCGTCCTGGTCGAGGGTCTCGAGGACGAACTCCACGCCCCGCCGGACCTCGTCGAGTTGTCGTCGGGCCTCCTGTACCCGCCCCTGCACGGCATTCATCTCCGAAAGCGCCGCCACCTTCGCTCGGTGGTCGGCGAGAGACACCGGATCCCGGGGGTCCGGCACGACGTCGAGGGACGTGGTGGACGAGGCACCGTCCAGGGCCACGGTGACCTCGTACCGACCCGGAGCGACCATCGCCTGCCGGGGGAGATTCTCGTCGGCGTCACCCCCGTACCGGAGATTCCAGACCGTTCGATTGATTCCCTCACGGGCTCCATCGGGTGCGGACCACACCAGCGTCCCCTGGGCATCGCGGACCTCGATGCGCGCCCCCCCCGGTCGACCGGCCCAATAGCTGAGCAGCGCGCCGACGGGTCGGGTCTCTCCCTGTTGCATCGCCATCCCCGTGGACCGGTAGCCGATGGCTTCGGCGACGGTCACCGCCAACGCGGGTGGCGGCTCGAAGGCGTGGACATCGGACGTCCGGATGCCGGCATTCGCCGCGAGTTCGCGAAGGGGACGGATGTCGTCGACGACGAGCAACGCCCGACCGTGAGTACCCAGAACCAGATCGCCGTCCCGGGGGTGGATGATCAGGTCACGGATGGGCACGGCCGGCACGCCGGCAGCGAAGGTCGACCAATTCGCCCCCCGGTCGGTACTCACCCGGAGCCCGAATTCGGTACCCAACACGAGGAGCCCGGGGGTGACGGGATCTTCGTCGATGGCGTGGACGAAGCCGTCGATCGCGGGGCTCGCCAGGGAGCGCCAGCTGGCGCCGTAGTCTTCGGTGACCCAGACGAAGGGCGTCCAGTCGCCCCGACGGTGGTCCTCGGCCACCAGATACGCCCGACCCGCCGCGTGTTTGGAGGGCTGGACGTCGGGGATCCATATGCCCTCCGGCAGCCCGGGCACGTTGGAGCGGACGTTGGTCCAGCTGACGCCTCCGTCTCGCGTTACCTGAACGTTCCCGTCGTCGGTTCCCACCCAGATCACGTCGCCATCGAGGTGACTGACCTGGATGGACAGGATCGTGGTGTGCATCTCGGCGCCCGAGGCGTCCACCGTGAGCCCCCCGCTCTCGTCGGCCCGCTGCTTGGCCGGGTCGTTGGTGGTCAGGTCCGGGGAGATGATCTCCCACGTGCGGCCCTGGTCGCGGCTCCGGTGCACGAACTGGCTCCCTAGATAGATGGTGCCCGCCTCGTGGGGGTCCCAGGTGAGTCCCGCGTTCCAGTTGAAGCGGAGGGGGACGCCTTGGGGGTGGACCGGCCGGATGCTGCGCCGCGCCCCCGTTCGCTTGTCGAAATGTTGGAGGTTGCCGCCCTGCGACATGGAGTAGCCGTACCGCTCCGGATCCGACCGGTCGGGCATGACGCTGAAGCCGTCGCCTCCGCCCACTCGATACCAATGGGCGTTGAGGATGCCCTTGTTCTCCCACACCGTCGACGGGCCGAACCACGACCCGTTGTCCTGGAGCCCCCCGTAGATGTTGAAGGGCATCAGGCTGTCGACGTCGATGTGGTAGAACTGGGCCAGCGGGAGATTCTCCACGAACCGCCAGTTGTCCCCACGATCGTACGTGAAGGCGATCCCGCCGTCCTCGCCGAGGATCATGCGACGAGGGTCGTCGGGATCGATCCAGAGCTCGTGGATGTCGCCGTGGATGATGGCCGACGGCACCACCGTGGTCCACGTCCGTCCCTGATCCTCGCTGACCTGCACCGCGCTGTGCAGCGAGTAGATCCGGTTCTCGTTCTTCGGGTCGACACGCAGGTCGGCGTAGTAGAACGGTCTTGGCACGATCCCCGGATCGTCGTTGATGGTCCGCCAGGTCGAGCCGCCGTCTTCGGAGCGGATGAGCTCGGAGCGCTCCGCCTCCACGAGGGCGTACACGACGTCGGGGTCCGACGCGGCGATCCCGACGCCGATCCTGCCCAACTCACCCGACGGCAGACCGTCCGCGGCGGTCAGTTCCGTCCAGCTGTCGCCGCCGTCGCGGGTCACGAAGAGCCCCGACCCCGGTCCACCCGAGGTCAGGAACCACGGTTCGCGCCGAAACTCCCACATGGCTGCGAAGAGCTTGTCGGGATTCGTCGGATCCATGACCAGGTCGCCGATCCCCGTGCGTGGATTGCGCCAGAGGACACGCTCCCAGGTGTCGCCCCCGTCCGTGGTGCGATACACGCCCCGCTCCTCGCCGTGCGACCAGGCTGGCCCCATGACGCCTACGTAGACCCGATCGGGATCGGTGGGATGGGTGATGACCCGGTGGATGCGCTCCGACGCCTCGAAGCCCATGTGAGCCCACGTCTCTCCGCCGTCCGTGGACTTGAAGAGGCCGCGTCCAACTCCGGCGCTGTTTCGTGGATTCCCTTCTCCCGTACCGACCCAGACGATGTCCGGGTTGGGCTGGAAGACCGCCACGCTGCCCACGCCGAGGGCGGACTCACCGTCGAGAATCGGATCCCAGGTGAGGCCGCCGTCCGAGGACTTGAACACCCCGCCCGTAGCGGCCCCGACATAGATCACGGTGCGATCAGCCAGGACCACATCGACGTCCGAAACCCGTCCGCTCATTCCGGCGGGGCCGATGCTTCGGGCGGCCATCTCCTCGTACGGGCCCTGCCGGGAATCCTGCGCGATGAGGTCACCCGCGGCTGCGGCGACCACGGCCATCAGGAGGGTGAGAAGTAGGCTGGTGGGGCCCGGGAGGCGGGAGGGGGGCGAGGACATGGGAACTCCGGTCCTGATCAGAAGAGAAGGCTGAAGCCCGTCTGGGCCGCGACATAGCGCATGGAAAGCGTCGACCCGCCGGGCAGGTCGGTGTTCACGAGGGTGTAGAGACCGGTGGCGCTCCACCCGATGGACCTCCCGAGGCGCACCAGAACGCCCACCCCCGCCTCGCCCCCGAACCCGAGGTCGGACACGCCGGCGTACGCAGAAGACGAGGGGGAGGCCGCCAGATCATCCGTCTCCACCCGTGTGGTGACGGCACCCAGGCGCACCCACGGGATCACCGGCCCGTGATTCACAGGCACGATCCGCACCCCGACGTTGAACCCGGTGGCCACGTAGCGGCCCTCGGCGTCGCAGCCCGCGGCCTGGCAACCGAAGCGGTGCTGGGCAAAGCCGGCGTACAAGGCCCGCCAACCGTCGCCGGGCAGGACGAAGGTGAAGGCCAGGGTGGGCCCCGACGTCGTCCCGTAGCCGGGATCCGTACCGTCGGCGAAGTCGCCCAGGGGAACCGCCGCACCTCCTTGGACCTCGAGGACCAGCGGGCTCTCCTGGGCGTTCACGGTCCCACCGGGGATGCCGGCGACGATGCCGAGAGTCGCGACCAGTGCGACGAGGACGGGGCGTTGAGCAGAGGTCACGTCGGAGCCGATCTCCTCGAAACAGGGGCTCAGAGGGGTGTCGAAGACGTACCGGGGGCGCGAGCCGGGGTTCTAGGCACCGACCCTCGCGTCCGCGATCTCCGAATGCTATCGCACGGTCCCCCGGCGCCCAACCGGCCCGCGGCACCGGTTGCTCTCCCGAACAGGTCTGGACATCCTGTTTCGCTGCCCGGCGCGCAGGGTGCGCCGACCTCGCTGCCATCCTCGAACGATCTCCCGATGACGAATCGCCTCACCCGCACCGCACGACGGACCCACTCCTTCACCGAGTCGGTCATCCGGGAAATGACTCGCGTGGCCCGGGAGCACGACGCGGTGAACCTGGCCCAGGGGTTTCCGGACTTCCCCGCCCCGGACCTGTTGAAGGAGGCCGCGTGCGAAGCGATCCACCGCGACGTGAACCAGTACGCCATCACGTGGGGAGCGCCGAGCCTCCGTCACGCCCTCGCCCGCAAGTACCGGAAGCACTACGGCATGGAGGTGGACACCGAGCGTGAGATCACGGTCACGTGTGGAGGCACCGAAGCGATGGCCGCGGTGATGCTCGCCGTGGTGGACCCCGGCGAGGAGGTCATCGTCATGGAACCGTTCTACGAAAACTACGGGCCCGACGCCATTCTCTGCGAGGCCAAGCCCGTCTTCCTGACCCTGGAGTCGCCCGACTACCGACTCCACAAGGAGGCCCTGGAGGAACTCGTCACCCCCAAGACCCGCGCCATCGTCATCAACACGCCCAACAACCCCACGGGCCGGGTCTTCGATCGCTCCGAAATGCAGGCCATCGCCGACGTCTGCCTGAAGCACGACATCCTCGCCATCACCGACGAGATCTACGAGCACATCTACTACGAGGGAGAGCATTACCTCCTGGCGACCTTCGACGGGATGCGCGACCGGACCGTCACCATTTCCGGCCTCTCCAAGACGTGCAGCGTCACCGGCTGGCGCATCGGCACCATCATCGCGCCCCCGGAGCTCACGGTGGCCATCCGAAAGGTCCACGATTTCCTCACGGTGGGCGCCCCCGCACCCCTCCAGGAGGCGTGCGCCGTGGGCATGAACGAGCTCGGGCCGGAGTACTACTCGGACATGGTCGCGACGTACAAGGAGCGCGGTGATGTCCTGGTGACCGCCCTGCAGGAGGCGGGCTTTCGCTGCCACTTCCCCCAAGGCGCGTACTACGTCCTCGCGGACTTCAGCGAGTTGAGCGACGAAGACTCCATGACCTTCGGGAAGCGGCTCACCGCCGAGGGTGGCGTGGCGCCGGTGCCGGGCGCGTCGTTCTTCAGCGAACCGTCACGTGGCCACTCCCTCGCCCGCTTCGTCTTCTGCAAGCAGATCGAGACCCTCAGGGAAGCCGGCGAGCGACTGAGGGACTTCGCCGCCCGAGGGTGACGTGACCGGTCCCGGCGAGGACGGGGCGATGACCGTCGATGCCCGCGCGACCCTCTTCGGGTTCGACGATCGGCCGGTGAAAGCCACCATCATCCCTCGCAGTCGCGCCTGGCGGGTCGGCGGGGCGGCAAGGACGTTCGCGGTCTTCGTCGTCATCGCGCCCTTCGTGGCGGTCTTCCCTCCCCACGCCGTCTGGTTTCTCGGCGCCCTCACGGCGGGTGGCGTCCTCGCCAGACGTCGCTATGTCGAGCGGTTTACGCTGGTCTCCGTAGAGGGTCAGTGCCCCAAGTGCGGCGACGAACTCGCGGCCAAGAAGGGGCGACTGAAGCAGCCCCATCCGCTGCCTTGTGAAGGGTGCAACCACGAGCCCGCCCTTCGGGTGCCGGACGAGGCCCTGGATGTACCGGGGGAGTAGAAGGGCGGGCAGCGAAGTGCCGTAGCTCGCGGGGCCTGGACGGGGTTCGGCAGCCCCGATCTACTCGGGCGCCTCCCGTAGCAGCAGCCCCGATCTACTCGGGCGCCTCCCGCAGCACCGGAAGGGGGGGACGGCGCAGCAGCTCCCTGGAACCCGCCAGGCCCGTGACCACCGTCAGGGTCACCACCACCAGCCAGATGAGCAGCAGGGGCGCGACACGAAGCGTGTACTCGATCTCGAAGAGGTTGGGCACCAGCAAGGCCGCGGCCACCACGGCGAGAAGCAGTCCGCTGGCCGTGGCCAGGGAGCCCAGCGCCAGGTACTCCGAGAACAGAACGGTGAGCACCTGTCGTCGCCGAGCTCCCAGGGTCTTCAGGAGGGCACCCTCGCGGAGGCGCTGGGCGCTGGAGGTGGCGAGGGCCCCGATGAGCACGATGATGCCCGCCAGGGCGCTGAATCCGCCCAGAACGGCCACCGCCTGCCGGACGCGCGACAGCACCGAGTCGATGGCCTCCTGCACCCGCGAGAAGTCCAGCGCCGAGACGTTGGGAAAGGCGCCTACGAGGGAGCGCTGGACCCGGGCCCGTTCGTCGGCGTCGGGAATGCGGGTCACCATCAGGATGCTCTGAGGAGCCGCTTCGAGGACGCCCGGCTCCAGGATGGCGAAGAAGTTGGGCTCCAGCCGGTCCCATTCCACGGTACGTAGGCTCGTGACCACCGACGGGACCTCCATGCCCGCGACATTCCACGTGATGGTGTCGCCGAGGCCGACGCGAAGATCACGAGCGATGTCGTCCTCCAGCGACACCCGTGCCAGGCCACCGGCATCCACGGTCGTGTCGTCGTCGACGCCCGGCGTCCCGTCCCACCACCGCCCGGCGACGACGGTTTCCGCGCCCCCCAGATCCTCGCGGTAGGTGTTCCTGTACTCCCGTCGGAGGGCCCACCCCTCCGGCCGTTCCGCCCGGTCCTCGATGGCCCGCAGTTCCTCCGGCGTTCGCCCGTTGATGGACGCGATCCTCGAGGTCACCAGCGGGGAGACCTCGGCGGCGGCCCGTGCGTCCGCCGGCAGCAGATCCAGGAGTGGATCGATCTGATCGGTCTGGATGTCGAAGAAGAGGACGTTGGGTTGCCCCGCGCCGAACGACACCGTCAGGTCGTCGCGCAGGCTCGACTCGACCTGAACGATGGTGCCGATGACGAAGGCCCCGAGGCCGAGAGCGAGCGTCACCGAGATCGTCTGGTTCTGAGGCCGAAAAAGGTTCGAAACCCCCTGCCGGACGGGGTACGACGCCCGCCTGGGGAAGAAGCGGCGGGTGAAACGCGCCAGCCCCCACCCCACCCCGGCGATGAGGGCCGTGGCCGTGGCGAGGGCCACGGCGAAGGCGACGCCGACCTCCTCGTCGGGCGCCTCGAGGACACAGAGGGCGACCACGCTGGCCACCATGAGCGCGTACGCCACGATGCGGGGGATGTCCAGCCGCCGCCGTGGAGGCTCGAAGTCGCTTCGAAGCGCGGCCAGAGGTGGAACGTCCCTCACCTGGAGCAGCGGGATCAGCGCGAAGACGACCGCCACCCAGACGCCGATCCCCAACCCCGCGGCAATGGAGATGGGCGACAGACGGGTTTCGACCTCCACCGGGAGGATGTCCGACAGGACCACCGGCATGATCTCCTGGAGGCCCACCCCGAGCACGGCGCCCGCCCCTGCGCCGAGAAGGCCGAGCCACGCTGCCTGGATGAGGTAGGCCAGGAAGGCCGTGCTCTGGCCCGCTCCGATGCACCGCAGGACCGCGATGCCCGGCCGCTTCTCGCGGATGTACACGTGGATCGCGGCAGCCACCCCGACCCCGCCCAGGAGCCGAGCGCCGACGCCCACCGACCCCAGGAAGCGGCCGAGGAACCGCACCCCGTTGGAGAGACTTCTCGCCTGCTCCTCGGCCAGGCGGTAGCGGACGCCGGCTGCACGGAAGGTCTCCTCGTGGGTCTCCCGGAGCTCCCGCCGCTCGCCGACGTCTGGAATGGCCAGGTAGGCCTCGTAGCGCGCCAGACTGCCGAAGCCGAGGAGCTCGGCTCGCTCCATGGTGGCCGGCGACACGTGGATGCGGGGCCCGATGGCCGTCTGGTACGCGACGTCGGTGGGAAGATCATCGACGGTGGCGGCAATCTCCAGCCGCTCCCGCCCGATGACGAGGGTGTCCCCCACGTCTACGGCCATCTGACTCAGGACGGCCGGGTCCACCAGAACGCGACCGGGTTCCAGATGCGCTCCCCAGCGCCCCTCCGGTTCGGTTCGGACTTCGCCGTAGAAAGGGTATCCCACTTCCAGCGACCTCACCTGGAAAAGCCGCACGACCTCCGATCTCGGAGCGTAGACCATGGTCGAGGCCGTGGTGACCCGGGCCACGGGGACGTCCGCCGCGCGCAGAGAGTCCAGGACCGCCTCGACGTCCGGTGGAAAGGGTACGTCGTCCTCGAGGCGGGCGTTGGCGCCCATGAGGACGTCGGCCTCCTCCTGGATCGAGCGGGCGAAGTCGTCACGGAACGAATGGATGGACACCAGCGCCGCCACCCCCAGCGTGATGGACGCCATGTAGACGCCCACGCGCCGCAATCCATGGCGACTTTCCCGGACCGCCAGCCTCAGAGCGAACCGGGCACGAAGGGGGGAGCGCACGCGCGGAGCCTCAGCCGCCGGCGGCCACGAGGACCGACGGGCCGCGACCGGGCCGGTCCTCGCCGATCCGCCCATCGTCCAACGCGATGACCCGGTGCGCCCGTTCGGCCAGTTCGCGGTCGTGGGTCACCAGGACGAGGGTGGTCTCCTCCTCCCGGTTCAACTCCTCGAGCATGCCCACGATGGTGTCCCCGGTGTCCCGATCGAGGTTGCCGGTGGGCTCGTCGGCGAAGAGGATGCGGGGCTTGTTGGCGAAAGCCCGTGCCAACGCCACGCGCTGTTGCTCTCCCCCGGAGAGTTGGGCGGGATAGTGGTCCAGGCGGTCTCCGAGACCCACACGGGCCAGGAGAGCTTCGGCGCGGGGCCGCACGTCGCCGTCGACGCCGCGGAGTTCCAGCGGCACGAGAACGTTCTCCACGGCCGTGAGGGTCGGGAGGAGGTGGAAGGTTTGGAACACGAAGCCCACCCGCTGGCCGCGGAACTCGGCGCGCTCGTCCTCCGTCATGGCGAAGATGTCGTGGCCGTCGAGGTACACGCGTCCGCCACTGGGCTCGTCGAGACCTGCCAGGAGTCCGAGGAGCGTCGTCTTTCCGCTCCCCGACGGACCCACGATGGACACGAAGGCCCGCGCCTCGATCTCCAGGTCCAGAGATCGGAGCACGGGTAGAGGTCTGCCCCCGCTGGTGTAGTTTTTGTCCAGCCCTTCGGCCCGGATCATCATGAAGCCCGCTATCTCCCTACTCGCCTGTCTCGCCCTGGCGGCCTGCTCGGCCGTCTCGGATTCTCCGTCCGCCGATGCCGATGGGCGGCCGGACTCCACCATGGTGGTCCCTTCTCCGACGAGGGTTCCCTCATCCCTCGGGCCCCGGGTCGTCTTTCTCGGGACAAGCCTCACGGCCGGGTTGGGCCTCGAGGGAAGCGAGAAGGACTACGTGGACGTCCTCGACGCGCTGGCCGACTCGGCCGGCCTTCCCATGGAGGCCGTGAACGCGGGGGTCTCCGGGGAGACGAGCGCCGGTGGGCTACGCCGCCTCGACTGGGTGCTACGCGACTCCCTGGACGTGCTTTTCCTGGAGCTGGGCGCCAACGACGGGCTCCGGGGGCAGGACCCCGAGGCCATGCGCTCGAACCTGGTGCGGATCATCGAGGGCACACGCACCCGCTACCCCGACGCCGAGATCGTCTTGGCAGGGATGGAAGCCCCGCCCAACCTGGGGGTGCGGTATACCGAGTCCTTCCGACAGGTCTTCCGCGACGTGGCGGAGGGCCACCAGGTGACCCTCGTCCCTTTCCTCCTCGACGGTGTTGCCGGAGTCCCCGAGCTGAACCAGGAAGACCGGATCCATCCCACCGAGGCGGGACACGAGGTGGTGGCCCGAACGGTATGGCCCTACCTCTCCGACGTACTTCGCGAGCTGGAGGGGACGTCGTGATCCGCGGCGCGTTCGGCCCGGGCACGCTGGTTCTGGGGGGCGGCGCCTTCGTGCTGGTAGCCTTCCTGGCGGTAGGGTTCTTCCTTCCCGGCACGTGGGCGGCCACGGCGGAAACCACCATCGACGCACCCCTCGACACGGTGCAGTCCCTCCTGGACTCGCCGGAAGGGTGGCGCCGATGGACCCCGTGGCCCGACTCGGTGGCCCCCGCACCCGGTCCGTCCCGCGGTCCCGGGTCTGCCATGACGTGGGTCGACCGCGAGTTCGGGTCGGGCACGTTCCGTATCGAGGGCGTGGACGGGGGAGGCGCCGACGAGGGCCCTCGTACCGTCGCCTACGCCGTGGAGGTCGAGGGCGTGGCCGGCGGCATGCTGCGCACCGCGGGGACGGTCACGCTCATGGATGTAGGTGGGTCCACACGGGTCGTGTGGCGGGAAGAGGGGGACCTTGGCAACAACCCCCTCATGGGCTACTGGGCCCTGTCCATGGATCGCGCCCAGGGCACCGAGATGGGGAAGAGCCTCGACCGCCTGGCCGAGGTCGCCACCGGGCGCTAGCGGCCCGGCGGGCGCCTCAGGTCTTCGCCCGAGCCCACTCGATGAGGTCGCGATTCGTGGAGGTCTTCTTCATGGCGCCCAGCAGATCCATCATTGCTTCGGACGTTCCCATGCCCGACAGCTGCCTCCGCATGGCGTGGGACACCCAGAGCTGGTCGTCGTCGAGGAGAAGCTCCTCTTTCCGGGTGGCCGAGGCCGTGAGATCGATGGCGGGGTAGATCCGCCGGTCGGCGAGCTCCCGAGACAGCACCAGTTCACTGTTTCCGGTGCCCTTGAACTCCTCGAAGATGACCTGGTCCATGCGCGACCCGGTGTCCACCAGCGCCGTGGCGATGATGGTGAGGGATCCGCCTCCCTGGTCCGCCGCGATCTTCCGCGCGCTGCCCAGGAACCGCTTGGGCTTCTCCAACGCGTTCGAATCGAGGCCGCCGGACATGGTCCGGCCGCTCCCCGACTGGACGGTGTTGTAGGCGCGAGCCATCCGGGTGATGGAGTCCAGGATGATGACGACGTCCTCACCCTGCTCCACCCGGCGCCGGGCCCGCTCGAGCGTCATCTCCGCCACCTGGACGTGGCGGTCCGCCGGTCGATCGAACGTCGACGAAATCACTTCCCCGAACCCGCACTGCTCCATCTCGGTGACCTCTTCGGGACGCTCGTCCACCAGGAGGATCATGAGATGGCACTCGGGGTGGTTGGTCACGATGCCCTGGGCGACGGCCTGCATGACCATCGTCTTTCCCGCCTTGGCAGGAGCGACGATCATGGCCCGCTGGCCCTTGCCGAAGGGGCAGAAGAGGTCGATGACCCGGTTGGTGAACTCGGGCTCTCCGCGCCAGGTGCGGCCGCACTCGAGCTTGAGCTGCTCGTCGGGATGGACCGCGCTCAGTCGGTTGAAGTCGGGACGGCGCTGCGCGTCCTCCGGGGGGTGATCGTTGACCCGCGCCAGGTAGGCCAGCGGCGGGCTCTTTCCGGGCCGTGACTCCTCGGCGACGATGCCCATGAGTTCGTCGCCGGTGCGCAGTCCGTACTTGGAGATGAGCCGGGCGTTCACGTAGATGTCGTCGTCGCCGGGGGCGTAGTTGGATTCGCGCCGCCGGATGAATCCCGAACCGCTGCCGAGGACTTCGAGGAGTCCGAGGGGCCGCGCCATCTCGAGGAGTTCCTCGGGATCGTCGGGCAGGTTGGCCATGAGCTCGGCCTCGGAGGGGCCGCCTCGGTTCTTGTTCTTGTTTCGCCGCCTTCTGCGTCCCCGCC
>ERZ869936.1592-NODE-1592-length-15748-cov-4.455617_pt1 | contig 15748 bp, 25 predicted proteins | sample MGYA00520876_ERZ869936 | MGnify/ENA primary metagenome ERZ869936 (study PRJEB32218, sample SAMN09650985) | biofilter metagenome | isolation source: enrty point of leading RO module | place: Saudi Arabia: Thuwal, RO plant located on Red Sea | collected 2016-02-17 ...
GAATGATATAAAAAAAAAAAAAAACAAAAAAACATACATAAGAGGATTGCTTTTTTTTTACAAAAAGGTTAAAAATATTTTGGTGTTAATAAAAAATATTTTATATTGCAGGAGATTTAAAAAACAAAACAAAATGCAAGACAGAATTATTACAGCAGACAACCTAGAGGAATTGATCCTAAAATTTAAATTAGGCAGAATTGCCAGAAACGCAGCCTACGGATTGACACCAGAGCAAGTAGCAGAATTGAAGATAGAGGATATCCTAAAACGAGTAGAAGACGAGATAAGAGATACGATAGACGGACTTAGAGAACAACACCAAATGATTGCACTCTCCGGAGAATACTACGATTTTGTAGCGGAAGAATTCGAAATAGGATCCGAAGAAACAGATACAAACTTTTAAAAACCAAAATCAGATCAAGGAGAGCAGCCAGAAAACGGCTGCTTTTTTTTTGCCTAAATTTAAGGCAACAACCCAAACCGATGACACCGCAAGACTTCGGAACATACGTAGAATATCTGCTAGCCATAAAATGCATTGAAGAAGGCTACGCTGTCTCATTTCCATTACAAACGCACTCGGCTTACGACTGCATCATAGACACCGGAGAACGTATCGTGAAAGTTCAGATTAAAGGCACAAGACAAAAGAAAGGAAAGAAAGGAGACGTTAAGCTGAACATTGCAGATCGAAACGCACAAAAATACCACAGACAGGACGTAGATTTTTTCGCAGTTTACTCAACAGCTTTTGATGGCTTCTTCATTTTTCCATACAAAGACCAGAAGAGCATACGCCTGGGCAACAAAAAAACGATGGCAAAATATTTTAATAACTTTGCTTTCGAATTTTGTTCATAGACTGGTTTTGTTTTTAGAAAAGGCCGCACCGAGAAAGGATGCGGCTTTTTTGTACTTTTGCTTTAAATCAAGAAATTATGAAGATCAAAATCATTAAAGACGTTTTCAACGACAACCAATGGCACAGAGAAGGAGAGGTACACAACCTAGACAAGGACACCGCTAGGTTTTACATTCACAAAGGATTAGGCATTGAACACAAAGAAGAGAAGGCCAAGAAAGAAACCAAAGAAGAGAAGGCAGCCATTGAGACCAAAGCAGAAAAACCAAGAAGAAGAACCAGAAAGCCTAAAGCAGAATGACACAGAACTACATAAACCACGTTTTAGGAGCAGAGCCGGTAGAGCTAGCCGAGGCAAAAAACTACTTAAGAGTAGACACCGACGCAGACAACTACTTGATCACAAATATGATTGAGCAGGCACGAATCACCATAGAGAATTACATCTGCCGAGATATCGTAGCCAAAGACCGGACTTTTTTCTTAGACGAGGCCATAAGCTACATCAACATACCCTTTGCTCCGGTTCGAACCATCCAGACGATAACCTCAGAAGGAAACACAGCGAGCTACACCGAGATAGGAATTTTTAAAGAGGTTATAGAACTTGACGAGCTGCCGGCAAAAAAAATCAAGATCACCTACCAAACGCAGGGATTCGTTGACGCTTCAATCAAGCAGGCGATATTGCAAATGGTCTCGACGCTTTACGACAACAGGGCAGACTTCGCTACAGGAACAATCGTCCAGGAGCTACCGAGCTCAGCTCGAAGCTTAGTATCAACCCATAAAGTGCCATACATTTAATGCAAGCAGGGAACTTAAACAAGAGAATCAAAATAAAGCGATTAGCGAAGACTTCAGACGGCTATGGAGGCACAACATCCACCATAACGACATACAAGGAGGTATGGGCAGAATTTGACGAATTAAGCGCAAGCGTTAACCTTAGCGAAGGAAGACAAAAGCAAGAGCTCTCGGTAGAATTTAAAATGAGGAAGAGAACCGCAGATTTGATAACAGAAAACGACACCTTGGAGATAGAAGGAATTACTGGCACGTTTCGCATTAACGGAAGGTTCCAGTCCACGCTTGATCAATACACAACAATAAACGCAACCAAGATAAGCTGATGCCTAGACTTTTTGATGGAAAATTAAACGCAGAGGATATGATAGAGCTCCAGACAAAGCTTAAAAAGCTGAAGGCACTAGACCGAACCGAGGTACAAAAGTCGCTCAGAGGAGGAGCTTTATTAATCACCAGAGACATCAAGAAAACGCTCAGCGATAAAATATACAGCAAGCCGGTACCAACTTACAAGAACGGCAAGCCGAAATACCTACGAAGCGGAAACCTTCGAAATTTGGTACAGACAGAGTTTAACCCAAACGCAGGGAAAGTTATAATAATGAGCTTAGCGGATTACTCCGGATTCATTGAATTTGGCACAAGAAAAATGAAGGCCAAAGAATTTTTTTTTGAAAACGTCAACAAAGGAGTTAAACGCATTGCAGAGGACATAAACAACAAAATAGGAAACATACTAAAATGAAAGAGGTACAACACCACATAAGAAAAGCGTTTATAGACCGCCTAAGCGGCAATATAACATACGATGGGGCTGAGGTGCCGGTTTACAATAAAGTGCCGTCTACGGCCACGGAGCCGTTTATTAAGATTAGCTCGGTGGGAACTTTGGAGATTGATCAGAACCAGACCAAATTTAACACACAAAGCACAACACGAATAGAGGTTTTTACTTCCTTCAACGGAGACGACGGAGGAGACCTCCAGGTTAACAGCATTGTAGATAGCATAACCCAATCGATAAGGACAAGAAGCGCAGGATACATAGACCTAAGCGCAAACAACTTAAATGTTTATACGACAGAAATAGAAGGCATAGAATACGACGAGGACTACCGAAACGACAAGACCTACCACAACGCAGTAGTCGATGTTACCATTAAAATAGAGCAAATATGAGTTATTACATAAGCGACCACATATCCTGGAAGGAAGCAACAAGCAGCCAGACAGCAGAAGAAAAAGGAATAGAAAACCAACCGCAGCCAATGCACATCAAAAATATGAAGAGAATAGCTCAGCGAGTTTTTGAGCCGCTCCGAGATTGGGTAGGAGGAGCGATAAAAGTTACAAGCTTTTATAGAAGCGAAGAATTGTGCCAGGCCATAGGATCGCACATAAAATCGCAGCATTGCCGAGGACAAGCGATGGACATAGATGACACGTTCAAGCACAAGACCAATGCGGAGATGTTCCGCTACATTTATGACGAGCTAGACTACGACCAATTGATATGGGAATACGGAGACGACGAAAATCCAGATTGGATCCACATCAGCTACGTTAGCCCTAGCCAAAACCGAAACCAAACGCTCAGAGCTTACAAGGACAAAAAAGAAACTAAGACACACGATTTTTATGAGCCAACCCAGGAGGAGCAAGAAGAAATTTAAAGACACCAAGGTCGGCCAATTTTTAGTCGGCAGATCCGGAGTAGTTCAAGCCCTAGGCGACAGCATACCGGACAAGGGATTATTAGGCCTTGTAAAGAACTTAATAACCGACGACAAGGTTATGAGCCAGACGGACAAAGAAACGGCCTTAAAAATGCTTGAAATGGACGAGCAAGAGCTCGAAGCCGTAACACGCAGATGGGAAGCCGATGCCCAGAGCGACGTAAAGCTTGCCAAGCTTGTAAGACCGCTTATTATTTTATACCTAACCCTTGCGATGACGATTTATATAATTTTGGATTCTTCTGGAATTTTGACGATCAAAGAACAATGGGGCTCGCTTTTGGAAACCATTTTAGTAGCAACATACGTTAGCTACTTCGGAGGAAGATCAGTAGAGAAATACGCTAAAATCAAAAAAAATTAACTTTGCAATATGGCAACTTATAACATACCAAATCAATAAAAAGGCGACACCATGGAAATTATAACTTTCAAGTTTTACGACGACGAAAGCACAGCAGGAAACGAGAAGGACTTAACAGATTATAGCCCAAAAATGGTTATAAGAGAAAGCTCCAAGACAGGAACTATTGCGAGAACACTGACCATAGGAAGCGGACTGACCTGGACGAACCAGGCCGAAGGAATACTAGCCGTTGATTCTTTTATTTGCGATTTCAACGCAGGCAACTATTTCTATGACCTACAGCTAACAAACGACAACGACGCAACAGACGTTAAAACTTATTTAAGAGGAGTATTTCAAGTTATAGAAGACATAGCAGACTAGACGAATGGCAACAGAAATAAGCTTAATAAACTACACCAACCAGATAGCGATTAATTTAATCGAGATCAACGACACGCCTACAATTGAATTTGTGGACGTTTCGCAACCAACAGAAATAGAGGTAGTGGTTACAGGGAAAATTCAATCCGACAAACACTACACTCACACACAAACCGAAGCAAGCACAACCTGGACAATAAACCACAACTTGAAAAAATACCCTGCCGTTGAAATTACAGATACGGCTCACGATTTAATAATTGGAGAAATAACCTTCAACTCAATAAACCAAATAACGATTAACTTTGTACTAGCGACAGCAGGAAAAGCTTTTTTAAATTAAGAAATTATGGCATTGAAATTTTTAACCGCACTCGACGTTCAAGCGGCAATAGACTTAAACCAGAACCAACTTACAAACGTAGTGGTTCACAAAGGAACATCTGAACCAAGCACTCCGGCAGAAGGACAGCTATTTTATAGAACAGACACAGACGAATTAAAATACTACACAGACGCCTGGCAAACAATAGGAACAGGCTCTGGAGATGTTTCTTCTGTTAATGGAGCAACAGGAGCAGTGGTCTTGGATGCCGACGACATAGACGACACAAGCACAACAAACAAGTTCGCAACAAGCACACAGCTAGGAAAGATTGATTTAATAACGATTTCATCAGCTGTTAATTTAAACACGCTAGCAAGCGACGTAGCTACAAACAACGCCAAGGTTTCGAACGTTACTACCAACTTAAGCACAACAGCCACAGGCTCATCGCTGACGATCAACTCATCAGACGGAACCAACGCAAGCATACCTGCCGCTACAGCTTCGGCTTGGGGAGCAATGACCGACGAGGACTATACAAAACTTGACGGCATAGAACAAAACGCAACAGCAGATCAGACGGACGCAGAAATAGAAACGGCATACAACAACCAGGTAGCTCAAGTTTCGAGCGCAGAGAGAACCGCAGGAACCTCTACAGCTATCCGCAGATACGCACCGGCCGACATAAAGTCGATGATTGACACGCACGAAACAAACACAGACACAGATGTCAGCGTCGCCAATTTGAGAACCAGGCTAGGACAAATAAGCGACAACACATCGATAGGAGATGCCGCAGACGTTACGATGACATTCACAGGAGGAGTTACAATCCAAGGAAACCTAGACGTTAACGGAACGACGACTACGGTAGACTCAACCAACACCACCATCGCAGATGCTCTTATCGAATTAGGATCCGGAAACACAGGAGCAAACACCAATGACCTAGGACTTATCCTGGAAAGAGGAACAACAGGAAATAACGGATTTATTGGATTTCAAGAGGGAAGCGATAAATTTAAAGTAGGAACAACAACAGCAACTGGAGCATCAACCGGTTCTCTTTCGGTTACAACCGGAACCTTGATCGCTAATATTGAAGGAAACGTTACTGGAGATGTTACAGGAAACGCAGACACCGCAACGGCACTAGAAACAACAAGAACCATAGCAGGCCAGAACTTCAACGGAACTCAAAATGTTAGCATTGCACCAACAGACCTAACAGGAGTTACAGCAAGCGCAACGGAAATAAACCAATTAGACGGAGTTACACTAAGCGGAACCAACACTGGAGACGAGCCAGACGCAAGCACAACGACCAAGGGAATTATTGAGATTGCTACAAACTTAGAACACACTACAGGAACGGATGCTACAAGAGCAGCTACACCTGCCGGAGTTAAGGCAGCAATAGACGCTCGAACATTTGCAAGCACCCTAGCTACAGGTTCAAGCTCTTACACAATAACACACAACCTAGGAACCAGAGACGTAATAGTTCAACTTTACGAAAACGCCTCGCCATACAATACGATATTTGCTGACGTTGAAAGAGACAGCACAACACAAATAGGCGTTAATTTTGCCTCGAACTTAACAACAGCAGTACGAGTTTTAATTACAAAAGTGGTTTAATAAATGGCTACAAAATTCAAAACCGCAGTCACATCCGACGCCACGGATTCACAAATCGATAGCGCAGGACTTCAAGCGTTGATCACTAAAAACTACGCAGAGAACAACTACGCAGGAGGAGGGAGCGGAACAGATCCAAACATCATCCAGGTTACATCGACAGACACAACCACGGACATAAACAGGACTACAAACTTCACCGTACCCTTTAACAGCTTGGATTTTAATACCAACAGCTCTGCCTTTTCTTTTAATTCAAGCACCGGAGTTATAACCATTTTAAGAACCGGCTACTATTGGGTTTTTGCTCAAATTTCCTACAACGACAACGGACAAACATCACCTGTAAGAGCAAACCCATCGGTTAGGATTTATAAGAATGGATCTACGAGTTTAGGCTATACAGGAGCGCACGGATACCTAAGGAATGCAACCGGACACGATGAAGCAGGTAACTCGATCGGAATGATGGTTAATTTAACAGCAAACGATACCCTAGAGGTTAAAACTTTGGCTTTGACAACCGCAACAGCTGCCCTGGTTTTAACAAGTGGAGAAAGCGTTTTTTGTGTGGCTGAGTTTGGAAGCCAATACACGCCAACAGGAATAACGGCAAGCAGCAGCACCTCGACATCAGCAAACGTTGATTTATCACAGGTAGGAGGCACTTATTATACTGCACTAAGGACAACAGGAAGCATTGCAGTAGAGACCTCGACGCCACCACCGGTTACCGGAGGATTTGCACACTTGAGAATTAACTATTCATCAGAGCCATCGGTCACAGGAGCAACCAAAATGGCAGGAGCAGATTTTGTAGCAAGCACAGAAATGAAAATGGTTTTTTACAACGACGGATCCGCAAGCTACTATTACTTTTTAGCAATATGATTTTAGCGCACTGGCATAGATTAAAGGAAGAACAGGTGCCATTTGAAGGCGTAGAATTTGTCAAATCTCAAGCATTTACTACCGGAGGTTCCGGCACGATAAATTTTACACTTACAGGAATAGAAAGCGGAGATTTAGTACTTGCAACTTGTAGCTCAGATGGGAATAATTTTGGTACGATTTCTGGATGGACTCTGATAGCCGACGGAGGAGGAATACACGACGCTGCTTTTTATTACAGATTTTCGACAGGAACATCAATAAACATTACAAGCAATGATGATAAATCAAATGTTATTTTAACGGCTTTTAGAAACGTAAACTCAACCACACCACTCGACGTTACTCCGCCCTCGCTTGTTTCAGTTAGTAGCACACAAACAACACCTGCATCAATAACGACAACAAACGATGGCTGTATGCTTGTGGTTCAATTAGGAGTCGATGACATAGACGCAACCTCAACAAGCCCACCAACAGGCTACACGTTAGGAGGCTCATCTTTTGATTCATTCACAGACGGAGAAGAAAGCGAACCTGCAAGTGCTTTGATTTTTTACAAAGAACAAGCCTCGGCAGGAACAGATAGTCCAAGCACGATAACTTACTCCACAGGAGGAAGCGAACATTCCCATTGTTTGACCTTAGCATTAAGACCTGCATAAATTTAAATTTTCGATATTTGTAAAAAAAAGGGAGATGCCGGAAATAAGCGAAAACACGAAACTCACACTAGACATAAAAACCATAGCTTTAATTATTGCCGGAGCCGGAAGCTTGATCACGATGTACCTTACTTTACAGAAGGACATTGACGAGGCAAAACGACTCCCAGAACCAAGCATCACAAGAACCGAATACGACCTCAAAGATCAACTCATAAGACAAACGATAATAAACACCCAAGAGCAAGTCGAAGAGAACAGCAAAAAGCTAGACAAAATAGACGAGAAGCTCTACGAAATAATCAACCAATGAAAAATTTAATTTTGGGCTTTTTCTTTTTATTACCATTTTTGACCCAGGCGCAAAAAATGACGCTCGTTCAGATCAACGCAAAATGGAACACAAAGAACAACCTGGAGCTAAACATTTTTGAGGACGTAGATTATAGATTTGCTTATCTTGAAGACCAGAAGGAAGACATTAAGAAAAAAATAAATGCCGTTCCGGTCGTTATTTTATACAAAGGAAACAAACCGATACACCAATGGAACGCAGACCTAAGCTTCAAGCTTGAAATCGCCTGCGAAGACATAGAACAAATAATTAATAAAAATCAATAAAAATGGCAAAAAAAATAGTAGAGACGAAATTCGCAGATTTCAAAAACTGGTACCAATCAAAGACCATCATAGGTTTAATAATTTCTTCGGTTTCAGCGATCGTTTACAGCTTGACACAAGGCAAGGTAGACATCCAAGGAGCAGCAGGAGAAATTTTAAATGCAGGAGAGGTAGCTCAAAGCGCAGATCAGATCATAAGCGCAGTTACTTTTTTCATTGGCCAAGCCGTGGCTTTATGGGGTAGGATAACCGCTAAAGCAGGAATTAAAACAAAATAACTACTTTTGTAAAAAAGAATAACAAATGGCAACAACTGGAGTATTTTCTGGAACTAATCTAATTTTAAAGATACAAACACAAACCCTAGGACACACAACAAGCTGCACGCTTACTTTAAATAATGACCTACCGGAAGCAACGACAAAAGACAGCTCTGGATTCCAAGAGGTTATCGCAGGGGTTATGAGCGGAGAGATAAGCTTCGATGGACTTGTAGCATACGACGACACCGCTAACGCAATTGAACTAAACGACTACTTGCTAGCAAGAACCGAGATTACTTGTATTTTTGGAACAGCAGAAACAGGAGACGATGTATACACAGCAAACGGATTTTTATCAAGCGTTGAGACAACAGCAGAGATGGAATCACCAGTTAGCTATTCTGGTTCAATTACCTTAACAGGTTCAATTACAAAATCGACCAACGCATAAAACACACCAACATAAAAAACCAAAAGGCACTCATCGGTGCCTTTTTTTTTGATTAGACTATGGCACACAAAAAACGAGGTTACATCACTATCAAACTAGGAGGCATAAACAGAACCCTCCATTTCTCAATGAACTTCTGGGCAAATTTAACGGAACAAAGGGGAATAGGAATCGACAAGATAGACGACACCTTCCAGGACGGCCTAAACATCAAAGCGATGCGATCACTAATTTATGCCGGAATTTTGGCCTACGACCAGGAAGAAGGAAACCCAATCGACTACAACGAGTTCAAGGTTGGAAATTGGATGGAGGACATCACCGCAGAACAAGTACAAGAAATCGTCGAAACGATGGGGCAAAGCCGAATCCTAGGCAACGACCTAAACCAAGGCATCAAGAGAAATCCGGAACCGCAGGGAAAGTAGAAACTCCCAGAGACACCTGGGAGGACATAATGGATTACTACATCGGCCAGATTGGAATCGAGCCGGCCACCTTTTGGAGCCAAACATTTGCAGAAAACAGAAGGATGTCGGAAGCAGCCATTATTGCGGCAAACCGAGAATGGGAACACACCAGATACATAGCAGCAATGGTTCACAACGTCCAATGCCAAAAACAAAGCCAAATGAAGAAGCCTAGCGACCTTATAAGGCTGCCAACAGACGAGCAGACCATAAGCAAGCCAAAAAGCACCAGAGAGCAATATGAGGCCTTCAAAAAGATAGCAGAGGCCGCCCAAAATAAAGAGCAAAAAATTATAACTAATTTTGGAGAAAAGTAGAAATGGCAGACAATAACCAAAGCTTAAGAGTTAATTTATTGGCCAATTCGCAAGACTTCGTTCTAGCGATGGAGAAGGCTAAGATTTCTCTGCAAAAGTTCGGAACCCAGACGACGAAGACTTTTAAAAAAGTAGGAAAGTCGATAATTGACAACGAAGAGAAAATCAAGAAATTCTCTGCATCAAGCAAAAAGCTAGGCCGAACACTAACCACAAGGCTCAGCTTGCCATTAGCCGGAGTAGGAATCCAGGCACTAAGAACAACGGCAAAGTTCGGAAAGCTCCAAACATCGCTCAACGTTTTAACCGGATCCGTTGAGGAAGGAACAAGAGCTTTTGAAAGGCTCAAAGAATTCTCTGCTGAGACGCCATTTCAACTAGAAGACCTTACCAGAGCGAACAATACGCTCATAGGTTTTGGATTAAGCTCCGACGCAGCATACGAAAGCTTAAAACAGATCGGAGACATTGCGGCCGTTTCTGGAGGAGATATGATGGGAATATCGGTCGCCTTCGGACAAGCAGCAGCATCCGGAAGGCTGATGGGGCAGGACTTGCTCCAATTGGTTAACAACGGAGTACCGGCCATCAAGATGCTAGCCCAATCGATGGGAGTAGCAGAGAACCAAGTTAAAGACCTGGTAAGCCAGGGAGCTGTCACCTTCCCAGTTTTACAAAAAGCATTTGCAGACGCCACGAAAGAAGGAGGAATGTTTGAAGGAGGAATGAAGCAATTAAGCGGCACTCTAGGAGGCGTTTTTTCAACCTTGAAGGACAACATATCACTAGCCCTAAATGAGCTCGGAGAAGCGATCGTAGTCAATTTCGATTTAATAGAAAGAACCAAAACGCTCTCGGCAGAAATAACAAGACTGAGCAAAAGCTTTGCAGAGATGCCAGAGGCAAAAAAGAAGCTTAGCCTTTTAACCGCAGCCTTTGCAGCTTTGACACCCATTGTGCTTTATTTGATTGGTTCAATAATGCCTAAAATAGTGGCCGGTTTTAAGTTTTTGAGCGTTTCGGTTATTCCAAAAGTTACCGGAGCATTTGCGGCTTTGAAGGGAGCGATTGCAGCGATAAGCGCACCGGCCATAGCAGCAGCCTCGGCCATTGGAGCTGTGCTTTTTGGAGCCGTTAAAGGACTGAACTACGAGACCAAGAAGCTCGGATCAACATCCGACTCTTGGGATACATTCTTTAACGTTTTGAAATCCGGTGGAACATTTACAGGATTTTTAAATGCAGAATTAGCGACCAACGCCAAAAACCTAGAGGCAATAAACAAGCAGCTAGCCAAGGCAGGAAAAACAGGCGCACCAGGAACAGGAACAACGGCTAAAGGAAAAGGAGGCATTAGCCTTGATATGGGAGCCATTGAAACCGAAGCAGCAGCCCAAACAGCAATGGAAGACGCTGCGGAAATTTCTGCAAATCTTGACGAGATAATAGGACAAGACCGACAGCTTAATTTTGCGATCAAAACTGACCAGGCAAGCATTGCCAACTTGAACAACACAATGACCGCAACGGCTGAGAATTTAAATGGATTCACAGAGAAGGTCAAGGAAACAACAATGGAAGCTCAAATGAGCTTGTCCGGAGCTTTCACTCAGATCGCTCAAGGCATAGGCCAGGCTTTCGCAGGAGCCATAGCAAGCGGAGAGAACTTCTTCGCATCGCTTGGAAAAATGATATTATCCGTTATAGGAGATTTATTAATACAGATGGGAACCGCTGCCGTTTTAGCTTCAGAGCTTGCTAAAACATTTGCTGTGCCAATTGTTGGAGCAGCCGCAGGTTTAGCAGCCATCGCCCTAGGAGCATTACTCAAAGGATTGGCATCTAAAACACAGAAGCAAGGATTCCAAAAATTTGCAGCAGGAGGAATCGTTAGTGGGCCGACCCTTGGGCTTGTTGGAGAGTACGCAGGAGCAAGAAGCAACCCAGAGGTTATAGCACCGCTTGACAAACTAAAATCATTACTGCCGCAAGGAGGAGGAGCGATGACGCTAGGAGGCGAATTCGTGGTACGAGGACAAGACCTAGTGGTCGCATTAGAAAGAGCAAACACAAGAAGGGAAAAATTTTTATAGATGGCTGAAAAATTTGGTTTATTATTTTCTGACATAAAAGGAAACAGAAAACTTTTAATGATAGAAGACAGCTCCTATACAGGAGCCATCAAGCCACTAATAGGAACAAAGGAACCGGTCGAAATAGACTACGACACAAACGACGACATCCACGATTCTCCAATTATGGGAAGCCGGATGGAAATAAACCTATGGGTTACCGACACCAGAACAAACCTGGTGCCTTACAGCGCACAATTTAACCAATGGACAACCGGTAATATTGTTACAACAAACAGAGAAGATCCTCCATTTTTACACATAAACGGAAGAAACCTGCTCACAAGCGGAGACACAGAAGAAGCGGACAGCATACAATATGCCGGAGGAGCAGCAGGAGCGACTCAAGACGTTACACTGCAACCGAACACCACATACACCGCTAGCGTTTACGTTAAAATATTTAGTACAGGACAGCAAGCCTCGGTAGGAATTACAACTACGCAAACCGGAGATATGCAGAATACTTTTACATTTAGTACAAAAGCAACAACCATATCAGCAGCAGCAGACGGAGGAGGATACGAAGACTTAGGAGGAGGATGGTACAGAATTTACGTTCAAGGCACAACAGGATCGAGCGTTACAAACGCAAAAATGAAAGTTAATAACGCATTCACGTCAGCTTTATATTGGGGAGCGCAGCTCGAAGAAGGAACAAGCGCAACACAATACATACACACCACATCAACAACAAACGACACCGAATACGACGTCTTCTACGAACAGAACGACCGAACATACCTAGCCAAACTTTACTACCAAGAAAGCGGATTTTTTGAAGAATACTGGAGAGGATTTATAACCAAAGACGTATACAAGGAAGCGATCGTTACAAAACCATATGACATTAAAATAAACGCCACGGACGGATTAGGAGAGCTTGGAGGCGCAATTTTTACACCAGAGGAGATAAACTACCAGACAGAAGGATACGACACACTAGCGGAGACCTTAGCGGCTGCCTTGAGCAAAACAGGACACAGCCTAGAGATTCACACTTTGCTCGACCTGCAATACAAAGCAAGCGGCATACTTAAAAACGTTTTAGAGCAAGACAACAGAAACATCAATAAAAAAGACTGGCTCGTTTTTACACCAAAAGAATACGTTAAGGAACTTTTGAGATCACTGAATGCTAAGATTTTCCAAGGACACGGAAAATGGTACGTTGTCAGCAACTCGGCATATTACGACACCAGGGTACAGAACCAAAGCTACACAACAGCCAATGGAGGAGGAACACCCACAGGCATAGGAGACGACTTAAATGACTACCTGGTAAACTCCGGAAACGAGCATTTGAAATTTAATGTTTTTACAACGGCAGGAGCAGTAGCAAGCCCATCGACAAACCAAGAGAATAACCTGCTGCTACAAATACCTAGCGACTTAACGCCTTTAAATAAAGACTTGATCCGGGATTACTTACCAGGAGTTAAAACCACAGAATACACCATCGACCTAGAAAGCTTTAATTCAAGCCGAAGGTTTAGCGTTATTCTTGGAAGAGACCAAGAAGGAAAATACTTAAACGTTAACGGAAGCTTCGAAAGCACATCAGTAGGCACAATTTCTTTATATCCCTGGACAGAAATTATACAAGACGAATACGCAGTACAAGGTCAAAACGTTTGGCTTTCATCCGGATCCAACTCATACGTTACAAGCAGCACAAGTTTAGTGCAGCAATACAGCACTTCAACGCTTACTGGAACCACGCCTTTTAAGGACACAATAGAGTTTAGTTTTAGACTTAGACCTATAACCACAGCAACATCGAGAAATGCCAGATGGGAGCTGAGAAGACAAAACACACAAAGCGCACCGGTTACGCAATACTGGAATGATATAACACAAGCATTTCAATCAACGATTTTTAGAAACAGCACAAGCCTAGAAAAAGACCGATGGAACAAAATCACAGTAACGATACCTAAATCAACGATTAATACGGCAACCGATAACCTGGTTTTTACCCTTTACAAATCCTACGTTGTAGGCACCAACTTGAGCGAGGTTAAACTTTATATGGATCACATCCAATTTAAAAAGAATGGAGACCTATTCGAAGGCGATCAATTCGAAAGAAGACAAGCAAACCAAACCGACAAATACTCGATAGAAAGCAAAATGTATTTGCTTTACGGACAACGCAGCAGAGATATGCAGCCAAGCCTTGAGAACGAAAACTTCCTAGGAAAATCAATCACGCAAATGATTTTGAATGACAGAAGGGATTACTTGGGAATTTACGAAGGCACATTCTACAACAACAACGCTGCTCCGGTTTCGCCCAGGAACAAAATATGGCTCAACTTTGGAAGCTCAGTTTTACAGGAACGCTTCTCTGGAATTGTTAAAAAAATGAAATACAGCGTAAAATCAAATCAGATCAAGATGCGCTTTTATTTACCGAACCCAGACGACGACCAAACCAACGACCTAAAAATCAGAAAAGACGTATAAACTTTTTTTTATAACAAATTTTATTTTATGTTTGTAAAAATTAATTTATACGCAGATGAAACAAAATTCAATTTTTGGCTCTGAGAGGAGCCAACAATTCCGCAAAGCCTTTAACCAGATGGCTGAGGAAAACGACTTAACGAGAAGACAAATCTCGAAGCGACTAGGCATCACCACGATGACCTTGTACAACAAAATCAACAGACCGGAAAAGTTCACAATTGAAGACTTGATAGGACTCGGATCCATCGGCATAGATGTGGACAAAATCCTAGAACATTTTTTTGAAATTAGCTACGATGAATAAGGAAGAGACCGAAGACGCAATGGCAATAATTGCGATAGCCCTGGCTTTTGTTTTGGGCTGCACTTTGGGTTACTTTTTTAGCTTCGTGCTTATTAAGATTTTTTTTTAAAAACCATTTTCTATGAAAACAATTCAGATCAAAGGGAAGCCGTACATCCCTGTAAACGAACGGCTCAAACATTTCAGAACAAGCGACCAATTTAAAGATTGGGCAATTGCAGAAGAAATCACAGACATCAACGACTCCGAAATTTTAGTTAAGATTTCAATCATTGATCAAGAAGGACGCTGCCGAGTAAACGCTCACTCGCACGAATACCGAGACAGCTCAATGATCAACAAAACCTCGTTTTTAGAAAACGCAATGACCTCCGCCCTAGGCCGAGCCTTGGGATACCTGGGCATTGGAATCGATACTTCGATAGCGACCTACGAAGAGGTAGGAAACGCAGTAAAAAAACAGGACTTATTCAAAAGACAAAAACTGACCGACGCTCAAGTTAAAAAGACCTTGGAAGGAACCAGGGAGCAAGCCTTGAACGTTATGGCAAAATTCGATTTAACACCAAATCAAAAACAATTACTAATCTCAAAATTTAATTTAAATGGAAACTAAAAAAGAAAACAGCGTCCAATTTGCAGAAGGAATCTCAATTTATGAACCACACCAAAACGCTCCAGATTTCATCAAAGGAGATGTGGTTATAACGGAGGAGTTTTTGAACACCTTTAAAAAGAACTGCTTTAAAAACACCAAAGGCGTAAACCAGATGCGAATGAACTTAAACCTTTCAAAAAAAGGAACGCTCTACCTTTCGATTAACGATTACAGGCCTCAGCCGAAGGAGCAGGAACAGATCAACCAGATAGAGGTACAACCAGAACAGGACACCGAGGACTTGCCATTTTAATCAGATCAGAATGCAATACACAGACGAACAAAAGCAAATGCTTATCAGAGACAACGAACGCCTGGAGAAGAAGGCAAAAAGGCTTTTAATGGAGGTGCAAGATTTGCACGGCCAACTAGGACAGCAGCGCAGGCT